>Ga0265295_1005206_pt1 | contig 16818 bp, 14 predicted proteins | sample Munlansysbiofilm_FD_192503 | JGI IMG/M metagenome (GOLD analysis project Ga0265295, IMG submission 192503) | Leachate microbial communities from a municipal landfill in Southern Ontario, Canada - Methane capture system biofilm | ecosystem: Engineered > Solid waste > Landfill > Unclassified ...
GTGTGCATCTGACCGAAAGTTTTGCCATGGATCCCCCGTCTTCGGTATGCGGTATGCTCATCGGTGGTGATGATCTTCGCTATTTTGCTCTCAAGGGGGTGAGTGAGGAACAGCTGGATCTGTACGCACAGCGCAAGGGCCTTGCGCGTGAGGAGCTTGCCACATTGCTCAGTGGTATGGAATACTGAAGCCATGCAAGTAATCGACATCCTCAATGAAGCAAAAAGAGCTCTGTTCACATTCGAATTGGTTCCCCCGCTGAAGGGTAGTGATGCCCAGTCCCTGCTCGGAACCGTACGGGAGCTAGCCCAGTTCGAACCCGCCTACATCAATGTGACCAATCACCAGCAGGAGGTGGTTTACGTCGAACGTGAGGATGGGCTTTTGGAGCGGCGTACGGTACGCAAGCGTCCAGGGACCATTGCCCTCTCGGCATTGATCCAGTACACCTTCAACATTCCGGTTGTTGCCCACCTCATCTGTGGTGGCATGGATGCCGACCAGCTTGAGGATGCGCTGGTTGAGCTCAACTTCCTCGGTATTGAGAACATCCTCGCCTTGAGAGGTGATCCTCCCAACGGGGAGAAGCGGTTTGTTCCGGTGAAGGGTGGGCATGCCCATTCCTCCGATATGGTGAAGCAAATCGCAAATCTGAATCAGGGAAAGTATCTGGACAGCACCCTGCAGGATGGAAGGAAGACCCATTTCTGCACTGGTGTCGCCGGATATCCGGAGAAGCATGCGGAAGCTCCCAACCTCCAGGAGGACATCCAGATGCTCAAGTACAAGGTGGAGTGCGGTGCCCAGTACATCGTGACGCAGATGTTCTTTGACAATGCGGTTTTCTACCGCTTTGTCGATGATTGCCGCAAGGCAGGCATCACCGTCCCGATCATTCCTGGGCTCAAGCCGATCGGCAGCAAACGAGACCTTGCGACCATTCCCCAAACCTTCCATGTCGATTTCCCCTCCGAGCTTGTTCAACTATTGAACAAGGCGCAGAAGCTCTCTGAGATCAGGGAGATTGGGGTATACTGGTGCACCAAGCAGGCAAAAGACCTGTTGGAGCATGGGGTGCCTGGGGTACATTTCTATACGTTGGGGAAGGCTGAATCAGTATCCAGGATAGTGCGCGAGGTGTTCTAGCGTGAACGTGTAACCCCAATTTTTGGACAGCTCATCTCTTGCGGGCATTTGCTGCAGAAGGGGCTGACCGGGGTGCAGATCAGTTGGCCATAGCGGACCAAAAGCTCATTGAGTGGTATCCAGAATCGCCTGGGCATGACAGAGGCCAACGCCTCTTCGGTTTGCTCAGGCGTTTTTGTCGCCACCCAACCCAAGCGATTTGCAATCTGATGGACATGGCAGTCTACACAGATGGCCTCGATCTGGAACCCGAGGTTGAGCGTGAGATTCGCTGTCTTGATGCCAACCCCCGGCAGCGTGAGCAACTCAGCTTGGGTATCGGGGACTTTTCCTCCAAAACGCTCAATCAGTTGCCGAGAAATTTCTTGAATGGTCTTCGCCTTGGTTTTGTAGAACCCTGCAGGATAGATGGCTTCTTCTATCTGGGAGGGGGACAGGTCGAGCATGGAATGGGGATCCTTTGCAAGGGCAAAGAGTCGTTTGCTCGCTGCGAGGGTGACCTCATCCTTTGTTCTCAGGGAGATGATGGTGGCTATCAGCACCCGGTAGGGGTCCTGTTCGCGCTCGGCAATAATTGAGACGGAGGGAAGGACAACGCCTTCCTGCTCGATGGCTTGCCTGAACGATGCGAAGAGTGTATCCCAGTAGTCTTCATTCATGCCTTTTGGTAGCACACAGAAGGGAAAGATGCAACGCTCACTTGACCTTTTTATTGTTACACTCTAGCGTAATTGCATGATAATCGTACTGAAACAGCAGATCAGCGAAAAGCACAAAGAGGCTATCCGTTCCTTCCTGGTTGAGAAGGGCTATACCGTCAAGGAAATCATTGGTCAGGAAGAGACTATTTTTGGAGCGGTTGGACAGAGTACCGTCGATATCCGCGAGGTACAGATGCTTGAGGGGGTGGCCAGCGTTGTGCCCATCAGCAAGCCCTACAAGCTTGCCAGCCGAGAGCTGAAGAAAGAGGATACCATCGTTACGGTGGGCAACGTGAAGATAGGGGGAAACAGGATTGCCATCATGGCAGGTCCCTGTGCCGTCGAGTCACGTGAGCAAATCATGGCCATTGCTGCATCAGTGCGCGAAGCGGGTGCGGTAATCCTGCGAGGTGGTGCATTCAAGCCCCGTACCAGCCCCTATGCCTTCCAAGGCTTGGGTGAAGAGGGATTGAAGTATCTCAAGGAAGCGGGAGAGGCATATGGCATGCCGGTTACCACCGAGATCGTGAACCCCTCGGATGCCCCGATGATGACCAAATACATCGACATGTTCCAGATTGGAGCACGGAATATGCAGAATTTTGAGCTGCTGAAAGCAGTAGGGAAGACCGGAATGCCGGTCCTGCTCAAGCGTGGGCTGTGTGCGACCATCGAGGAGTGGCTGATGGCGGCCGAATACCTGATGGCCAGCGGTACCGACCAGGTGGTGCTGTGCGAACGAGGCATCCGAACCTATGAGCGGGCGACGCGCAACACGCTCGACATCTCAGCCATCCCGGTAGTGCAGAAGATGACCCACCTTCCGGTCATCGGCGATCCAAGTCATGCCACCGGCATGCGTGATATGGTCAGCCCCATGAGTCTTGCCTTGGTTGCAAGCGGAGCCTCTGGTCTTATTGTGGAGGTCCACAACAACCCTGAGAAAGCCTACAGTGACGGTCCCCAGTCCCTCTATCCATCCCAGTTTGAGAAGTTGATGCGTGACCTCCAGGCCCTCAGCGCTGTGGTGGGAAAGTCTCTTGAGCGGATTCCCCGTCTGCATGCTTCATCTCTTCCCGATGCAGATGTTGCCGTTTCCTTACCTTCTGATCTCATCGTTGCCTTCCAAGGCGAACGGGGTGCATATAGTGAGCTTGCCATCCGCAGAGCCTTTGATGAATCGACTCAGGTGCTTCCCTGTCCCTCATTCGCGTCGGTTTTCGATGCAGTGATGCAAGGCAAGGCTGCCTACGGCATGATTCCCGTGGAGAATACCCTTGGAGGTACGCTTTACGAGAATCTCGACTTGCTCGATAGGCATCCTTCCATCCAGGTGGTGGGGGAACAGCAGATCAGGATCATTCACAACCTCATTGCACTTCCGGGAGCAAAGAAGGAAGAGATCCGTGAGATCTACTCCCATCCCCAGGGCTTGGCACAATGTGCCCAGTTCCTTCAGAACGAGATGGCTCATGCACAGGCAATCCCCTTCTTCGATACCGCAGGGGCGGTCGGCCACATCAAGCAGGTCGGTGACCCGACCAAGGCGGCCATTGCCGGTGTTCCTGCTGCAAAGGTCCATGACATGGAGATCTTGCAGGAGGGTATTGAGAGCAACAGCCAGAACTATACCCGCTTCTACATCATCTGCCGTGAAGAACGGTCGGCAATATACCGTTCCAGTGTTGCGGTCAATAGAGCGTCTCTGAACTTTACCGTACCCGACAGGCCCGGTTCTCTCTTCGAGGCTCTTTTGGTGCTTACCAAGCATGGCCTGAACATGAAAAAGCTGGAAAGTCGGCCCATACCAGGCAAACCTTGGGAATACTCGTTCTTTGTGGAGACCGAGCTGGGAGATGCCGGTGCGTTCGAGACTGCATTGGAAGAGCTGAAAGGCCTTTGCCATTCGATCAGGGTCTTGGGGACCTTTACCGCAAACCACTGAGATGGGCAGGGTTCGCTCTTTCACCCCAAGCTTGCTGGTGATGGGCTTGCTCATCACCGATCTCTCCCTTCTCCCTTCTCTCATCGAGGAGTTGGTAGGTAGGTTCGGACCAGTAAAAGCAATGAGTGAAAAGCAGAAGTTTGTATATACAGACTACTATGATGAGGAGATGGGGGCCAAGCCTTGGCGCCTCTACCTCTGTTTTGAACGCTTGGTCGACCCTTCCACCCTTGCTGAGAGCAAGCAATGGACAAACTCCCTTGAAATGGCATGGGAGAAGGAGGGGAAGAGGGTGTGCAACCTTGATCCTGGTCTTCTGACCCTCTCTTCCCTCATTCTGGCCACCACCAAGTCACGTGCTCATCGCATCCCACTGCAATCCGGTATGTATGCGGAAGTCACGCTCATCTACCAAGCAGGTGCGTTTAGCTGCCTTCCGTGGACCTATCAGGATTACCGAAGCGAGGAAGTGAGGGCTTTGCTCACTGCATGGAGAGCGTCCTACCACACCCAACTGAAGCAAGCAGGGTATCTCTGAGTCTTTCATGGTGTGAGAGTTGTCATTGTCTGTCTCATGCTTTGCTTGTTCGCAGGGTGTGAGACATCTATGCTTACCGAGCGCACCATCGAGGTGGTCCTCGAAGAAAAACACCCCTGGCATGAGGCAAGCCATTGTCCGTTGTGGTATACCTTGGTGTATACCAATGGCAAGGGAAAGCTTGAGAGCCTCCATCTGGAACCGGGAACAAAGCGCGTGAAACTTTCGGTCCCCAGGGGCAAGATGACAGTCATTGCCGCCTATCCTCTTTCCTCCCTCCACCCATTTGGTGGATTTTGTCATCCTGGGAGCGAGAGCCTCATCCCGTTGACGGATGAGCAGGGGAGCCTCGCCGACCTATTGCTCAACTCGTATGCGAAAAATTACGAGGCTGTTGAGAATCTTCAGGGTTCTCTTCTGGCCTCCCTGGTAGGTGATGCTTCCTTGGTTGATGGCAATGCGCTTATGGTGTCTCTGCTCAATGGGGAATTGTCAGCACGTGCGGTTGTTCCCCTTGCTAAGCTTGCTGTCACGCTGTATGACCTGCCCGAAGGGTACTGGGTTCCTGAGCGTTGCGTACAGCATGCGTTTTGGGGACAGTGGGGCCAGATGGTGGAACTGCAGGTGGAAGGGGGCATCCAGCGATGGTGGAATCGTGAGCGTTCGCTCTGTCTCACCCTGTATGCGGATCTGGTAGGGCGGCAGTATATCAGCAGCCTGGCGAAGGCCCCGCTCTGGTAATACCAGCTTCACATTTTGTTGGGAAACCGATACAGTCAAAGCTATGGAATCCCTTCGAGAACTCTACAGAATCGGTTACGGCCCATCCAGCAGTCATACCATGGGACCTCGTGCTGCAGCTACCCATTTCCTCTTTACGTTCGCTCAGGCTGATCGCTATGAGGCTGAGTTGTACGGAAGTCTTGCAGCTACAGGAAAGGGGCACCTGACCGACAAGGCGCTGAGAGAGGTCTTCGCATCCCAGCACAAGGATGTCGAGATAGTCTGGTACCCGGAGATTGAGAAACCCTTCCATCCCAATGCCCTCACGATCAAATCATTTGATGCAGAAGGTGCATTGCAGAATGAGCAGACCTACTACAGTGTGGGCGGGGGGAAGATAGTTCTGGAAGGAGAGCAAGCATCCCAGAGCAAGGGAGTCTACCCGAAGGAGTACTCCAAAATGCGCCAGATCCTTGAGTATTGCTCTGAGGAAGGGTTGCAGTTCTGGGAGTTCGCCCTGCAGTTTGAAGATGCACAGATCCTCTCCTATATGGATGAAATCTGGACGGTGATGAGCGAGGCAGTTGAGAATGGCCTCAACGCCGAGGGAGTGCTTCCGGGTGGGTTGAAGCTTGCCCGCAAAGCAAGTCAATACAACTCCAAGGCAAGTGAATTCAGCGGACCGTTGGGCAATACTGCACTGGCTCTCAGCTATGCCTTGGCCGTGAGTGAGGAGAATGCTGGGGGCGGAAGGATTGTCACAGCACCGACATGTGGCAGCTGCGGGGTGCTTCCCGGAGTGCTCTACTACCTTGCAAGACAATACAAATTCCCTAGGATCAAGATTCTTCGTTCCTTGCTGACAGCCGGTATCATCGGCAACGTGGTGAAGACAAACGGATCGATCAGCGGAGCTGAGGTTGGCTGCCAAGGGGAAATCGGGGTTGCGTGTGCCATGGCCGGAGCCGCCGCCACCCACTTGCTTGGGGGAACGATCCATCAGATTGAATATGCAGCGGAAATGGGGCTTGAGCACCATCTTGGCTTGACATGTGATCCGATGCGCGGTCTTGTTCAGATTCCCTGCATCGAACGCAATGCACTTGCCACCATGCGCTCGCTTGACCACTGCACCTACGCCTTGCTTGGGGATGGACGGCATAAGGTGTCTTTTGACAATGCAATCGAAGTCATGCAGGAAACGGGGCAGGCCTTGCCTTCCCTGTATCGGGAGACTTCCAAGGGTGGCTTGGCTAAGGTGCTTGGATAGACAATGTTGTGTCATAAGATGCAAGTAATTTGCTGATAGTTTCTAATACGTATCATATTAAAGAAATGATTAGGTAATACCTATGACTTTCATCTGATATTTACTTGGAATATTCGAAAGCATAGCGAGTGATAGAGTTCACCCTTGACATAGGTTTATACCCTACAGTACTGTTGTCCATAGCATATGGATCGCCTAACAAGATTGTATTCATTTCTCAAAACTGCATCTGCTCATGCCCGTGTGATACGCTTGGGTATTGTTGGTATATTCTTGCTCTGCTTGCAGGTGTCTCCGCTCTATCCCGCCATCATCCTGGAAACAGCCACTACCGATGTGGTGATTGATATCCAACCTATTGCTGACCAGAGGGGGCAATCGCGCACCCTACTGCCCATTTGTGATCTCTCCCTCCATGCCAAACACCGTGGGTATGGCAGACTGAAGTTCGACCATACCCCTCTCTCGCGGGGAAATCAGATGATTTCCTACTTGCTTGAGGATGAGCAGGAAAGAGTGTTTGATCGTACGTATTCCTTTGCGTATCAGGTGAACGGAGCTTCTCACGAGCTGGTTAGGATGGGGCATTTGTATGCACGGTTGCTACAGCCTCTCATCCAGAATGAAGGGTTGTACAGCAGTACCATCACCATTCATTTCATACTCGAACAATAAGAAAGGGAGGCCCGAAAGCCTCCCTTGGATAATGTATCAGCGAACGACGATGTTCACCAGCTTGTCAGGTACCACAATCTCCTTGACGATGGTTTTCCCTTCCAACCAGGTTTGGATCTTCTCATCGCCCTTGGCCAGAGCCAAGGCCTTTTCCTTGGACAATCCCTTTGCAACCGTAGTCTTTGAGCGGACCTTGCCGTTGATCTGGAAGACCATCTCGATCTCGTTGTCGATCGTCAGTTCTTCCTGATAGACAGGCCAGGATACCGTTTTCAGGCTTCCGGTATGCCCAAGACGCTCCCAGAGTTCCTCTGCAAGGTGCGGGACATAGGGGGAGAGCAACTTGACCAAGGTTTCGGCAACTTCCCTGGGGAAGCTCTCGATCTTGTACAGCTCGTTGACCAATACCATCATCTGGCTGATGGCGGTATTGAAGTTGAGGGTGCTGGTATCGTAGGTCACCTTCTTGATGGTCTTGTGCAGGGTCCTTTCCAGCTCATCGTCCATTGCCTCATTGGTGATCGGTCGCTCATCATAGAGTCTCCAGACACGGTCAAGGAAGCGATAGACACCGATCAGACCGGTGGTTGCCCAGGGCTTGGATACTTCCAACGGTCCCATGAACATCTCATACATGCGCATCGAGTCGGCGCCGTACTCGGTGATGATCTCATCGGGGTTGATGACGTTCTTTAGGCTCTTGGACATCTTTGCGATGACACGTTCGAGCTGTTCTCCGGTTGCTTTCTCAACAAAGACATCGGTGGAGACCTCTTCGACCATATCGGTGGGGACGAGGCTCTTGTCCTTTCGCTGGTAGGCATAGCTGGTTATCATGCCCTGGTTGACCAGGCGCTTGAACGGCTCGCTGGTGGAGACCACGCCAAGGTCAAACAAGACCTTATGCCAGAACCGTGCATACAAGAGATGGAGCACCGCATGTTCAGCACCGCCTACATAGAGGTCGACGGGCATCCAATACTGTTCCTTCTCCTTGGAAACGAAAGTCTCGGTATTCTTCGGATCGAGATAGCGAAGATAGTACCAGCAGGAACCTGCCCACTGGGGCATGGTGTTGGTCTCTCGCTTGGCTTTGCCTCCGCATACCGGGCAGGTGGTGTTCACCCAACTGTCGATCTTCGCGAGCGGGCTTTCACCGGTGCCGCTGGGTTCATAGCTGGTTACTTCTGGAAGCAGCAAGGGGAGCTGCTCTTCAGGAACGGCAACCGTGCCGCAGGTGGGGCAGTGCACCAAGGGGATGGGTTCTCCCCAGTAGCGCTGGCGGCTGAAGATCCAGTCCCTGAGCTTGTAGTTGATGGCCTTCTTCCCGAGCTTGTGTTCCTCAAGCCAGGCAAGCATGGTCGAAATGGCGTCTTCCTTGTTCAATCCATCAAGGAAGGAGCTGTTAACGTGGATGCCATCTTCGGTCCACGCCTCCTGCTGGACATCGACCTCACTCTTGAGGACTTCGATGATGGGCAGGTTGAATTTCTTTGCAAACTCCCAGTCACGGGTATCATGGGCAGGGACTGCCATGATGGCACCGGTACCGTAACTGATCAATACATAGTCGGCGATCCAGATGGGGATCTTCTTGTTGTTCACCGGATTGATCGCATAACTGCCGCTGAATACCCCGCTCTTATCCTTTGCGAGGTCGGTCCGTTCAAGATCACTCTTGCGGGCGCTTGCCTCAAGGTAGGCTTCGACAGCTTCCTTCTGGCTTTCCGTGGTCAGTTTTGCAACCAGCGGATGCTCGGGAGCAACCACCATGTAGGTGGCTCCAAAGAGCGTATCGGCACGGGTGGTGTAGACCTCAAGTTGCTCATTGAGGTTTTCTACCGGAAAGAGCACCGAGGCGCCTTCGCTGCGGCCGATCCAGTTTCGCTGCATGCTCTTCACAGACTCCGGCCAATCGACACTGTCCAGATCGGAAAGCAGCTTGTCGGCATATTCGGTAATCTTGAGCACCCACTGACGAATGTTCTTGCGTACCACGGTAGTGCCGCAACGCTCGCATTTGCCTTCCTTCACTTCCTCGTTGGCAAGACCCGTCTTGCACTGGTCGCACCAGTTGATCGGGGTGTGCGATTCATATGCAAGCCCTTTCTTGAAAAGCTGGAGGAAAATCCACTGGGTCCAGCGATAGTAGTCGCTGCTGTGGGTGGAGACTTCCCGGTCCCAGTCGTAACTGAAGCCCAAGCTCTTGATCTGCTTGCGGAAGTTCTCGATATTCTTTTCAGTGGTTGCCCTGGGATGGGTGCCTGTCTTGATCGCATAGTTCTCAGCAGGTAGCCCGAAGGAATCGAAGCCCATCGGGTGCAGCACATTGTAGCCGTTCATGCGGAGAAACCGGCAGTAGATGTCGGTGGCCGTATACCCTTCTGGGTGTCCTACATGCAAGCCTGCCCCGGAGGGGTAGGGAAACATATCCAATACGTACACACGCTTGTCAGCAGGTACATTCTCATCCTCGGTCACTCGGAAGCTCTTGGTATCTTCCCAGTAGGCCTGCCACTTGGTTTCTATTTCATGGAAGGGGTATTTGCTCATGGGAGCAATCATACCTTTGCAACCCTAATCAGTCAACGCCGACAATGGCTGTCTAGAGGGTTCCGTCATCGATGGTGGGTGAAAATTCCACTGCTTCCATCCTGTTTCCCTTCATGGAGATGATTCTGAAGGTTCCCAACGGAGACTGTACCACTTCCCCTTCATTGGGGATGTCCCCAATGAGGTCGAGCAGGTAGGCCGCCACAGTGGACGTGCGTCCCTTGTGTTCATCCACCATCAAGTCCAGCTCATCAACCATCTGCTGGAAGGGAGTGTCAGCCATGACCAGGAAGGTGCCGGGTTTCTGTTCACGTTCCACAATGCGGTCAGGGAACCGGCGTTCATGCTCGTCGTAGAGCTCACCGAACAGCTGCTCGGCCACATCCTCCATGGTAACCACCCCACTGAATCCACCATATTCATCCAAGACAATGGCTTGTTGCAGCTTTGCTTTCTTGAAGAGGTAGAAGACATCATCAAGGTGCATCTGCTCGGGGACGAACATCGGCTCACGGGAAATGGATGAGAGCATCTTGTCCATCCGTTTTTCCAATTGGGCTTTGAGAATATCACGTACCAAGACGATGCCGATGATGTTCTCGGGGCTGCCGTGGAAAATGGGGATGCGGCTGAAGCCTGAGCGAACGATGGAAGGGAAGGCGTCCCTGATGGTCAGCTCGTCGCTGATGCAGAAGACATTGGTCCGGTGGGTCATGATGGTCCGTACTTGCGTCTCACTGAAGTGGATGGCACGTTGCATGAGATCTGACTCATACTGGTCTACCAAACCCACATCCTCTGCCGCATCAACCATGTGCATCACCCCTTCGGTGGTGATGGTTGGGTCGGCATGGGAGGAGAAGAGACGGGTGATGAGAGCAGAGAAGTGTCTCAGTGCCCAGATGATCGGGAAAAGAACAGTCGTGAGAAAACGCATGGGATAGGCCATGAAGACGGCAATCTTCATGTTGTGGGTAAGTGCAAGCTGTTTGGGGGTAATCTCCCCAAAGATCAGAATGGCCAAGGTAAGGATACCGGTGGCATACCCGATGGCTTGGCTGGAGAAGAACTCGATCGCAAAGGTCGTAACCAACGAGGAAACAGAGATGTTGACCACATTGTTTCCGACCAAGACGGTGGTGATGAGCTCCTCACGCTTTTGGCTGAGTCGGTAGGCAAGTCTGCTTGCGCGATTCTTGCGGTTCTCCAGAATCTTGAGCTGTACGAAGGAGAGGGACGTGAACGCAGTTTCCGTGGCACTGAAAATGGCAGAAAGAAACAACAGAATGATGATGGCGGTCAGTTGTACCTGCATGTACACCTCCCGGCCACAAACAACAACATTGGGTGTTCATCAGAGCACCCCTTTCTAGGTAACGGGTCATCCATAATGGAATCAGTATATCAAGAGAAGTGTACAGCAGACAAGGGTGATAAGCGTAGGAAGGATGGCAAGCGCTCGTTTTCCCTTCCACATGCGTGATGCATTGAACCCACAGAAGGGATACGGGAAAAAGAACGTGTCCAGAATAAGCAGAATCACCACATAGGGATGGGGAATGAGGAGCGCAAGCAGTGCGAGCGAGCAGACCGAGGCAAGCCCCATGGCAAAGAGTGGCTTTGCTTGGGAAGCAGGAGACCAGGAGCTTCCCTTGATGTAGATATTTCCTGGATTCGGAAAGGGAAGGCCCAACAGCAGAGGGGCCAGATATGCAGCAAGGTAGGCAGTATCCCAACCACGATAGACAACAGGGAGTCTGTAGGCTCGTGCCACCAAGAGCATGGAAAGAGAACGCAGCGAAAGGGTGAGGCTGGGTATGAGAAATAGGAACATCAGATTCTCGGGAGCGCTTGCCTGTGCCCAAGGGAGGGAGAACCATGAGGGGATGTTCCAGCCAAAGACGAGCAGGGTGAATGCAAGTGTGTTTCCCAAGGCTGTGCGCAGAAAAGCATGGAGGTTGGTTGGGTAGGAGATGGGGTGCGCTTCCTTCAGGCTTACTTGCCAGAAGAAGTAGCCCATATCGAAGAAACGCGATGCGTGGGACCAGACCTTGAGCATTCCCAATCTGTAGCGCTTGAGTTGGAACGAAAGGGAGCGGATGGCAAAGCCTCGCTGTTCCAGCTGCCTGAAGGATGCTGGATTGTCTCCCTCCACACACCCCGCCGCATCGGTGCAACCGATTTCACGGAGGAAGGTGAGACCTTCGTCGATCAAACGTCCTGCCAGGCCCTTTCCCCGGTGTTGCTCATCGATGTAGAGCCACCCGAGATATCCCATCTTTATCTTGGCATTCACCTGGTAGACGTCCAGGTTGAGTCCTCCTACGATCTTGCCCTCGAAAGTCACCACCAACGTGGTCTGTGGGTGAAGGAAGAAGATGGAGTGCAGGCTTGGTTCGAAGATGCGGCGCATCAGGTTGAGCGCTTCTTCCTGTTGTGTTTCCTTGAGTGGATGGATGAGATAGTCACTCATGCTCTGGTTTCCGGGGTAAGGATGCGATGCATCTCACTTTGGGTAAGGACGCAACGAAAGCCTACGGCTGCCAGGAGTGCCTCTAGATCAGAGCATGCTCTATCCACGTTGTAGAAGGAGAGATAGCCCGTATTGCATAGATGTTGTGCAGCAAGAATGGCCTGTTTCCCATAGCCTTTCCTTCTGTGTTCTGGCTGTATGAAGATTTGGGCTATCATTCCCCGTTTGGTGTCCAGGCAGATGGTACCTACCGCTTGGTGGTCGCAAACAACATCAAATCCTGTGTAGGAACCGGCTCTGATCGACTCCTCGCTGTATTGCCAACTGGGTTTGCATGAGCCTACAGGCAGGCTTGGCTGTTGCTGTTCGACCAAGCAAAGTGACCCATCGCTGTCAAAAGCGCAGTGGTCCAGACGATAGCAGGCCAAGGTGCGTGTTGTAAGAAAACCATGTTTCTCATAGAGCCTTTTTGCCCGCTCATTCGTATCGAGGACTTCCAAAACGAAGGAGGTGCACCCTCGTTTGGTGGTATGCTTGACCGCTTCATCAATCAGAGCATGTGCTAACCCCCTTCCCCGATATGGCGGCCGTATTCCTGTTCCGGCATCATAGGCAATGGAATTGCGCCTCGCCACCAGCAAGAATCCTACCAGCCTTCCCTCATCAAAGAGGCCAACCGAATCCTCCAGGCTGCATCCGTTTGCATTCATATGACGCTCAAGCTGGGATTTCTCCATATGCATCGGGACGTCGTAATCGCTGAAGGCGTCGTTGAACGCTTCCAAAAGGTGTTCGATGCTCACCTCGTCGAGTGATTTGATTACCACCACTGTTTCCTCCTGAAGTAGATGCCCATGATTGTTACCACGAGAATACAACAGAAGACAATGGCATAGAACCCCCACCAAGCGCTGGTGAAGGGCATGGTGATGAAGTTCATTCCGTACAAGCCGGTGAGGAAAGTCAGGGGAATGAATATGGTGGAAATGATGGTCAGCACCTTCATGATGGAGTTCATCCGCATATCCAGACTGGAGAGGTAGACTTCCATGATGCCTGAGACTGTTTCGCGAAGCATGTCACACTCCTCACTCAGCCAGAGTGCATGGTCCTGGATGTCCTTCAGCAAGAAGAGGGTATTCTTGTCCAGATATTCGCTTTCGCTGCGAAGCAAGGTGGTAAGGATATCCCTCAGTGGGCTGGTCATTCGCCTGAGCCGGAGGATTTCGGCCTTATGCTGGTGGATGGTAGGGGCATCGGTTGACTGCGGTGAGGTGATGACCTGTTCTTCCAGATGTTCCGTTTTCAGTTCGAGTTCGTCAGCTTTCACCAGATATTGGTCCACCACCCTGTCCATCAGGGAGTGAAAGAGCATGCCGGCGCTCCCTGCCTGCAACTTTGACTGATGGGTCATCAGCTGACGGATCAAGGGCTCAAACACATCACTCTTGTTCTCCGCGATGGAGAGGACCCAATTCTTGCCCAGAAAGAGGGAGAGCTGCTGCTCGGGAGTCTCCTTGCTTTCAAGAATACGGAGGGTTGCCGAAAGATAGGAGTCATAGCGGTCAACCTTCAGGCGTTGGTCAGTTGAGAACACATCCTCAAGGCTGAGGTTGGAGAGGGAGAACTCCTTGGCGATCCGAACAATCTCCCTGATGTCTTTCAACCCGGTGATTTCCACCCACAGGTTGCCTTCTTCGGATTTTTCGAATCCTTCTCCCTGATCATAGTACCCACTGCTGTAGCGATGGGTACGGATACTGGTCTGTTCCTCAACGGTATCTCCCACATACACCAATGCTCCGGGAACCAGCCCTTCCTTCTTCTTGTGCAACAAGGGGCGTTGTTTCTTATCCAACATGGCAATCTCCTATAGGGTGGTGAAACCGAGCACCAACAAGAGTTGGGCAAGGATATACAGGGACATCTCACTGATTTTCTTGCTTGTTCTCACGCCAAGGGAATCCAATGCAATCATACCGTCTGATAGGAGAAAGGCCAAGGCGCCAAGTATACACAAGAGGGAGCCGGAACCGACGCACAAGGCACTTGTTGCTGAGAGATTCAGAGCATAGAGCAGGTACTTGAGCCAACCCTTGCCCTTGCCGAGGGTCCGGATGAGTATACAAGCCGATACCGAAAGGAGTGCAAACGCTATGAGTGCGGGAAGCAGGGAGAGGGAAGCGGTGAGAAGCTGAAGGCTGTAGGCTATGTGTGATGCAGCGAAGAACGCCATGCCTGCAAGAAACCAGCGGTACTGTTTGGACTTGGTGAGCAGCACGTCTCCTGCTGTTGCCAGCGCCAGACCCAGCAGAAGAAAACCGTAGGCTTGGGTTTTCGGTACAAAGAGCGCGAGCGATGGCATCAACAGGGCTTTTGTCACCACTATTGCACCATGCTTTCCTTCACTTCTCATGCTCAGATGCAGGAAAGAGAGAATAAGATAGGGAATCAATGAGTGGTCCATATGTGTACGGTACAGCACACTCTGTCATCCTGCAAGGAGGAAAGATACACACTATTTTGCTATCCTGAAGGAATTCTGATATAATACCCAGTCATGGCAAAGACAACATATGATGAATCAAAAATCCAAACGCTGAGTGCGCTGGAGCATATACGAAAGCGCCCTGGTATGTATATCGGTCGTTTGGGCAACGGTACGCATGTTGATGATGGTATCTACATCCTTCTCAAGGAAGTGGTGGACAACAGCATCGACGAGTTCATCATGGGCTATGGCAGCAAGATCCTCATCCGGCTCAAGGAGTGTGAGATCCGCATCAGGGACTATGGACGCGGCATCCCGCTGGGTAAGGTGGTGGACTGCGTATCGATCATCAATACCGGTGCAAAATACAGCGATGACGTGTTCCAGTTCTCGGTAGGGCTGAACGGGGTGGGTACGAAGGCTGTAAACGCCCTCTCTTCCCACTTTACGGTCACCAGTTACCGCGAGGGCAAATTCAGCAAGGCAATATTCTCCCAAGGGGTGTTGGTCAATGAGGAGAAAGGAAAGACAGCAGAGGCAGATGGGACGGAGGTAACGTTTGTTCCCGATCCTGAGCTTTTCGGGGACTATCACTACAATGAGGACTTCATCCTCTCCCGCATCTGGAGCTATGCCTACCTGAACACAGGTCTCTCGATCGACTACAACAACAAGATTTACCGCTCCGCCCATGGCTTGCTCGATCTGTTGGACAAGGAAGTGGGAAGTGAGAATCTCTACTCCATCATCCACTACCAGGGCAAGCAGCTCGAATTTTCGCTGACCCATGTAGGTGGCAGCTATGGTGAGAATTACTTCTCCTATGTAAATGGGCAACACACCACCGACGGCGGTACCCACCAGAGTGCGTTCAAGGAGGGCATCCTCAAGGCGATCAACGAGCATTTCAAGAAGAACTGGGCTCCCCAGGATGCACGCGAAGGAGTGGTGGGAGCCATCGCGGTGAAGGTGAAGGACCCTGTCTTTGAGTCCCAGACCAAGAACAAGCTGAGCAATACTGAGATCCGCACCTGGATTGTGAATGAAGTCAAGGATGCCATCATCGACTTCTTGCTGAAGAATACTGAGGAAGCAAACAAGCTCTATCAGAAGGTCATCAACAACGAGGCGCTGCGCAAGGAACTCAATGAGGTGAAGAAAGGAGCGAGAGAGTCGGCAAAGAAAGTCTCGCTGAACATTCCCAAGCTCAAGGACTGCAAATACCATCTTGGCCAGAGTGCTTCTCATCAGGATGAGTGTGAGCGTTCGATGATCTTCCTCACCGAGGGTGACAGCGCCAGCGGTACGATCACCAAGACACGGGATGTCATGACCCAGGCCGTATTCAGCCTGCGAGGAAAGATTCTCAACGTCTATGGGAAGAAGAAAACCGAAATCTACAAGAATGCCGAACTCTACAATATGATGGTTGCCTTGGGCATCGAGAATGGGGTGGAAGGCTTACGGTACGGCAAGGTCATCATCGCCACCGATGCTGACAATGACGGGTTCCATATCCGTAACCTTTTGATGACCTACTTTCTCAGTTATTTTGAGGATTTGGTGTTCAGCGGAAGAGTCTACATTCTCGAGACTCCACTCTTCCGTGTGCGAAACAAGAACCAGACGGTCTACTGTTACAGCGAGCGGGAACGTGATAATGCCACCGCCCAGATCAGGAACAGTGAGGTTACCCGATTCAAGGGGCTTGGGGAGATCGATCCCAAGGAGTTCGGGCAGTTCATCGGTGAGGATATGCGTCTCATACCGGTTTCCATTGCAGGTATGAACGAGATGCATAAGACCTTGGAGTTCTATATGGGAAACAACACCCCCGAACGACGCGAATTCATTATGGAGAACCTTATCTGATGACCCAGGCACACTCAATTTTCCGACAAAACTTTCTCGAATATGCCAGCTACGTCATCAAGGAACGAGCGATTCCCGATCTTGTCGATGGATTCAAGCCGGTACAGAGGCGTATCATCCACACGCTGTTTGAGATGGATGACGGCAAGTTCCACAAAGTGGCGAATGTGGTCGGTTGGGCGATGCGCTACCATCCCCACGGGGACGCTTCCATCTACGAAGCGTTGGTAAACCTCGCCAATTGTGATCTCTTCATCGAACGGCAGGGTAATTTCGGCAATATTCTTACCGGTGACAGTGCTGCCGCAGCCCGATACATCGAGTGTCGTCTCCTACCCTTTGCCAAGAAAGTGCTGTACAACCCCGAGCTGACCGAGTTTATTGATTCCTATGACGGGAGAAACCAGGAGCCGGTTGTCTTTCCTGCAAAG
>Ga0265295_1005209_pt1 | contig 16806 bp, 12 predicted proteins | sample Munlansysbiofilm_FD_192503 | JGI IMG/M metagenome (GOLD analysis project Ga0265295, IMG submission 192503) | Leachate microbial communities from a municipal landfill in Southern Ontario, Canada - Methane capture system biofilm | ecosystem: Engineered > Solid waste > Landfill > Unclassified ...
ATCTGCTGTATCCTGAGAAAGAATGTTCCCTTCCTTTCAATGAATATAATGCAACTCTTAGAGGAGTAATCGATCTTCTTGCGGTATATCCTGATCATGTTGTCATTCATGACTATAAAACAGATGTTGAGAAGACATACGAGGATGAATACAAGGTTCAATTAAGCATTTACGCTCATGCAGCATCGGAATTTTATAAACTTCCAGCAAAGTGCGTAATAGATTATCTATCCAGGGGAGAGACGATGGAGTTCGATCCTATCGACAAAAGTGTCATTGCCCAGAGAGTAAAAGAATATACCGATTTATAAGAGGAGAGCATTTCATAATCATGGAACTCAAAGGCCTTACGGATCAGGAAGTGAAGGAAAGGGTATCTTCTGGTATGGTTAATTCCTTTGAGTCTCCAGTAAGCAGAAGTTATGCAGATATAATTATCAAGAATGTCTGCACGATGTTCAATTTGATATTGTTTATATTGGGAGCTGCTCTTCTTTATTTCAATGAACCAATAAATGCTTTGGCGGCAACAGGCGTTATTTTAGTAAATGTCTTGATAGCAACCATTCAAGAGATAAAAGCCAAGAGAAGACTGGATAAAATCGCGCTTCTCCTCAGACCGACTGTAAAGATCATCAGGAATGGCGTGGAGGTCGAAATAGATCCATCAAAAGTGGTCATGGATGATGTCATTCATATGTCGGTTGGGGATCAGGCACAGGTAGATGGAGAACTCCTGGATGAAAGGTCTTTGGAAATGGATGAATCCCCACTTACTGGCGAGTCCAGTACAAGGAAGAAACATGTTGGAGACATGATATATTCCGGAACATTCTGTATCATAGGTGATGCTTATTTCAAAGTAACAGCGCTTGGAGAAGATACGTTTGCCACAAAGATGCTGGCAAACGCAAAGAAATTCACAAAGAAGAAAACGTCACTTCAGATAGAGACAACAACAGTTACAGAGATGCTGATGATCATTGCATTCATCTATCTCGCAATAATGGTGATCATCAATCTTGTGAGTCATAATGATGTTGTAGAAGCATTGAAACAGTCAGTCATCATATTGGATATCGTTCCTATTGCACTTTTCTTGCTTATTACAATCACATATATGATCGCCGCCGTTCGTATGGCAGATAGCGGCATACTCCTTCAGAATTCTAATTCTGTGGAATCTATGAGTCATGTTGATACAGTTTGTATGGATAAGACCGGCACAATCACCACGAACAATCTCGTTTACGATGATATTGAGACTTTAATCGACAGAGAAGAAGCGATAGACATTGTTCGTCTATTCGTCACATCCACAGGAAGCAGTAATCGTACGGTTAAGGCAATCATCAAAGAGTTAGGGGAGAAGCCATCGGAACTCATAGAAGAGATACAATTTTCCTCAGACAGAAAATATAGTGCTGTAAAGGTGAATTCAGACAACAAGGTCCACACCATTTTCATGGGAGCATGGTCCGTTCTCATGAATAAAATGAATACCGATGTTGATCTTTCATCAAAGATTTCTGAACAGTCAAAGAAAGGGCTTAGAACAGTTCTCATATGCAGGGGTGCAGACGATGTCAATTTATACAATGGCGATGAGCCAGTTGTTCCTGAATTGGTGCCTATTGCAATAATCTCGATAAGAGATGAAGTAAGATCGGACTGCAAGCAGATAATAGATGAATTTATAAACAATGGAATGGACCTCAAGGTAATTTCAGGTGATGATCCTGAGACGGTTGATGCACTGTTCACATTAGCCGATATCAAGGGAACAAGGAATATCATTTCAGGTGAGACCTTGGATGCTCTTTCTCCAGATATGAAGGAGAAGACCATACTCGAGACTAATATTTTCGGCCGTATGAAACCAGATCAGAAGGAAATGGTTATTGAAACTCTGAAGAAGAACGGAAGATACGTCACGATGGTGGGCGATGGTGTCAATGATGTTCGTTCACTGAAGATGGCAAATGTAGGTGTCGCCCTTCAAAGTGGAAGCGGAGCCGCCAGAGGAGTTGCGGACATGGTTCTTGTGGATGACAATTTTTCAGCGCTTCCAAAAGCTATCGTAGAAGGTAAGAGAACAGTTACAGGAATGCGTGATATTCTCAAATTATATCTTACAAGGAATTTTGTGCTTGCGATAATAGTAGGGATTTTGTTAATCGTATTCAATAGGATGCCGATGCTTCCTATTCAGAATACTTATTATGCTCTAATAACGGTTTCATTTGCAGCATTCCTTATGGCCATCTGGGCCAAACCTTCTGATAATAAGGATTTGATCCTGCCGACGGTATTAAGATATTCTATACCGATGGCCGTACTTATTGCAGTATTCGCACTTGCCACGTATTTGTTGTTCAACAGTATGGATATGAATGTGTTTGAAGAAGCTCTTCAACAAACATTCAATGCGTCAGGTTATTCGTCGTGGGATGAATTCATGAAACATATGGGTCTGACAGATGCTGGAAATTCGGAGATCGTTGCAAGGAATGCAATGCTGATATTCCTTGTTCTTTCAGGAATATCTCAGATCTTCATCTTGTATCCTTTGGCCAAGTTCTATTCACCTGACAGGAAGATCTGTAAGGATCTCAAGCCGTCAATATTGGCTTTGCTGCTCTTTGGAGTTGTCATCTTAATGTACAATGTACCTCAGGTGATGATAGGTCTCACATCGTTGATGTATTTCCCGATAGATCGCATACTGTTGATAATAGGAATAGTTATTCTTTGGTTTTTATGCGCGATTGTAGTACTGAGGAGTAGAAAGATCACGAAGCTTACAGATGTTACAGAAAAGATGTATGATAAGAAACTTCACACAGAGTTCGCGAAGAGCGAAAAGGATGATCAGAGTGGCAAGTAATTGCTATCGTTGTAAAGTTCTATCATCAGATGTGATGCCATTCTTGCATCGGATAATGCGCGATGATCCTGTTTTCCATGAATGTTGGCAGGGTCTTTGCCATCTAAAATCTTGCTGTATGCATAGTCAAGTTTTGGATATTTGAATTGTCCATAGTATATGCTGGGAAGTTTGCAAACCATTGTTGCAGCTTTCATTATATCTCTGCATTCTGTGAAGACATTTTTAAGATTCCATGGATCTCTGTATAGGAATTTGTTAAGATCGTATTCTGTGTTATAGGTTGTCAGATATTTTCCTCTGAGAAGTTTTTCGACCTCGTCTCTTATGGTATCGAACGGACGTCCGTATGATACTTGATCAATCGTGAGGTCCGTATTTTGGAATATCCATGCATTTTTACGACATTCATTCCATTTTTTTATGTCATGGCCGACAATCTCTGAATATGCATCATCAACTGTACCTTTTTCCAGGTCTACTTTACATATACCGACATCTACGACGACATCAATAGGAGCACCGTCGAGGCCAGTGGTCTCAGTATCTAGGATGTATATCTCGGTCGGAGATTTAGAAAAATCGTCTAAAGTCTTCATTATAAATTCTCTCTGTTCTTTTTGTATATGGAATTAAAGTAATTAAGGTTGTATAAGCAGGCCGCAAGCAATACGATCGATGCGAACGCAACTAAAGATGCTATCAGGATAGATGAATCTGTTCTTGTACCGGTATCTGACGGAACATCGGTTTCTGAATTGTCGTCACTGCTTTCATTTATTCCCGCATCTATGGCAGCTTTTTCAGTTGCAGTGTATTCAATCATGTCTGCGAAGTACATTTCGGAGCTTTCTGTTATATTTTCAAAGGTGTATGTTACGGAATAATCGGATTGTGCGTATGTGGAAGTATAAGTATAATATTTTCCAGATTCATTCGGATCTACAAAATATATTCCGCATTCTATAAGATTATACGTTTCTGATGTTGCAGTGAAGATAAAATCTCCTCCTTCCGCAACAGATGTTCCGTTTGGAAATACTACAGTGATATCTTTATCAACATCATCATAGGATATTACGTGAGAGGCATCTGCATCAGATCCCGGAATAAGGATTGTAGAGCTCAATATCGCCATCAAAACAACTATGCATACCTTATATTCTGTCTTCACAGAACCGCCAAGGGATTCATATATAAATTATCTGAGAGTGTTTTTCAGTTTAATATCGTAGAATTTTTAGTAATCGTGAAATACTGTATGATATATGATTGGTCATGGTCTCTGTGATATTCATCGGGAAGGATAGGTTCGAAGTTCCTTCTGAAGGTACGATCGGGTCTGCTATATCATCTTTGGACAGATTTCCTGATGCTTTCCTTTTTCTGGTTAATGGAGTGCCTGTGCCCATGGATACACCTATTATGGATAATATGATCATAAAGGCTATAAAAGTGGCATCAGGTGGTTAATTTTTTGCTATCATGTTGATGTGGTCAAGATCTAATCCGTTTTCCGTCGCTGCCTCTAGTAGACAATCAAGATTATTCATGAATGCCGATCTGACATCGGAACCTTTCAGTTCTCCGCCTATATCTGACATGGAGTCCTCTTCTGGAAATTTAAGATTAAGATAAGGCATTACACCTAAGCATTTCATTCCTGTTAATTTTTCAATTTTTTCTATTCCGCTTTTAAGAATAGAACTATCTCCTCTGAATCTGTTGATAATGAATCCTTTCAGTAAATGTTTCTGTTTATCAGGTATGAGACGCCATGTTCCGTAGATAGCTGCGAATACTCCTCCGCGCTCTATATCTCCTATAAGGATAGCCGGTATGGAGCGTTCTTTCAGCATTCCCAAATTGGCAAGGTCTCTGTCCATAAGATTGAGTTCTACAGGAGAACCAGAGCCTTCGCATACGACTGCATCATATTCTTTTGATAATCTGTCGAATGATTCGCAGACTTTTTCCATTACCATCTTGGTATCTATGGGATTCTGTTCGGATATGTCCATGAAAGGCTCTCCTCTGAGGATGAGCTGTATAGTGTTATTACCTGAAGGTTTCAGGAGGACGGGATTCATATCTTCGGTAGGTTCGATGTTGGATGCCCACGCTTGGAATGCCTGACCCATTCCGATTTCCTTCCCGTTCTTTGTGACATATGAGTTGAGAGAAAGATTGGATGCTTTGAATGGTGTGACTTTTATGCCTTTTCTGTAGAGATATCTGCAATATAATGCGGAAATCGTCGTTTTACCTGCTCCGGATGAAGTTCCGATGAATATTATTTTCATCTTTTCACTCCCGCGATATCTATGATTTTTTCTATATTCAGTCCTTTTTCAAATCCGTCTGCGAGGATGTTGATATTATCCTCTAGAAGTTCGTCGTAATCTCTCGGGTTTTTGATTTCAACATATTTTCCATCGTGTTTTACAAATGAAAGGAAATATTTCCTGAATGCGGGTTTGTCGAATACCCCATGAAGATACGTTCCGAAGGTCAGATCTTTCTCTCTCACAGAACCTTCATTTTCTTTTGAGCTGTATCTATCTATTTCGAAAAGTGGCTTTTCAACGATTGTAGAAAGACCCATGTGGATCTCATATCCAGTGATGGGCTCTCCTGTCTCTATCATTATGCCATTGTCTTGAATGACCTTTTTTTTGTATTCGTTCCATTCTGTAATGTTATCAAAGAAACCCATCCCTTCCAATGTTTGCGGTACTTTTCCTTCGATGCCCGCAGGGTCCTTCAGATATTTTCCCATCATTTGGTATCCTCCGCAGATACCCAGTATGGGAATTTTCCCTTTCAATTCCGAAATAGCCGTTTCTAATCCATTGGCTCTCATCCAAAGAAGATCGTCAATGGTATTCTTGGTCCCAGGGAGTATAATAACATCTGAACCTTTGAGTTCTTCTGGATTGCTTATGAACTTTACGGTTGTGTCCTCCATGAATAGAGGATCTAGATCTGTGAAATTAGCTATTCTGGGGAACTTGATGACGGAAACGATTATTTTTCCATTACCTTTCGTGTGCATTCCTCTAAAAGCTTCAGAATCTTCTGATGGAAGATCTAACTTGATATGGGGGATTATTCCTATTACTGGGATTCCGATGATGCTTTCAAGCAGTCTTGCGCCGTCTTCGATCTTCTTCGGATCTCCGCGGATATTGTTCAGAATGATACCTTTTATCCTTTTTCTGTCAATTTCTGGAATCAGTTCCACAGTTCCTACAGCATATGCGAAAGAGCCTCCCCATTCTGTATTTACTACCAATATGCAGTTAGCGTCAGCTATCTCTGCCGCACGCATGTTGGCGATGTCTTGATCATAGATGTTGATCTCTGCAGGAGAACCTGCGCCCTCCATGACAACGACATCATAACGTTCTTTCAGAAAGTCTATGTTCTTGCGGACTATCTCTTTTCCGGGTCCGGGAACGAATTTATTATAGTAATCCTCGACGTTATAATCTCCGAAAGGTTCTCCTTCTACCATTACTTGGGAAACAGTGTCTCCTTTAGGCTTTAGAAGTATGGGATTCATATGGTGATCTGGATTCTTCAGTCCCGCCGCTTTGCTTTGCAGCACTTGTATCATTGCTATCTCAGAACCTTTTGCGGTGACCTTCGAATTAAGGCTCATATTCTGAGATTTGAAGGGAGAGACCAGATATCCACGCCTATGAAGGAGACGACATATGGCTGCAACTGTGATTGATTTACCAGCATCGGATGTTGCTCCGAGAATCATTAACGCTTTTCCTATATGGAAGAATCTTTTCTTTGTTTCAAGGAATATATCCTGCATCCTCGGGTCTTTAGATGTTGTTATTCCCAGTCTGTTGATCTCAGACATTATGAATTTTGCTACTTCAGGTCTGTGAATAAAAAGACAGTATGTGCATGCCCAGATTTCTTTTTCTCTTCTGGAAATGATCATTTGGCCCAACTGATTATCGTTGCATGGATAGAATGGGCAGTAGCAGAAGGTGCAGTCCTGTCCTGTGAAATGACTCGGATGATACGGACATTCGTGGTTTGAACCAATATATCCTTTTTTGATCTCTTCCTCGACCTTTTTGGTTATATTGTCCATATGTTCGCACCTTGGTAAACAAGGAATGGAATTCGCTGTTAAGTATTTTACACAAGTTGGATACGATTAGATTATGTAAAAAGAAATGGGAAGTGTGGCTTATCAAGATTGCATCTGAAATAATCGAATCTTTTTGAAAAATATTGCAATATGTATTCCGATGTGCCGTAATATTTCTTGGTTAATATTCTATCTATTTGTCATAGGTATTTGGAAAATGGACAGTATTCTTGTGTATGTTTAATGGTTCATTGATTCAAAGGAGCAGTTAACAAGATGGAATCTATTTTTCAAACATATGTTTTCTTCGTCTGGATTGTAGATAAATATAAATTTTGTACTTTCGGTCACCCCCCAATCTTGTTTATATGTTCAGACATTCTTTTTGTCGCGATGGGAGCAGATTTTAAATTTATTCATTGTGCGGACCTCCATCTGGGAAGTAGATTTTCAGGTGTTTCACAGAAGGATCCGAAATTAGGAAAGAGGATGACAGAATCGATCTTTTCTTCTTTCGATAGGATAATAGATTTGGCCATCTTAGAAAAAGCGGATCTTATGGTGATATCAGGAGATGTCTTCGATGAAGAGAATGAGACACCTGCTACAAGATATAGATTCGCCAGAGCTCTGGAGAAAGTCAAGATACAGTGTTACATCTCATTAGGAAACCACGATTTCAAGAGGTCTTGGGAGGACAGCATCCCCTATCCAGAGAATGTTCATATTTTTTCTTCTTCTGAAACAGAAAAACAGATAATAAATATCAATGGAAATCAGATAGAATTGATCGGACGCAGTTTCGAATCTAGGAATACAGCTGAGAATTACGCATCATCATTTTACGGTTCATATGATAAATTTACGATAGGTGTGCTTCATTGCAGTGTGGACACTCCGCGGGAATATGGTGATTATGCTCCTTGCAGATTATCCGATCTTCTCAATAAGAACGTGGATTATTGGGCTTTAGGTCATATTCATAAACGTTCCGAATTGAATGAGCGCCCTTTTGTAATATATCCTGGAAATATACAAGGAAGGAATCCCAAGGAGTCTGGAAATAAAGGAGCGTATGTTGTTTCTGTCTCTAATGGAAGGGTTTCAGAGACCAGATTTGTTCCTACGCAAGAAATATTGTGGCAGGATATCGAGACGGACATATCTGGAAAGGATATGCAGGCGCTTATAAGTGACATATCTGGAAAAGCTAAACATGATTCAATATTATCAATTTACATAATAGGTAAAGGAGATATGGATTCTGTCCTCCGTTTAGGATTAGACGGCGTTATAGATCAAATTTCCAAGGTAACGGGGTGTGTCATATCTTCTGTTGAATTGTCTACCTCGCCTGCTACAGATCTGAGTAAAATCTCAGAAATGAACGATCTCAGATCAAAGATGGTCGCAGTATCTAACAAAATGTCAGGATTAGGCAGAAATGATTTGATCGATAAGATATGTTTGACCAGAGCTTCTGCAGAGATAAGATACATATTCGAAAGTATGAGTGATGAGGAACTTCGCTCTATGGTACAGGATGCTGAGATGCTTCTGATCGAGAAACTAACAGAGGCGTCCAGATGAAGATAAGATCAGTAAGGATAGATTCTTTCGGGATATTTAAGGATAAGAAATACAGTGATATTTCGCCCGGTCTTACAGTCATCTATGGTAAAAACGAAACTGGAAAAACAACTCTGATGGAATTCATCAGAAGTACGTTATTTCCTGGAAAACAAAGGAAGGTCTATCCTGCTTATAATAAAACTGATGCTGGCGAAATAAGAATAGATCTTGATGATGCTGTTGATATTACAATCGTAAGAAATGGAAAGACCAGCGTTTTTGAGAAGGACGGAAAACAATTGCCTACCGATATCACACACATCGATGCTGTGACCTATCGTAGCATATTCGCCATGAATCCCGACGATCTCAGGGATCTGGAAATAGTTTCGTCAGGAGATATAAAAAACCGTTTTCTGACTATTCCAGGCGGAGAGAATCTTCCGTCAGTCATAGAAGATATTGATAAAGAAAGTTCTCTTTTGATGACGACCACCAGGATGACTGAGACAACGAAGATCGGAAGCAAGATCTCTGAGATCGAACGCATTAATGTTAATATCGCGAATTCTACAGTTATAGGAAATAGATATTCTGAATTGTACATCGAACTCAGCGAATTAGAGGTGCAGATAGGCGATCTGAAGAAAAAGGAGCTTGTAAATGCAGAATTAAGGGCTGTAACAAATCTTCGTAATTCTCAGGTAAATAATATCACCACTCTCGAAGGTCTGAGAGAAACCAGGAAACTGTTGGTTGATTCTGAGATCATTCACGAAGGAGATAAGGAACAGTACGACCGTCTGAAAGCAGATATTGAGACTAAGATTGAGGTATGTAAAAGAGTAAACAGTAGATTATCAGTTGCATCCGTGCCACTCAACGACTATGATAAAGATGCTATACTCCAAAATAAGGATCGGATCGAAGCCCTCAAAGATAAGATTGGCCTCTATTCTGAATTGTCCAATCAGAAGAATGATTTTGAGATGGAGATCGAAAGAGAGACCAGGACATTGAATAGGAACATGTCTGAGTTGGGAATTACAAAGGATATGTTTGATGGCAAGGTCGCTATCCGTGCACCTTCTACAAACTATTCTGTCAAGAGATTTCCGTTGTCGTTTACACTCATGTTAGCAGGCATTGTGTTGTTAGCTGCCGGGATCTTTACAAGTTTGTACATATTGATGATAGGTTTGATCCCTCTGCTCTCAGGTGTCATTCTGTTGTTTAGGAACAACAATACAACAAAGAAAGTTCATAAGGATGCGGGTTTAGTCGATCTAGATATTGTCAATCTTAGAAATTACAATGAATCTATAGATACAAAGATGAAGGATTTGGAGAAGATCAATTCAAAGTTGTCAGAGATGTCAAAGGAATTGAATTACGTAGCAGATGCCGTTAATATACCAAGGTCTTCATTCAGAACAGATATCATATTGTTATCTGATCTGGTGTCAAAAAGCATTATGGTCAAAAAGATTGCGGATGAACGGTCTGATGTGAACCACGAATTGAAAGAATCTGAGATGAATTTTAGATTATTCATATCTAAATTCGGAACAGAAGAAAGATTCTTGATTCTCTATAAACAAAGTGTGAAGAGATCAGATCTCGATCGTAAGATCTATGTTCTTGAGGACAGCATAAAATCATCGGGATATGATATGAATGCGAAGGGTTTCGAAGAGATACCTGTTCTTGAAGATGTCACCGAGAGACTCGATATGATGAATAAGCATTATGGTGAATTGAAGTCTGAGATGAAAGCTATCATGGATGATGAATACATAGAAGGGTTGATGAATGCACGTGCGTCATCAAGGTCTGAGTTACGCGAATTGGTTAAAAGGTGGGGAACTTTGTCATTGGCATCCGCAATCACGGATATTGCATGTAAAGAGATATACGATACAGTTCAGCCAGATGTTGTAAAGACGGCTAACACATATATCGATTTGATGACATGTGGAAGATATAGTTTGGATAGTGATCCACGTAATACAGGGATCTCCGTAATATCCAATGATACAATGAAGACTGAAAACCAGTGGAGTTCTGGTCTCGGAGATCAGATACGTCTTTCATTGAAGATGGCAGTAGCAAAGGAGTTGTCATCTGAAGAAAGGTTGCCAATAATGTTGGACGATGTTCTTTTGATGTTTGATTCAGATAGGAAGAGGGGTGCATGCAAAGCACTCTTGAAGATGTCCGAAGATATGCAGATATTGTTTTTCACCTGTGACAGGGAAACAAAGGATATAATGTTGGATGAGGGCTGCACGAGTGTGTTGGAATTATAAACTCCACCCAAACCTTTTAAATAGATTATCAAATACAGGTTGCAAGGGAGAATAGCAATTCCCCTGTTCACTGATTCACTATCACAATAATTCCTTCGTTAGAAAGCGAAGAAGTCATAATACCGTGCCATCACAGGAGCGACCTGACTGGCTCACACTCAAAAACGGTTAAAAAGATGGGTAAAACAGAGCGAGTATGCCAATTGAGGATCAATATTTTCCGGGGCAGCATTACAGCAGAGCAGGCAGAATGGTTTTTTTCCTCCAACCCCACGGAGGGCACATTAATGAATATAGATCCAAACGCAACTAAATACATGATCAAAGCGAAGATCACAGCCGACGGTGTCGTGGAGAAACCCGATGTCGTAGGGGCAATTTTCGGACAAACCGAAGGACTTTTGGGAGATGACCTCGATCTGAGAGATCTCCAGAAATCCGGAAGGATCGGTAGAATCGAGGTCGAGATCGTTTCCAAGGGCGGAAAGTCCGAAGGAATAATTTACATGGCTTCAAGTCTCGACCAGGTCGAAACAGTAATTCTCGCATCAGCATTAGAGACTATTGACCGTGTCGGTCCATGCAAAGCAGGAATTCGTATCCTCGGTATCGAAGATGTAAGGATAACAAAGAGAGAGAAGGTTGTTGAGAGGGCAAAGGAGCTTCTTGTAAATCTTATTGCTCAGTCGAAAGGAACAAGTTCCAATCTTACGCAAAGTATCAGGCAGAGTATCCAGGTCGAGGAGATAACATCCTATGGAAAGGACAGATGCCCGGCAGGACCTGCAGTCAAAGACTCCGAGTCCATAATAATCGTAGAAGGCAGATCAGATGTTCTCAATCTGCTCAGAGCAGGTATCAAGAACGGTATTGCGGTTGAGGGTACAAACATTCCGAAGACAGTTCAGGATCTTTCAAGGGAAAGGGTCTCAACTGCATTTGTTGACGGTGACAGAGGAGGAGAACTAATATTAAGAGAACTTTTCCAGACCTCAGAGATCGACTTCGTTGCTCGTGCACCACGTGCGCATGAAGTAGAAGAACTCACTTCTAAACAGCTCGTTAAATGTCTCCGTAACAAAGTACCCGGAGATCAATACATGGAAATGAATGGGATGGTCACTGAGGAGAAAGAACTCAGCGGAGATTCTGAAGCTGTTCCATTAGAGCAACCTCGTCGTGATTTCGAAGAGAAACCCAAGAGAGAGCATGATGACAGGCGTGAGCGCGAGGACCGTCATGAGCGCAGGGATAATAGGAACGATAGGAGCGACAGGACAGATAGGTCCGAAAGATCGGATAGGTCAGACAGGCCTAAGAGAGAGATCAGAATCAGAGATTCAGATTCTGAAGAAAGGCCCAAGAACCGTTTCAGTTCTGAGAATGCAGATAGATTCAAGAAAAAGGTATTCGTTGAGAAAGAGCCTGTTGTAGAACCTGTAGCAGTCGAGGAACAGATTTTAGAACCTGTTGCAGAACCTGTTGTAGAATCTGTAATAGAAGAACAGCCTGTTGAGGTAGTTGTCAAAGAGCTCAAACCAAGGAGAGAGCGCACAGATAAATCTTCTGAAGACAAATCCTCAAGGACACTTCGTGGAAAGAAAGACAGGAATACAAAGACATTATCTGAAGAGCAGATAGCTTTCAGAGATATGCTTTTGGACATGTCTTCAACACACAATGCAAAACTCTTGTCCGCAGATAACAGCATTATAAGAGATGTAGCAGTAAAAAGCCTTGTAAATTCCTTGAAAGAGGATTCCGAAGGTGTAGTAGCTATCGTTTTCGACGGTGTCATTTCACAGAGGATTATGGACGTATCATCTGAGAAAGGGATAAGGACAGTTGTCGGCACTCGTAAAGGAAACATTACAAAGATGCCTGCAGATATAACTATCTGGACCAAAGAAAACCTTTATTGAAAGTGTGATTCAAAATGACCAAGAAAAAAGCTGTTGAAACATGGGATGACCTCAAAGGTCTGAAGAGTACAGCCGACATCTTGATCCCTCTGGACCCTCTCGATAGGGTCTTGGGGCAGGAAGAAGCCATCAAATTGGCAAAGATCGCCGCTATTCAACGGAGGCATCTTCTTCTTGTAGGTCCCCCGGGAACAGGAAAGTCGATGATAGCACGCGCTTTGTCAATGAACCTTCCGAAGCCCAAGCACGAGATAAGGGTAGTAAAGAATCCCGAGAACACCGAAAGGCCATTCTTAGAGGTTCTTGATGAGCAACAGGTCTTAGATGAGGAAAGCATCCGTGCAGAATCTGTCGGTAAATTGATGGATCCAGAGAACGCCCCTACAAACGTAGCCGAGCGTCTGGGATATCTGTGTAAGAATTGTAAGACCTTTTCTTCGCCCACCGAGATAGTATGCCCTTCATGTCAGAAGAGTAAGATCGAAGGTGTTGCCAACACGAATCCATTCGGCGATCTCATAGGAGGTCTTCTCGAATCCGCCATGCCTCAAATGGTTGTAGGAAAGGACAAGGTCCATACGACCCGTATCCTTGCTGACGGTACTGAAGAGACAGTGGTGTTCGAGCGTGCCGGAGATAAGATAAGGATGTTGGATAGCAAATCCCTTCAGAAGAGAAGTCAATTGAATAAAAAGTCGAATCAGAAAGTGCTTGTTAAACTAAACAGGGACCCGTTCATCTTAGCCACTGGAGCTTCGGAAACAGAACTTCTAGGAGATGTTAAACACGATCCATATGGTGGACACGATAAACTCGGTACACCCTCATATGAGAGGGTCGTTGCAGGTTCTATTCATGAGGCACATGAAGGAGTGTTGTTCATCGATGAGATTTCCCATTTAGGAAATCTTCAGAGATTCATCCTTACTGCGATGCAGGAGAAGAAATTTCCCATTGCAGGACGCAATTCTCAGTCTGCGGGTGCAAGTGTAAAGGTGGAAAATGTTCCCTGTGATTTCATTCTCGTCGCGGCGTGCAATATTCAGGATTTGGAAAATATTCTTTCGCCATTGAGGTCGAGGATCATCGGATGCGGATACGAAGTACTCGTAGACGTTGCGATGCCAGACACACCTCATAATCGTGCGAAATATGCACAATTCGTGGCTCAGGAAATTCAGATGGACGGACACATACCTCCTGCCAATATCGAGTCTGTCGAAGCTATAATCGAAGAGGGAAAGAAGCGTGCAAAGGCAGATAATCAGCCGAATTCGCTCACCTTAAGATTGAGAGAGATGGGTGGACTCATAAGGGCTGCCGGAGATGTTGCTGTCATGGAAGGAGCAAAGATGATCACCGCAGAGCATATCATAGAGGCTCGCAGAAGATCAAGACCTGTTGAAGAACAGATCAAAGAAAAATATGGTTCTTATCAGAAAGGCGTTTCAAAGGATATCTCGAAAGCTCAGAATGAGAAATCAGAGTATTATTTTGAGAATGAGCATATAGGCGACCAAATGTTTCAGTGAACTTTTTAATGCAAACCTTTTTCAAATATCTATTTTGATATGGTCCTTATGGCAGTAAAACAAGTGAACAAACTCGTTCGCGATAAGATACCCGGCATAATCGGTGAAACCGGTGCAACGCCGAATTTTAGATTATTGGATGACAAAGAATTCTTGGACGCTCTGAACGACAAACTTTTGGAGGAGGTCGAGGAATACAAAAAGGAGAAGAATCTGGAAGAGTTGGCAGATATCCTTCAAGTCATTTGCACAATATCAGAGGTCATCGGTGGCGGACAGAGGGAATTGGAATATCTTAGAGATGAGAAGGCAATGGAGCGCGGCAGATTCGATATGCACGTATTCCTCGAATCTGTTGAAGATAAAAAATCATGAGTTAACGTACGCTGTGCAGATCAATCTGATGGCATCACCGTGATCCACGTAGAAATCAGGCATGTATTCCACTTCTACGAATCCTCTTTTCTTATAGAAGTTGAGAGAATCGAGATTTTTAGCCCTTACTTCCAACTGAATGAGCGGACGTCCATCGATTATAGATCTCAGTTTGAATTCTTTGAGAAGTTGATCTCCGACACCTTTGCCCCTCATGGGCTCATCAACAGCGAATAGAGGGACCATGGACCTACCTTCAAGGAGGGAACCGAGGATATATCCCACGACTTTTCCTGTGTAGTCGCATGCGACCAATTGTCCTTTCGGCCATTGCATCATAAAATAACTGAAGACTTCAGGAGCGTAATACTCATCAAGAGAGGCACACGTGATCCGGTATGCGGGGCCCTTGTCTTCGAGTCTCATCTGTCTGACTATCATCGTCACTCATTCAGCGTTTCTTGTTATTATATCTTCCTTTTAGTGCAACGGTTATACCGCCTGCTGTAATTAATCCGACAGAGAGTAATAATGTATTTAAATCAACAGGAAGATCTGGATCGGTATTGTTATTTTTGCTTAGAATAACCTCATATGTGTATTCTTCTGAGATCTGGGTACCTTCGAGCCTTACGGTCAGTTTATGAAAGCCTGCAGTAAGATCGGTGCAGACGATCATAGGTATCGTCGATATCCTTGTATTGCCGTCGCTGTAAATGTCCCAGGAGTATGCATATCCTTCAGGACCGACAGCGGAAAAGGTGACTATCGAATTTGTTGTTATTTTTTCACAGCCAGCAGTTATTTTTAACCCCTCCGTTTCCACTGTGTGTTTGTTTATTCCCCAGTCATCTAAAAAATATTCTTCAAAGTATTCTGCGATCTCTTCGGAATCGATGATCACTGCTGTTTCACGGTTACTCATGAATGATGTTTCTGTCCAATTAACAGAACCCAACCAGACCATATCATCTACGATCACTCCTTTATTATGTGTTGTTGTAAAACCATTACCGCCTGATATTGTGATCGCTTTTACTTCAGTGGTCGTGTTTATCAAATTAACAATCTCTGTATGATCATCGTCTGATATGGATGCATCTAAAATAAATCTTGTATCAATGCCCTTTTTCGCAGCAGATGCCATCCAATATACGGGAGAATCTTCTGTTATGTTAGAATACGAACTTCCAAGATCCAATTGTTCTGAATAAATTCTTTGTTCTGCATCATATATAAAATGTTGAAGTGCATCATACGAATTATCAGGAGATACGATAGGAGTTACGTTTGCAGTATATTCTGTCGTCTTGTATGTATACGATGGCGCTTCATAGATCAGATCTCCCTCGTAAGGTTTCAGATCAGGATAGTATTCTGTAAGGTCCCAAACATCACCATATTCTTTGTTTCTGTCATTATCGAAGACAGATCTCATATATTCTGCCATTTCTGCACTTTCTATAACAGCTCCCCAGCCTCTGTTAGATGTTGCGTAACTCATGTTGTTTTTGGTCCAGTTTTCTGATGTTATTATCACAGTCTTTCCGTCTATTATCGCATATTTGTTATGAAAAAAAGAATATCTTTCATAATTTCCAGATAGAGGATCGTTTATGAGTCTTACTTCTCCACCAACATCCACGAGAGATCTCATAAGAGAAAGTTCTGTGCTCATATCATAACCGAGAACATCTCCTTCTAATGTTATTGTTACATCTACGTGTTCCGTTCCTGTTTTCTTTTCCAAGTTGCAGAGAAGTGCTAATAGGTTAGGGCTTGTCAATTGATATATGGATATCAAGATTTCATTCTCTGCGTTCTCAAAGGCCTTGTAGATAGGTTCTCCGTTGGATTCAGGAAAGGTGAACGGTGTAATTGTCGAATTGAAAACACTGTATGATCCTTTATTAAGATTCGTGAATCCTGCTTTTGTTAATATCCAATCCGAAGACGTGTCAGTATCTGATATATTCGTTCTTAAAAAATATTTTTTAGCAGATAACGGAATAGACTCTCCAGACCATCCAATATCTGATGTCTTATTGCCATAACATATAGCATCTATTAAGATCTCTCCGTTGTATAGATA
>Ga0265295_1005210_pt1 | contig 16799 bp, 10 predicted proteins | sample Munlansysbiofilm_FD_192503 | JGI IMG/M metagenome (GOLD analysis project Ga0265295, IMG submission 192503) | Leachate microbial communities from a municipal landfill in Southern Ontario, Canada - Methane capture system biofilm | ecosystem: Engineered > Solid waste > Landfill > Unclassified ...
ATGGGCACAGTTATGGAGATGATGTTTAACGATAATTCAGGGGCAAGCACACAAATGCTGGTTAAGGATTTTCTACCCAACAGTCCTCGAAATCTTAACATATCAGGTTACCAAATTATTGGAGTAGGAGCAAAGGAATAGCTGTAAGATAAAGTGCCATAACAAATGCGTATTAACGTATTTGTTATGGCACTTTCTGTTTTTGTAACTATCTGTAGATGTACAAGAACCCCGTGGCTGGGTTAAATAGTTTTTCAGTATCTTTTATTACGTAGTAATATATTCCATCAGGTAAATCTTGGCCGTAGTAATTTTTCCCATCCCAGTGAATGAGGGCGGCTTCCTTTTCGTAAACAAGCATTCCCGAACGCGAAAAAACCTTAAGTGATATCTGGGTTGGTTCCGTAACCTCAACCGTAAAAAAATCATTTTCCCCATCACCATTGGGTGTAAAAACATTGGGTAAAGCCGGAAAGTCAAGTTTATCGGCGCGTAGCTCAATTACCTCAGTTTTGTTTGGGTGAACAACGGTTTCGCTAACCGATTCAATATCAACCCTAGCACTTGTGCTAACCATTTTATCATCCAAAGTATAGGTGAGCGTAACGTCAAATGCAGCATCTCCTATTAAACTTGTGAGGATAATTGGATCCTTGTCGGTTGAGGTAAACATGCCCTTGTTAAAGTCCCAATAAAAATTAGAAGAGCCGTTAGGGGCATTGGCTGAAAAATGGATCGACTTTGTACCTTTTTCTAGTTTATCAACCTTGTAGGTAAGCGGAGTAACTGTTTGCCCAATGGTTAAACCTATGCTTAGCAGAAAAAGTGTTATGGTAGAGCTAATCGTTTTTTGCATTTTTTTATGTTTCAAAATGTAAATATAGCAAATGGGCTAAATATCTTTTATATTTTCTCAGTTAATTTCCTAATTACCCTAAAGTTATTAAAAAATTCTTTACCAAAAACCCTCAGCACAGTATAACTCGGTATGGCAAGCAGCATTCCTAGTATTCCGCCAACACTACCGGCAATAAGCAGTACAATAAAAATCTCAAGCGGGTGAGCATGCACACTGCTTGAAAAGATAAGCGGTTGAAAAACTATGTTATCGATAAGATTAACCGATGCAAAAACCACAAGCATAAATATTAGCATGGGCATCATCTCCGAGGTGAAGTTCATGTCGAGATTGGTGGCAACACCAATAATAAGCCCCAGTAGCGCTCCTACGATTGGGCCAACGTAAGGAATAACGTTAAGTATCCCTAAAAACAGGCTGATAACTATTGATGTTTGAAAGGGCAATCCCACAATGAGAAATCCAATTGTGCCCAGCAGCATTATTCCGGTGCTTTGCAAAATAATTCCAATGAAATACCTGCGTAAAAGCCTATTAATGCTCGATAGTGCATGTTTTATGTTTGTCTCAAATTTTTCGGGGAAAAGCATGGTTACCCCTTCATAGAACAATCCTTCGTCTTTTAGAAAAAAGAAGGTAATGAATGATATTGAGAATGCAGCAATAAACAAACTTCCCAGTAGGTTGGCTGTTGAGCTAAACAAATTGGTAATAATGCTAACGTTTACAACGCCACTTACTTTTTCGATAAGATAACTTTTAGCTGAAAAGTCTTTAACCGACTCGGGGAGATACTCCTGAATAAAACTGTCAATCGCTTGGAGTGGTTGGTTAAAGTTCGATATCATGTTTGGTACGTTAACGGCGCTAAGCTCATTAATCTGGCTAACCACCAAGGGAATCATCACCCTAAAAAACAGGATAAACAGGAACCAAAGGGTGACTAATGCAATAGCTGCTCCCAGAGCCTTTGGGGGACGCCAACCCTTAATTCTAATTTGGTCTATCAGTTCAACAATAGGTTTACCTATAAGCGATAACACTGCCGAAACCAATATGTAGGCCACAATGTTGCTAAAGTACCAAAGCAGAAATAGGACAATTGCTAAACCCGTTCCGAGTATAATATATCTTGCTAACCTATTCATAAAACTCTTTATGTGGTTTGTTACCGTAAAATTAACTTTTTATCGCAAAACTATTGCACCAAACCTACATCAAATATAATAAACTGCAAAATTCGAATAATGCTTGCTCTGCCAGTTAAACCAATAGCTTACAAAGTGTGTCAAATAGGCCAAATTTAATAGAGGATATGTTATACGATTTTTTTATCGCTCACAAGGGCGAATTTGCAGCTCTTATTACTGCATTTTTCTGGACAGTTTCCGCAATAGCCTTCGAGTCGGGCGGGAAAAAAATTGGGTCGCTACAGGTAAACATTATAAGGCTATCCATGGCATTTGTTTTTTTTAGTATATTCTCATGGATTTCAAGGGGAACTATGTTCCCAACCGATGCTAGCATGCACAACTGGATATGGTTGTCAATTTCGGGGCTAGTAGGTTTCGTGATAGGCGACTTGATGCTTTTTCAGGCATACGTAGTTGTTGGTGCACGCATATCAATGCTAATGATGGCCTTAGCACCAACCATTGCAGCCATAATAGGCTGGGCATGGCTAGGTGAAACCATAACGGCTAAACAAGGTGTAGCCATGCTACTCATCTTTTTGGGCATTGCCCTTGTTATTTTGCGAAGAGATAATAGCAATCCCGAGCTACCTAAAACGCGTAAAAAAGTAAAACTATCGTACCCAATAGTTGGACTGTTACTAGCCTTTGGCGGGGCCGTTGGCCAAGGAGGCGGACTGGTTCTAAGCAAGTACGGCATGGGCGATTACAATGTTGTTTCGGCTGTGCAAATAAGGGCAATAACGGGGATTATTGGTTTTGCTCTTATCTTCACCTTTTTAGGCAGATGGAAAGTTTTGGGCAACGCCCTAAAAAATCGCAAAGCAATAGGTCGAGTATCAATTGGTGCTGTTTTTGGGCCTTTCCTCGGAGTAGGATTCTCTCTTTATGCTATAAAGTTCGCTTCAACAGGCGTTGTATCGGCATTAATGTCAATAGTTCCCGTACTAATAATTCCCTTTTCAATATTTATAATGAAGGAGAAGTTTAAAACTAAGGAACTTGTTGGAGCAGTTCTGACAATAGGTGGAGTCTTTCTGTTTTTTACCTAAAAAAACTTCAGGGTCTGTTTAACTCCTACGGAGTATTTATTCGGTTTATTATAGTTGTCTTTTACAATACTTATTGCCCTACGGGCAACTTAGAAAACTTAGGCTGACTTGTCTAATCATTTTCCCCTAGCCTTGTGTCTGTTTTGTATCTATTTATTGTTGCCTTTTACAAGAGTTATTGCCCTAGGGGCAAAGATGAAATCCTAAGTTGATTAGATTAATCAGTTACTTTTTATCCCCGAGGGGATAAAGTATTGGAGACGAGTATACAACACGTGATCAAGTTTCCCCGTAGGGGATCAACAAAAGGGTATGAAGTTAGTTAGGACAAAATTCGTTGGCTTGGTATCTTTGGTTTTGTTTAACTCCTACGGAGTAATTTCTCGTTTTTTATTGTTGTTTTTACAATACTATTTGCCCTACGGGCAAGGCTGAAGAGTTAAAATTGACCAGCAGTCAGTGTTCTTATTCTTGTGTTTGCACTATATTTATTCATCTAGCATTCTCGAAATAATCATATAACTTTAAATGGGTTTAAGGTTTTTTAAATTAAAGCTGTTTTCTTTAGTATTAGTTGCTTTCGTTAGTTTTATCCCCTAGGGAATAGCAATTGCAGATAAGAATGGACCAGCTAAATAAAATCCCCGTAGGGGATAAAGTATTGTAGATAAGAATACAACACGTGGCCAGTTTTCCCCGTAGGGGATTAACAAAAGTTTAATCGATATGAAACCAGGGAGATTTACCCAGCTTTACGTTCAACTTGTGTTTGCTGTAAAGAACAGAGAAGCAGCTTTAAACTCGGAAATCAGGGGTAGAGTATTTGAGTATATTAGTGGAATTATTACAAATCTAAACCACAAGTCAATTATTGTAAATTGAGTTTCAGACCATTTACATATACTATTAGGGCTTAATCCCTCCATATCAATATCCGATACAGTGTATAATCTAAAGAGGAGCTCCACGCTCCTTATTAACAAGGAAAAACTATGCAAAGGAGTGTTTGCTTGGCAAGAGGGCTATGGTGCTTTTTCATACAGTAAGTCTCAGCTAGAATCTGTTTATAATTATATTCTTAATCAGGAGGAACACCATAGAAAAGTGTCATTTAAAGAAGAATATATTAAATTTCTTGATGAATTTGCCATCGAATATGAACCCAAGTACCTGTTTGATTTTTTTTGAGAGTAGGTTCTAAATCATATCAATATCGTGCATAGGGGGAGCAGCCAAACAATCTCTTAAAAAAACCTTAACTTTGTTATACTTTTGGGATATAAATTGAACTTTAAGCTAAACTTGGAGTCAAATATTTTATCAAACTAAAACTGCATAATTTGTTTAATTCTAAATACTAACCATTATTTAATATGAAGAAATTTTTTAGCGTTATTGGCCTTTTGACCATGTTGGCTATTATGCCTAAACTCAGCATGGCCTATGAGGATGCCCGAATGTTGCGTTATCCTGATATTAACGGCAACCAGATTGTTTTTGTTTATGCTGGCGATATTTGGACCGTTGATTCCAAAGGTGGCGATGCACGCCAGCTTACCTCACACAAAGGGCTCGAACTTTTCCCTAAAATATCGCCCGATGGTAAGTGGATTGCCTTCTCGGCTGAGTATAGCGGCGCACGTCAAGTATTTATAATGCCATCGGAGGGAGGTACTCCAAAGCAACTTACTTATTACAACGATGCTGGCGAAATGCCACCCCGCGGTGGTTTCGATAATGTTGTTTTAGGTTGGACCCCCGATAGCAAAAAGGTGTTTTTCCGTGCAAACCGCACTCCCTATGGCGATCGTATGGGTAAGTATTTTACCATTAGTATCAATGGTGGTTTTGAGGAGGAGATGCCAATTCCTCACGGCGGATTTGCCGATCTTTCGCCCGATGGCAAAAAAGTGGCTTTTACCTATGTTGATAGAGAATTCCGTACCTGGAAAAGGTATAAGGGCGGACGTGCATCGGATCTGTGGATTTACGATTTGGAGAAGGATCTATCGGAGCAGATTACCGATTTTAAGGGTACCGACCATATTCCAACCTGGTATGGCAATAAAATTTACTTTGCAACCGACCGCGATTTGTGGCTCAATATCCATAGCTACGATGTAAATACAAAAGAGGTAAAACAGATTACCAAGCATGAGGAATTTGATGTTATGTGGCCTAGCGGTTCTAACGGACAAATCGTTTATGAAGTTGGGGGATATCTATATAGGTTGGATTTAAAATCGGAGCAAACCCAAAAGTTAAAGGTTAATATCCGCTATGATAACGCTGGCACGCTACCGTATTATAAGAATGTGAAGGATAATATCCACAGCATGGACATTTCGCCCAGCGGAAACCGTGTGCTTTTCGATGCTCGTGGCGACATCTTCTCCGTTCCTGCAGGCGATGGTACAACACATAATCTTACCAATAAGCAAGGCGTTCGTTCTGTTTATCCTCAGTGGTCGCCCGATGGCAAACAAATTGCTTACTATTCCGATGAGACTGGCGAGTACGAGGTTTACCTGCTTGAGAATATTGAGAATGCTAAGCCTAAGCAGATTACAAAGGGATCGAAGGGCTGGAAATACCCCGCTGCATGGTCACCCAATAGTAAGATGCTCGTATTTTTCGATCGCTCCATGCGTTTACAGTTGCTAAACGTTGAAACAGGTAAGTTAAGCGTTGTTGATACGCCTACTTCCGATGAAATAAGAGGCTACCATTTTTCACCCGACTCACGTTGGATTGCCTATACTAAAAATAGCGCAAACGGACTAAGTGCCATTTGGGTTTACAATATTGAAGAAGGAAAAAAATCGCAGCTCACCAATGATACATTTAGTGACGGAAATCCTGTTTTCTCAAAATGTGGAAACTATATCTTTTTCCTTTCGGATCGCGACTTTAATCTAGAGTTCTCAAGTTTTGAATTTGACTATCTATATAACAATGCAACCCGAATTTATGCATTACCACTTCGTAATAATAGCCCAAGATTATTTGAGCCTAAGGAGACTGTTGAAGCAGCAGGTAAGGAAGATCCCAAAACCGATGACAAGAAGGAAGTTACCGTAACCATCGATTTTGAGGGTGCCAATCAGCGTATTGTGGCATTCCCGTTTTCATCGGGCAACTATTGGGACTTACAACCTGTTGCTGATGGCTTGGTTTACTTCAATAGCGAGGGGATGAATCGCTACAACATTAAGGAGCAAAAGAACGATGTTATCATGTCGGGCATCCGTAATGGTATTGTTTCGGCCGATGGAAAGAAATTCCTTTACCAGAGTCGTGGTGATTATGGCGTTGCATCATTGAACCCTGGCCAAAAAGTGGGAGAGGGCAAGCTGAGTTTAGATGATTTAACCCTGCGTATTAATCCACGCCAGGAGTGGGAACAGATCTTTACTGATGGGTGGCGCATTTTCCGTGATTATTTTTACGTTACAAATCTACATAACGTTGATTGGGAAGGATTTAGAAAGAAGTATAGCGAAATGCTACCCTATGTGAACCACAGGTACGATTTAGACTATATTTTTGGTGAGCTTATTGCCGAAACCAACACTGGCCACTCCTATGCCAACTGGGGCGATTTTGAGCGCGTAGCTAGGGTTGAAAGCGGTTTGCTTGGCGCAAAGTTAAAGGTTGATGCTAAGAACAATCGTTACATCATCAGCAAAATTTACCAAGGCGAAAACTGGAATCCTGCTCGTCGTTCACCGCTGACAGAGCAAGGAATTGAAATAAAGGAGGGTGATTACATTATTGCCATTGATGGCGAGGATGTTACAACCGAGCATAACCCATATCAATTCCTTGAGAATAAGGTAAATAAAGCAGTGCGTATTACCGTAAATAGCAAACCTGTAGCAACTGGTGCTCGTACCTATACAATTAGGCCAATTTCTAGCGAAGAGGAGTTATCTTACCTCGATTGGGTAAACTCACGCCGTGCTATGGTCGATAAACTTTCGGGCGGTCGTATAGGCTATATGCATGTGCCCAATACTGCCGTTGAGGGCAACCGTGAGCTTCACCGCGGAATGTATGCATATCATCATAAGGATGCGCTAATTATTGACGAGCGTTTTAATGGCGGAGGTTTTATCCCCGATAGGATGATTGAGTTGCTTAGCCGCGAAACCCACGCCCATTGGCAAGTGGCAGGTTTGGAGCCAATGCGCACCCCTGGCGTTGCGCACGACGGCCCAAAGGCAATGCTCATTAACCAGTACTCATCGTCGGGAGGTGATGCATTTCCATACTTTTTCCGCCAGAGGAATCTAGGAACCATTATTGGTACGCGTACATGGGGCGGATTGGTTGGCATGAGCGGTAATGCGTCGCTTATGGATGGTGGTTACATTGCCGTTCCCCGCTTTGGTATATACAACGATAAGGGAGAGTGGATTATCGAGGGAATTGGCGTTTATCCCGATATTGAGGTGATTGATACTCCTCATTTGCTAAATCAGGGTAAAGATCCATCAATTGAAAAGGCAGTTGAGGTGCTGCTAAAGCAACTGCAAGAGAACCCACCAAAGAAATGGCCTGTACCTGCTGCCCCCGACCGTAGTGGTTGGATTGAGGTGGAGATTGAGTAGAATCGTAATGTTTTGAAACTTTAAACTCCATCGGTTGATGCCGATGGAGTTTTTTAATAAAAGCAGTTAGTGATGAGAACCTCCAACTCCCCAAAATGCAATTTTATTTAAACCTTGCTAGTTTAAAATGAAGACAGAATGTAAAGCAATGTGAATTTAAAATATCTGCAAGATTTATAAGTAACTTGTTTGTCTTTGCGATTACTGAAAGAATAAGGGAGAGTTTTATAGTTTTTACTAAAAGTATTTTTAGCGTTAATGCTTTCCTGTTTTAACAGGTTTTATATTTATAAAATGACACTTGTTGCAAAAGCCTGGTGTTGAATTCTTAAACCATAAAGTCCTAAAGTTTTTGAACGATTTGCTGTTAAGGACATCAATTACCTTTGCTTCGAAAACATTGCCGAAATTCAGCTCTTTTGGGAAAGGCTTTGCACAGCATGGAACAACAAAGCCATCCCAACTTATATAAAAGTGAGTCCAAGGGAATGGGCATTTTTGAAAACTATTATCAGTTTTAAAATTGCGATTGCTCACAATTACATTTCGTGTTTTACTAATTGTCTCTTCAAGAATACCGAGGGCTTGCTCAAACTTACTTGAGTTGTAAAAAGCATAGTACGATTCATCAAGATTAGTAACTGCAGCAAGATTAAAAAGCGTGAAATCGACATACCTTATCCCAATGCTATTTGCAAATTCCACAATTTTGTGCATCTGCTGATAGTTTTCTTGAGTAACAACCATATTCAGCATAAGGTCGGTTTTTGAGTCGGAGCAGAGTTTTGAGAGTTTTATAAGATTTTCGTTGAGGGTTTTAAAACTTGCTTTCTTTCTAATCTGCTCGTATACATCATCTATTCCATCGATTGAAACTTGAATTGTATCAATTCTGTTAACTAAAGCGGATGCTTTATCAATGAATTTTGGAAGATTGGCATTAGTTGAAATTGAGATTATGATCCCTTTATTCTTTTGTTTTATGTAATCAACAATTTCCTCAATTTCGTTATTCATAAAAGTTTCGCCCATTCCTGTTAGGCCAATTGAGTCGAGATATGGCCATAGTTCATCTATGACATTTTTGGCTTGCTTAGTACTCATCGTGCCTTTGTCCATTGCCTTTCCGTAATCATACTCTCTGGGACATGTGGTACAGGCTAAATTACAATGGTTGGTGAGTTCAAGCATTATGGTGGAAGGATACGCAACTTTAGTTGTTTTTATAGCCTTGTAGTAGAAATGCTTTATTTTATTAACTATATATAGGAATAGATATTTGTTTTTTGGAAGGTATGCTAATCTTTTAATTGCCTTTTTAATTCGTCGAGTATTCATGTATTGTCAATTATTTAGTTTCTTCACCTCAATTTTGAGCGATAGCAAAAGTACAATTTATTTCAAGTTAAGTTAATCTATTAAAAGCTAGAAAAACCTTAGTTAGTCCGATTAGATAATAATTATTGCAGTTTATTATGTGTAAAGCCTAGACGCATTCGTGTAAAGGTAATTAGTTAAAGGCTACAAGTTTTTATAAAATTTGAAGTTGCAATTTGCGTTTAATCTGATAATGTTTTTGAAATTTCAACTAAGTAGTATTTACCCGAAAGAGTGCTAGCTGAATCAATTTTGCTAGTTGCAAATGGATAAAATACACTACCATCCGCTGATGTTGTGAGCGATTCTCTTGAAAGGGTGTTTGGGCGAAACAAGCAATCGGTATAAACCCTTCTTTCGCTATTTAGTGCAAGTTCAATCTCCTGTTGTATTTTTGCCTTACTGATTTTTCGTATATCAACGTACATTGAGTCCGGATTTTGGCCCGTGTAATACTTCACCTGATTTTCGACTGCTGGTTTATTAAAAAGAACGAAAACTGCTTTGTCATTGGAATCCATTTCCTTGTAAATATTTTTTGCCACCATGCTATATCCATCAATAGCATACGATTTTAACGGAACTAATCCAAGAAAGAGGTTCCATGCAAACATCCCCAACGACACTAGAATTAAAGCGGTTCCCTCTTTGCTTAACATAATCGATAACGAAATTGCCATTAGAAACGGTAGCATTACCATAAATTCGGCATTGCCATGCGATAGGAAAGCAAAGAAGAGGTGCAAAGCAAATGCAAGAATATGAGCAAATGCAAAAGTTTGTAGTTCTGTTATTTTAGTAAATACTGTTTTCTTAATCTGTGATATTGCTACACCAATCGATGTGAGCGTAATGCCAATAACAATGTATAGCCAAGGGTGTATTCTTAATAGATTGACAAAATACCCATGTGCTTGAAAGAAGGTTCGCACAAAGCTAATTCCGACAAAAAGGATACTCTTTGTTCCAACTGAAACGGTTGCCGAACCCGATTCAAAATCACGAAGTATAAACTGCGACATAGCCTCAATACTCAGGGGTATTTGGTAGTAATAAACCAAAGCCAGAATGTATGCTAAGGGCACAATTACAGCAGGTAATGCGTATAGCATAACCGTTTTAATGTTCTTTTCTTTAGCAAGAGCCAGTAGGAAAGCAAACCACCAGAAGAAATGAATTTGATGCACCAAGCAGGCAAATGCAGCAAAGAAACCCGAAAGGAGAATTTGATACCCTTTTTTGCTTTTTAGATGTTTAAGGAGATATAAACTTGCTAATAATGAGAATAGAATTGGTGCAATATAGGTTTCGTTCTCGGTTGCAAAACGCATTACACCCCATGATGAGCCTAAAAAGCATATCCAAACACATGCCTTTTTCCAATTGTACCCTAAAATTAAGAATATCCTGCCAAGTACTAGGAGTGAGGCAGAAGCAAGAATAGCATTCATAACCTTTAAGGTGGCGAGTGTATCAAAAGAACCAAAAATATTTAAAAACTTAACCCAAAAAAAACCCAAAGCATTATAAAGCAGATGGTGTGAAAGGAAAAGGTTTTTGCCCTCATTGACATAATCAGCATAGCCATAGGCATCAAGTGAACTGTTACTGGTGGGTAATAGAAGATATACGATTAAAAATATGAAAGGGAGAGTAGCTGAATATACTAGTTTAGGGTTGGGTTTTAAGTGGGATTGCATATGTTCTAGGTTGTATTGTATTCCTTTTTGTGCGAGTAAATTTAGTAACATTTATTGCTTTTCAGTGAGTTTTATCTTTTTGTAATTTCTTGTAATGCTTCAAGCAACGGAATTAATATTGGATTGTAAACTCTTTTATCATATTTTTACTTGGTTAAAATTTTAGCTTTATTAGCAGTTATAGATTTTTGTTTGGAAAAGTTTTCTTTGGCAAAAGTTAAACGATACAATCTTATCTCAATAAAGGATTTTGACGGAAACCTTTTAGATGGCACAAGAACACTTTACTTTGGCAGAGCCTAAAGACATAGAACGACTTAGGCGCAACCTAAACCGAGTAGGGAAATTATCATCTATTCAGGTTTGCTTTAAAAATTTGTTTAGAGAGTTATATTAAACTCACGAATATTTCACATTATTAATTACATAACCTAAATTCATTCTCGTGAAAATAACGAATAAGCTAACTCTATTTCTGATTGTACTAGTTGCTATAGCTCTAAGGTTTTATAATTACCAAAATATTCCCTTTACCCATGATGAGTTTAGCGCTTTATCAAGAACAAACTTCAATAGTTTTTCAGAACTCATAGATCAAGGGGTTAAGGTTGATGGTCATCCCGCGGGTATTCAGGTATTCTTGTATTATTGGACAAAACTTGCTGGTAAATCTGAAGTGTGGGTTAAACTGCCATTCATGCTTATGGGTATAGCTTCCGTAGTGTTAGTTTACCTAATTGCAAAAATGTGGTACAATGAAACTGTTGCGCTTTTATCGACTTCGTTTGTGGCAAGTATCCAGTTTTCGATTGTCTATAGTCAAATTGCCAGACCATATATAAGTGGTCTATTCTTCTCAATGCTAATGGCCTACTTTTGGTCTAGAATAGTTTTAAAACCTACTAAACGATATTATGCAAATGCAGCTATGTTTGTAATATCAGCAGCTCTTTGTGCTTATAACCATCATTTTAGCCTTTTGTTTGCAGTTATTGTAGGAGTGAGCGGCTTATTCTTGGTTAGAAAAGAGTTTTTGGTAAAGTATGTTATCTGTGGTCTCCTTATATTTATTCTTTATGTTCCACACCTTAGTATTTTCTTTCATCAATTGAGTTTAGGTGGCGTTGATGCTGTTAGGCATAATAAAAATTTTCTAACAGGGGCTTCAAAAGAATCACAGCTGATTAAATGTAATTCTGATGGAACATACTCTAGGCTGGTTAAACAGGATGGACAATTTACAAATAAAGAACTTAAAAGGTTTGCAACACAACTAGAGGGAAATGAATCGGTTTTAATTAATGCTAGTGATGGAGAAATAGTGGTTAGTGTAAATTTCCCCGATAATCTTAATGGGGTAAAAATCCAAGGTTTTGCACGTAATAATCTGTCAGTAAACTCAGCAGTAGATCCCTTTATATCAAATGAATATCTGACCTTTACAGCACTTGAGTTAAATAAAAATTCTACAGTTACCCTAATTGGTTCACGTTGGCATAGTAGTCCGATAAGGTCAATCAAGGATTTATTTCATCATAGGCCTTTTGGAGGTTGGTTTTAAAACAAAAAATTAAATTACTTAATATGAGAGTTATACATACTGTTGCTATTTTGTTTTTTTTAATGCATTGCCAATATGCTTTTAGTCAAAAATTAGATTATATAGACTATGTAATAAAGTTTAACAGGACATTATTTGTAACGTCTGATACCACATACAAATTAAAAACGTTTGTTAAACCTAATGGACAAATGTATTATGAACAGGGGTTTGGCGAACCTGAAGATTATAAATTCTACCAAAAAAAGACTGAATCAAGGAAATTGATTAAACATCAAGAAAGAGAAAATTATATTGACACCATTCAATGTAAAGTATCTCTTAAAAAAAACAAAGTTGCTTCATATGATTCAGTTTTTCCCTACAACGAAATTTTTATCTCCAAAATTTTTAATATACTTAACGAACCGGACATTAGAAATTCTGATTTGCTGATTTTAAGAATTGTAGTTCCTTGTCAAGAAACAATAAACAGTGGTATATACAATGTTATTAGAATAGTGTTTGATGTTGATTTGGTTGTGCTTCATACTTCTAGAGCACAATCCTTGGATTATAATGGTTATCAGATTCTATCAACAGATTCAACTGTTCTTACAAAAAAATATGTACGTAGATTGACAAAACAGTTAGAACAAATTAAAAATATAAACGAGTTTGATTGTGTTGATTATACTGGAAATTACTCTTGGTTGGTTGAAATCAATAAAGGTTCAAGATACAGAAGGTTCTTTGTAGAAACAATGTGTTCTAGGTATTCACAGAATCCCGAGGTAAAAGAGCTAACAAGATTTTATATGAGAGTTTTGTCAAATCTTTATCATGTTCTACCGAGAATTCATGATTGTGCTCAATAGCCTCTGTTTGCATGGAATCCTTTCCCCGTAAGTCTTAAGTTGTCGAATAGTATACTAACAGGTTCGGGATGACTTCGCTGCAGCATGAGGTCTCTCGTGTGGCAGCATAGAAAATATTTGCTATGAGGCCCAGTTGAACGGAGGCTGTGAAAAATAATATTTTAGGAGTTGGGCGGTCGGTTGCGCCGCCGTCCACTTATTCTTGCGGGCTGTGCCCGCGGAACGGTATAAAATCCAAACCTCGCGTTCGGCTTAGGCTGTGCCTTTTTGCCTTTACAGGCAATGCTCGTAGGCGCAGCCTACTTGTAATAGCCCGACGGTGGTAAATCCGCCACCGAACGCTGGATTTTGACGGAAACCTTTTAGGTGGCACAAGAACACTTTACTTTGGCAGAGCCAAAAGAGATATGCAGAGCCTAAGTAAAATAGAGTGGAAGCAATATCCCCAAAACCGCTTTGATAGTAATGCAACAACTTAATCCTCTACTTAAAAACTTTTCTGTAACTTTGCACTGCCCTTTACCTCAATTAAAAATGTAACATAACACTATTTGAAAAGATGAAACATCCATGTTAATAGCCTTAACAAAAAGGGAAATGACTATTCCATGGATGTTCCATCTGTTCCTTTAAGAATTAATAAATAGACAGATGAAAACTAGAATCAGCATAAATTTATTGCTATTATTTATTATCGCAACTTTTTTAGTTGTCGCAACTGGTTGCCAAAAAGATGATAAAAATCCTAATGATAACCAGAATGACGCATACGAATACAAGGAATTTTCTTCTTTCGCTGATTTTAGGAAAACTCTCGATAATATTGCGGCTATTACTACTGAAACCATTAGACTCGAGAAGATGAACAGTTTTTGGGATAGTCTAAAAATTAATAAAAAGATTCCGTTTGTATTAAATGATTCAGTAGCCTTCCTATACAAGGGTGCGGCAACATCAGTAAAGTGGGCAGGCGATTTTAATGGATGGAACCCTAATTATGACAATTACACTGGTGTTAAGGTTGGTGAGAGTGATGTTTGGATTGTTGTTAAAACATTTCCTTTGGATGCAAGGTTGGATTATAAGATTGTGAAGGATGGTTCCTGGATTCTCGATCCCGCAAATACATACCGACAATATAGTGGATTTGGGCCAAACTCTGAGCTTAGGATGCAAAGTTGGATTTTTCCAGAAGAGACACTCCTTACCGAAGGGGCCAATAGAGGCACGCTAAGCGACAATTTTTTAATTCAAAGCATACCCGCAAATCTTGGTTATAGCCTCAACTACAAAGTTTATACTCCCTTTGGATACACCAATTTGCAAGACCTTCCTGTAGTTTATGTAACTGATGGTCATGAGTATGCCGATGATAAGTTAGGAGCAATGATAATTGTTATGGATAACCTAATTCATCAAGGTATTATTAAACCAATTATTGCGGTTTTTATTGATCCACGCGAGCCAGGCAATGCCTCAAACAATCGCAGAATGGCTGAGTATATTGAGAACATTAAATTTGCCAATTTTGTGGCCGATGAGCTTGTGCCCACTATTGACGCTAACTTCAAAACCAGCTCAAATCCTGAGAATAGAGCAATTCTTGGAACCTCGTTAGGTGGGTGGAACTCGGCCTTTTTTGGATTAAACCGTAGTGAAACCTTTCACCTAATTGGTATTCACTCCCCAGCATTTGGCCCAGAAATTATACAAGCATACTCTAATGTAGAGAAATTACCTCTTAAAATATTTATGAGCACAGGGGTAATTTTCGATACTGAGGTAAGGGCACGAGCGATGAAAGTTGTGCTTGAAAGCAAGCAATACCCATTGCATTATATTGAAGTTAACCAGGGTCACTCATGGGGAAACTGGAGAGCACTTATTGATGAGCCTCTCACCTTCTTTTTCCCAGCTCCCTAGTTTTTTGTAAAAATGAGGTAAATATATATTTGAATCTGAATACCTAAAAAATCCCCGACAGGTTTTATTCTCCTATCGGGGATTTATAATTTCAGCGATTAGCTGTACGTATTGCTAATTATTTATCTTACTGCTCTGCGATCAGCCGATCCGTCAGGATCACTGGTTACATAACCACCTGACCTAGGAGCACCCATTAAACGGATACCTACCACGTGAGGTGTTGCCATTGAAGTACCGCTTATGGTTTTGTATGAGCTGTTAATCCAGGTTGAGTAAATGCTGGTTCCTGGAGCACACCAGTCAATGGGAGGGTTACCATAGTTCGAGAAGGTAGAGAACTTATTGTTAACATCATGAGAAGAGATGGTGTAGATGTAAGTGCCGTTAACTCGTGCGGGTGAGTAATTGTTGGCATTTTTATAATCGTTGCCTGCTGCAACAACACACCACACTCCTTTATTCGCAAGGTTTTTCACTGCATTATCCAGAGCTGTTGAAGCGGGTCCGCCAAGGCTCATATTGGCCACATCGCCGGCCCATCCGTTACTGCGAACATAGTCGATGCCCGAGATTATTGCTGCATACGATCCGTTGCCGCTATTATCCAAAACTTTAACGGCAGCAACAGGTACACCAGCTGCTACGCCCACAACGCCAATGGTATTGTTTTTTGCACCAATAGTTCCCGCTACGTGGGTGCCATGCCCATTGCCATCGTTGTATGTTTGGCCTGTTACAAACGATCGGCATCCGCCAGTCCATACATTCAAATCAGGGTGATTAGATTGTACGCCTGTGTCAATAATCCAAGCAACCTTATCGCCACTATAGTTTTTATACCCTACTCTTGAAATGCCCCAGGGTACTGTTTGAGCTTTTTCGTTAGAGATGGTTTCGTCCTCTACTATATAGCTTAGTTCAACAAATCGGTTAGGTTCAATAAAATCAATTCTATTATCCATTCTAAGGATTTCAACCTCCTCTTTGGTTAACTTTGCAGATACCCCATAAATTGCCCCAGTGTATATGCGCTCAATTTTATCCGTTGTAATTTCCGATTCGGTAAATATTGCTTCATACTCCATACGGTAGGTTTGAGTTTTCTTGTCGTAAAACTCATCAAGGCTGTTGTCATTTAAATCGAAATTCCTTACTAATCCCTTTTTTACTTCAAAAAACATTTCGTCAATGTTGCTTAATTTGCTAGTCTCTTTGTACACCACAATGTAACTATTGGGGATAATGTCTCCATGCTTAAGTACATGAGTGGTTGCAGCAGAATCCGGTTTTAGTTGAGGAGTAGTTACTTCTTCCTTTTGGCAGTTTGTAGATAGAATTCCTGTAATGAGAATTAGACCTAAAATTTTCTTTTTCATGGGTTAAAGGTTAGTTAGGTTAAATAAAATTAGGATTAAATGTGCGACCAATTTAAAGCGCAAAATCAATGCGTTTTAAAGAAATAGACCAAATGCTTTTATTTACCAATAAACAACCTTTAATTATAGCGATTCGTTAAAAATGGCATACGAGTGCATATGCTTATTGCAAATAATATATTCCATTGGTTTGTTGGTCAACCAATCCTTCTGGTTTATTGAGTTCACATACTACTCGCCATTATTCGAGTTGCAATGCGAGTGTTTTTTTGTAGCCAAAAAGTG
>Ga0265295_1005211_pt1 | contig 16793 bp, 17 predicted proteins | sample Munlansysbiofilm_FD_192503 | JGI IMG/M metagenome (GOLD analysis project Ga0265295, IMG submission 192503) | Leachate microbial communities from a municipal landfill in Southern Ontario, Canada - Methane capture system biofilm | ecosystem: Engineered > Solid waste > Landfill > Unclassified ...
GTCGCGTAGGCGGATGGTGCAAGGAATGGGCGGCAGCTCGAACTCATAGCCGCCGGCGATCATTTCGGCCGCAATCTCCTCGGTGATGAAAAACGGCTCGTCGTCTTGGTTCGGCTTCTTCATGCCCTTTCCTCCTGGCGCTCATCCTGGCCGACAGCGGCCAGGGCATCGGCTTCCGTCAATGCGTCCTCCACGAACGCGCCGTGCTGCTTCGCTTCGGCCTGGCTGACCTCGGCCCATATCCGTTTCACCTGGGCCGCACTGTACCCGGCCAGCTCGGCGGTCTTGTTGATGCTGTAGCCGGACTTGCGCAGCGCGACAACTTGGGCGCGGCGCTTCGGATCAGCACGGCGGCCCTTGTACCGCCCGGCCTGGCGGGCCAACTCAATGCCTTGGCGCTGGCGTTCGCGCCTGTCCTCGTAGTCGTCGCGGGCCATCTGCAAGGCCAGGCGAAAAAGCATGATCTGCACGGCTTCCAGCACGATCTTGGCGACGCCCTGGGCCTCGGCCGCCAGGTCGGATAGATCGACCACGCCAGGGACGGCCAGGCGTGCGCCTTTGGCCTGTATCGAGGCCACCAGGCGCTCGGCCTCGGGCAAAGGTAGGCGGCTGATGCGGTCGATCTTCTCGGCAATGACCACCTCGCCGGGCTGTAGGTCGCCGATCATGCGCAGCAGCTCAGGCCGGTCGGCGCGTGCGCCGGATGCCTTCTCACGGTAGATGCCGGCGACGTAGTAGCCGGCGGCCTTCGCGGCCGTAGTGATCGCCTCTTGGCGTTCCAAGTCCTGCGCGTCGGTGCTGACGCGCAGATAGACCCGCGCCACCATCGGCGCGGCTACTGGCTTCGTCCTGCGCATACTTGCGGGCTCCTTTGGGCATACTCAAATGCACCCATCTTAAACTGGCAGGCCAATTTATCACATATCGATCTAAATGCGCCTAGCTCATTTTTACAGCTTAAATGAGCTATTGAGCACACTCCATATTTCGACTATTATTGAAACATGGAAACGATAAATGCTGTAGCCGCCCTGGCGGCCATCGCTCAAGAATCGCGCCTCGCGGTGTTCCGGCTTCTCGTCCAGGCCGGCCCCGCCGGCATGGCCGCCGGAAAAATCAGCGAAGCGGCCGGCATCCCGCCGTCTTCGCTATCCTTCCACCTGAAAGAGCTGGCACACGCCGGCATGGTCACGTCGCGGCAAGAAGGCCGATTTGTGATCTACGAGGCGAACTTTTCGACGGCCACTAACCTGGTGGCCTTTCTCACGGAAAACTGCTGCGGCGGCCAGGTGTGCAACCTGTCTTGCACCACGGAAGCCGGGAAGGTGTTGGCATGAGACTTCGCCATCTTTCCGACCCCGATTCTTTGCCCGCTTTGGACAAATCCTTTGCCATCGAGCGCCCGGCGCTCGGGCTGGCACCCGACGCCCCGCCGGTGCGTATCCTGCTGCTGTATGGCTCGCTGCGCGCCCGCTCGTTCTCACGGCTGGCCGTCGAGGAAGCGGCCCGGCTGCTGCAATTCTTTGGCGCAGAAACACGCATCTTCGACCCGTCCGATTTGCCGTTGCCCGATCAAGTGCAAAGCGACGATCACCCGGCCGTCAAGGAGCTGCGCGCCCTGTCCGAGTGGTCAGAGGGACAAGTCTGGTGCAGCCCGGAACGCCACGGTCAGATTACCAGTGTCATGAAGGCGCAGATTGACCATCTGCCGCTTGAAATGGCCGGCATCCGGCCGACCCAAGGCCGCACCCTGGCCGTGATGCAGGTATCCGGCGGCTCGCAGAGCTTCAACGCCGTGAACACCTTGCGTCTGCTCGGCCGCTGGATGCGAATGTTCACCATTCCGAACCAGTCGAGTATCGCCAAAGCGTTCCAAGAGTTCGACGCGGCGGGCCGCATGAAGCCCTCGCCGTACTACGACCGAATAGCCGATGTGATGGAAGAACTGGTGCGCTTCACGGCGCTGGTACGGCCGCACCGTGAAGCACTGACAGACCGCTATTCCGAACGGAAAGCGGCCGGCCACGTCATCGACGAGGCCACCGATCTTTCATCCATCGCCATTGCTCCCCAGCCACTACCAGAAAGCGAAACATCATGACCGAAAGAATCTATAACGTCCTCATCCTCTGCACCGGCAATTCGGCGCGCAGCATCATGGCCGAAGCTCTCATCAACACGATGGGGCAAGGGCGCTTCCGCGCCTACAGCGCCGGCAGTCACCCAACCGGCAAGGTCAATCCCTTCGCCGTCGAAAAGGTGGAGTCGGTGAATTACCCGACCGAGAATCTGCGCAGCAAGAGCTGGGACGAGTACGCCACGCCCGACGCACCGAAGATGGACTTCATCATCACCGTCTGCGACAACGCCGCCGGCGAAATGTGTCCGGTGTGGCCTGGTCAGCCGATCTCGGCGCATTGGGGATTTGAAGACCCGGCCGCCGTCGAAGGCACTGACGCCGAGAAGCGCCGGGCCTTCGAACAAACCTTCCGGCACATGATGAACCGCGTCCGCCTGTTCGTGAATCTGCCTCTCAAAATGCTTGACCAGACGGCCATCAAGCGCGAGCTGGCGAACATCGGCAAGACCGAGCAGGAAGCATGAGCGCCGGCGCACAGGCCATCGCCGCGAAGCCGCGCCAGGCCCCGATGAGCGGCTTCGAGCGTTACCTGACGCTGTGGGTGGCCCTGTGCATCGTCGCCGGTGTTGCGCTCGGCCAGGGCCTTCCTGACGTGTTCCAGGCCATAGGCCGCATGGAAGTGGCCCAGGTCAATTTGCCGGTGGGCCTGCTGATTTGGGTAATGATCGTCCCGATGCTGGTCAAGATCGACTTCGGGGCGCTGCACCAGGTCAAAGAGCATTGGCGCGGCATCGGCGTCACGCTGTTCGTGAATTGGGCCGTCAAGCCATTCTCGATGGCCCTGCTGGGGTGGCTGTTCATCCGACAAGTGTTCGCTCCGTTCCTGCCGGCCGATCAACTGGACAGCTACATCGCGGGCTTGATCTTGCTGGCCGCCGCGCCCTGCACGGCAATGGTGTTCGTGTGGAGCCGCCTTACCAACGGCGACCCGCTTTTCACGCTCTCGCAAGTGGCTCTGAACGACGCCATCATGATCGTGGCCTTCGCGCCCATCGTCGGCCTGCTGCTGGGCATGTCCTCGATCTCGGTGCCTTGGGACACGCTGCTGATTTCGGTCGTGCTCTACATCATCGTGCCGGTGATCCTGGCGCAGCTCTTGCGGCGGCATCTGCTCAAGCAAGGACAGGCCGCCTTTGAACGGGCCATGCAGAAGATCGGGCCGTGGTCGATGGCCGCGCTGCTGCTGACGTTGGTTCTACTGTTCGCCTTCCAGGGCGAGGCCATCATCCGGCAGCCGTTAGTGATCGCCATGCTAGCCGTGCCGATCTTGATTCAAGTGTTCTTCAATTCCGGGTTAGCCTACTGGCTGAACAAGCGGGCGGGGGAAAAGCACTCTGTCGCCTGTCCTTCGGCCCTGATCGGTGCCAGCAACTTCTTCGAGCTGGCCGTGGCGGCCGCCATCAGCTTGTTCGGTCTGCACTCCGGCGCTGCATTGGCAACCGTGGTCGGCGTCCTGGTCGAAGTGCCGGTGATGCTGCTGGTCGTGCGCGTGGTGAATCGCTCGAAGAGCTGGTACGAACGAGGTTGAACATGAGTAGGAAAAAACTGAGGAAATGATTGCAGATTGCCGCGCCGGCCGCTTCCTGGCGCATTCGATCACTGACCTGGAACACCTAGTATCCATGCTTGCTGAGGTCGCCCGATGACAGACCCAAAGAACCTAGAGAACAGGCTGCATGAGAAGGCCGACCCGGCCCGCGCCGTTTCCACTGGTCGGGTGCGCTACACACTGGCCGAACTACTGGCCGACGCGGAAGCATCCGGGGCTTACCCGCTGCCGCCGGAGGAACGCGAATGGATGGATGCGCCGTCTGTGGGTCGGGAATGGCCAAACAGTGAAGATTGAAAAAGGCGGCCAGTTCGAGTGGCCGCCCTTTCGTCATTAGCTGCACGCTTGGCGCAAGGCGTTCATTGCTTCTTGAAAATCAGCCTGTGTCGCCCGGCCCGTTTCAGCTTGGTAGTACACCACCATAAAAGCATTAGCGACGGCTTCGGCCAATGGCCCAAGGCTCCGCGCTTCCGCTTGGTTGATGTACTCCAAAGAAGAAAGAATAGCCGCTGCTTGATGCACTGCTTGCCCTGGTTCGATAATATGTTGTGTTGTCATAATTCACCTCTCCAGTAGGTGTTGATTGAAAGTGCCGGGCTGGTTGTGGCCAGCCCGGTGCGCCTACAGGTACAGCCCCGCCGCCTCCGCGAATGCTGACCGCTCATTCCTGCCGCCATTAACCTCAATACTTATCGGCTTAGTTTCGCTCTCTCTCATAGGGTCTGGCCGTGATACAAAAGCGGCTGTTTCTGTCTCTGCATCGACCTCGGTCGATTGATCACCCAGCGGCGAAATAAATACCTGGCTGACTTCTTCCCTTGGCGCTTCATCCAGGGCCGCCAATGCGGCCATGTATGTTGATGTCGTCATCGTGCTAACTCCTGACTTCGTTACTATCTGGGCCAGAATCGGCGCCCAAGCTATTGCCCTCGAACTGGCCAGATTGGCTTGCTTCTTTCGGCTCCATGCTTTCGCGTATCGAAGCAGCCAGTTTTCCGCCTGTGGTTTCGCTCACTCGCTCCTGGAATCCCTGCTTCACTTGAGAGCCGACACCCTTGGCTAACTCGGAGGCCGTGCCTGTGGCCAGCTTCGCGGCCTTGGCAAAGCCGCCACCGCTTGAGCTACTGCCGCTGTCACCAAAGCCAGCCGCTTGGGCGAATGGGCTACTGCCAGCAGTACCCGCTTCACCACCACCGTTTCCGCCACTGCTGACAACTGACCCCATGCTGGACATGTCACCGCCGGTTTCCATACTCGCTGATGCTTTCTGAAAAGCCGCTTGGAGTGCACTTGCACCTCCGGCTGCACCGGCTGCGGCACCCATAACCGCTTTACCTGCCAGGGCAGCGCCGCCAGTTGCCATACTGGCCGCCGTCACCGCCGCCCCAACTGCCGCACCCGCACCGAAGTTTCCAATTCCACCGGCTGCGCCAATACCACCACCAGACACAAGACCAGAAATCATCGGCGGAACTTTGTTGACCAAGAAAAGCAAGATGACCGATATAACCAACATCACGGCCAGTTCCTGGGATGCCATGTTCTCGCTGATTTGCGTGTAGTAGTGATTGATGAACTCTTTGCCAATCGCAACCAGAAGCACCATTGCCATAAGCTGTGCGGCCAGGCCCAGCACGGTCTTGTAGTAATTGATCGCCATGTCGGAAGTCCAACGACTTCCACCAAAGCCAAGGAAGAACACACCGGCATACAACAGAATCCAGGCTGATGCGAGCAACAGCAACAGGTTGACCGCAATCAACGCCAGGACAAACAAAACAGCCAGGGCCATTAGCTCCATGACCAGAGCAGTTGCCATCTGCCGCCATCCCAGCTCCGAGGTGGCCTGTACTGTGCGGTTGTATAACTCGAAACCAAGATCAAGGATGCTGGAGGGCCCAAGATTGCTATTGGAAAGTCCCCCCGCCTGCGCGCCCAGAGTTTGCAATGACTGAACAATCGTACCGGCGATATTCATGCCCTGGTTCGCATTCGTCAGCAACCACCAGAAAAAGCCGGTGAAGATCGTGAAGCGAACGAACTCCGCGAAGAACTCGCCAATGTCGGCCTTGCGCAAAGCCATCATGCCGAATGTCCAGACCATCGAAATCACAACCAGCGTCCAGAACAAACGCGATGCAGCGGACTCAATAGCTGGCCCCCATGTTGCGGCAGCATCATGAAAACGCTTGAGCACATCATTCATAACACCGCTGCTACTTAGCTCCTGCGCCATTGCAGGTTCAGCCAGCACCATTGTGGCGACCATCATCAAGCCACCTAGAGCAATTTTCTTTCTCATGGCGACCACCTCAATAATCATCTTTAGGGCTGGGCTTGAACTCCCACTGACGCATCTGCTTGGCCTTCTGGAATGCTCTGCATTCCTCGGTAAAGGCCTCTCGGTTCGCTTCGCTGCGCATTTCATTCAGTGCTGCCTGGAACGCATCGGGGGCACACGTCGCCGCATTTGGTTCGGGCATCCTTTCCTGTTCACATCCAGCCAACAACAGCAACGTAGCCGCGGTAGTAAAAAAGATTTTTTTCATCTCACCGCCTCCCTAGTAGTTGTCTGCCGGACTCGGGCGAAACGTCCAGGTACGCATTTGCTCGGCCCTGGCATCACCTCGCGCCTCGGCATCGAGTTCTGCTGCAATCCGGGCTGCCTCCGCGTTGTGTTGGGCGGTCAACATGGTGCGAATCTGCAAGAGCTGATTGGCCTGCTGGCTGGCGAGCTGGTTGGCGTAGCCGATGGCCTGTAGCTGGCCAGTTGCACCCTGGGCCGCGCCTTGCAGCCGCTCCAGGGTACGGGCGTCATCCTTCAAAGCCTTTTGCTGGTCGGCAACGGTCTGGAACAGGGCATCGTTGGCCTTCTTTTGCGACTCTGACGCCAGGCGGCGGTTCTCTTCCATCGCTGCCTTTTCGGCCGGCGTGCATCCGCCGCTGCCGTTGAAGCATGGCGAGCTGCGGTAATAGGCCACGTCCTGAAACTTGGCCAGGTAACGATCCAGGCTGCCTAGCTGGTTCTCGTAATAGGCCAGCGTGTTTTGCGCGGCAATCAGCCGGTTGATCGTAGTCTGCGCCTGATCCCAGATATACGCGGCTGGGGCCATCGTGTTCTGGAGCTGATTTTCGTACTGCTGCAACTGGGTCTGGTACTGCTCAATCTGCTTGAGCGTCTGCGCCACCGACTCGATGGCCGTCATGATGTTCTGGGCCAGGTTGCCGCCGTCGATGACGGGGATACCAGCTTGCACAGGGGCGGTGGTAGTGGTGATAAAGCCGGTTGCGAGTGCAACGGCTAGAGCGGTTTTTTTAGCCGCTAAAATTTTGGACTTCATGGTCGTACTCCGTCGATGAAAAGAAGGCATTGCCTTGACCAAGCGTTGTGCTTGTTCTCGGCAACGTTTCATCGAAGAGCTACGCCACTAGCTGATCGGTATTGCCCTTGGCGCTGAGGCCCGGACTTACAAACGTAAAACTACTCTGTTTTTTTATCGCTTTCGGACAAGCCAACTTCCCGGCCAATCTCTTCAAGCTCTAGCGGCTGTACTGCCGCCGTCAGTATTTCGCGTATTTCCGCGTCGGTGCTCCTATCGTTGAGCGCTGCTCGAACTTTCAACGCACGGTGCACCTCGGCGGGTAAATTCCTGATAAGCACATTTGCCATATCAATACCCTTTTGGTGTACCCGACAACCATGCTATCAAAGATATTAAAAATAGCAAGACCTATACTCTTGCAACCGGCGGTAGCCGATCAGCCCCGCAGGGCAGGATTCCCGTTGAGTGCCCCCGGCGCGAATAAGGGACAGTGAAGATAGATAACCGGCTTGCCGGTTAGCTAACTTCACCCATCCTGCCCGCATTTCACCCACTATTGAAAATCTAGCGCATATCGAACGTAAAGCGTTTTATCGTCAAACAAACACCGATTCTTGGCAACATAACCGTAATCGTCACCAAATCGGCCTGCAATCGACATAGTCGCTTCAAAATCGCTGCTCAATCGGCTTTAAATCGGAACCTAAAATGCCAACAATCGACACAAACCATTCGCCCCGATGGGGCGAGTTGGACGCCAAAAAAGAAGGGCATAACCCGCCCCTCAAGTGTCAATGAACACAAGAAATTTGCCTCCCCTCCCGTCATACCACTAAGGCGACGTATTGATACTTGAGGGGCAACCTTTCCTGATGTTGACACCTTCACGCAGGTTACTGGTTATGGGCGTCCAACACACACGGCTCATTCCTGCTTGGTAATAATAAGAATAATAATCTTCTTATTATTCTTACCGAACGAATGGGCACTGCTTAGCCATTTCACGTTTCGAGCCAAGGTTTCAGTACAGATAACTACAAGTGCACACAGCGGCCCTCCAGCACCGTTAGACGCAGATTCTGCTTCAGCTCATGGAATAAGGGACTCCGGGTTGTTTTCCCCTCTCACAAGGCGTTTCAGCGGCCACTGAAGCCGCCTTCTCTTCTTGGCGTTAAACCATCGGCCTATGGCCGATTGATAAAGCCCGCCAGGGCTTTATTGGCAAGGTCAGAACGCGCCCTCAAGGCGCGAGCTGCACCGCGCATGATGGATTATCTTTAGATAATCTTGGATGGATTTCCCAAACTGCCCGCAAAGCAGCGCACCGTCTGGGTTTTCCAAATTGGGACGGGGAACGTTACGACGGCAGAAGGGGAGCGTTACGACGGTAACAAGGGAACGTTACGACGGTAAACGGGTGCAGTTGCCGTGGGGCCAGGCCTCTTGATCTCCCATTTTCCCTTGGCGTATTCGTTCACTACCCAACCCACGGCGGCAAGTTCGGCCAGTGCCTTCCGGGCAGTCTGACGGCGTTTTTTCATAGCTTCGGCATTGGCTTCATCTGGCCAGACATAGCCGCAAAGCGTGTCCAGTTCCACGCGCCCGGATTTGCCGGGGTCGATCCAGCCGCATAGCCGTTGGTGCATCAGCCGTGCCGGATCAGTCTGTAGCACCCGCACTTCCGCCATGTCGATACGGGCATATGGACGATGCCCCAGGATCGCTTCGGCAATACGCGGATTCAGGGCAACCCATAGCCTGCCGTCCGTCTCGTCAAAAGCATGACTCATCAGGTGGAACGCGGCTTGCCGCCGTCCCTTCGTCACAAGGATGGTGACGTTCGACATGCGCAGCAGGCTGGCTTTGAGCGCCTTGATGTTGTCGCCGCTATCCGTCATGCCCGTTTCTGAGAGCAGTTTGGTCAGGCTCTCACGAACCACCAAGCCGTCTTGCTCAATGGCTTCGAAACGGGGTTCAAGGAATAGCCGTAGCTGTCGCCCCGTCTCACTGGTCGGTTCCGGGGTTAGCAAGATGCCGTTCGGGCCGCCAAGGGCCACGATGCCTTGCAAAAGACGCATATCATCGGCCCCGAGAGGTTCGAATCCGACGAAACGCATGGATTCGTCCTCGCCAAAGGTGTAGGTCACGTCCAGCTTGCAGCGTTTGCGATCGCCACGCTTGAGGCTGCGGAACAGGCCAGGTGCCAAACAGTGCGCGGGATCATGTCGGACGTGGGTCAGGTCATGCTTAGGCTTCTTCACGCTGTCTCCTTTTCACCTTGCACTGCCGCTCCAGTACAGCAGGCTTCAACACGCCGCCGTCGTGCCGTCTAAACCAGAGTTCTTGAAAAGGTGCGCCATAGTTGGCCTTGCTGACGCCAAAGCGGACAAAATACCCACGCTGACAATCATCGACCCCCAGTATCTCGGCCTCGCCTTGCGTCATGCCGGATAGGTACGATTGCCAACGGATGTTATCAACCAGTACGGACGATCCACGACTGGCCTGCTGTTGATCGCCCGACCCCATCATGGCTGCGCTTTTACTCGCGTGGTGCAGAAACACAATGGAGCAGCCTGTATCAGCGGCTATGGCCTCCATGTGCCCAACAACCTGCGCCATCGGCCCGCTAGCGTTCTCCTCCTCAATGTGGAAGCGCCGCAAAGTGTCCAAGATCATCAAGCGACGACCTTCAGCGGCTCGTTTGAGAGCATCGAACCAGCTAGCAGCCATGATGTTTGGGCATTTACCGATCAAGGGTTCAATGAGCAAACCATCAGCCACGGCTTGCCGTTCCGCTGCGCTGAGGTGTGCCCCAAGGGCGTGCAGACGATGGTGAATAGCGGCCGGTGGATCTTCAGCAGGCAGATAGACCACTTGCCCGGTGGGAAACTCGCCTATTTCAAGTAAATCAGGCCCGCCTGCAATCTGTGCAGCCAATTGAAGGGCCAACATGGATTTACCAGCCCCACCAGGCGACACAAGAGCACCAACAGTGCCAGCAACCATATTAGGCAGAACATAATCAATGGGTGGCGGCAATTCCGTGAAAGCCGCCATAAGATCAAGAGCCATATAACTAGCCCTCTATAGGGCCAGGTCGCGCAGCTTGATCACCCGATGATTTACGTGCCTCAATCCACTCTTCGACCTCTGACAAATCCCAGGCGACATTTCTACTGGTTAACGCGATACGGCGTGGAAAATCCCCTCGCTGCTCCAGGTTATAAATTGTTCGTGTCGAAAGCGGGATCATCTCCAGGAGCTTCTTCCTGTTGATGAGGGTCTTTATATTTTGCATGGGTCAATACCTCTCAAATGAATAGTTGCTATTCATCGAGTAGCTGCGCGAAGCAGCTAATCGGTAATTGACCTGCCCGATGCCAATGGCGGCCTTATTTATAAATTCACGGCATCAACTTCAATGCTATCAAAGATAGCAAAAACATCAACCCTTACTGCCTCCCGAAGTCCACTCATCAATCATATCGGCCCAATCCTGCAACATCGCCGCCCGCTGCTCGCGGTACTCAGCCTTGTTGTAGACAGCCCTCACGCCCTTCTGCTCGTGCGCCAGGCACTTCTCGATCCAGTCGGTGTTGTAGCCGGCCTCATGCAACAGCGTGCTGGCTGTGCGCCGCAAATCATGCGGTCCGAACTTGGTAAGTGACTTCCCATCTTTCTGCGCCGCCTTGTAAGTCAGCGTCAGCACCTGGTTAAGTGTGGCAGCGCTCATCGGCGCATCCGAGTCGTACCGTGATGGCAAAACGAAGTCGGAACCACCGGCAAAGGTTTTCATGGCAATGAAAATATCCAGAGCCTGCTGGGACAGAAATACCAGGTGCGGGTTACGGCGTTTCATCCGCTCCTTTGGAATCGTCCACAACGCTTCGCTGAAATTGATCTCGCTCCAGGTCGCATTGGTCAGCTCGCTCTTGCGCACCATCGTCAGCAATAACAGCTTGGCCGCCGCACGGTTTGTTGGGCTTGTGCCCACTCGCTCCATGTACTGGTACATCAGCCCAATTTCTTCTGGCGTCAACGCTCGGTCACGTGGCTCGAATCGAGCGATGCTTGTTGGGCGCACCAGTTCTGCCGGGTTTTCGACCTTCTGCCCACGCTCGATGGCCCAGCGAAATACCTGCAACACGATTTCACGCACATGAACGGCGGTGGCCGGTGCGCCTCGCTCAACAATGGCATCAGCCAGCGAGCGCAAGTCTTCGTGGGTGATCTCCACCAGCTTCTGATTGCTGAATTTCGGCTTCAGCTCACGCTCATAAACCGAGCGGCGCATATCGCGGGTGGAGTCGGCCATCTGGTAGCCACGCAGCCACTTCTCCGCCCAGGCACCGAACGTCTCTGCATCTTTCACCCGCGCCTTGTCTCGGGCTTTCTCCTTGGCCGGCGACTTGCCCGCCGCAACCATCTTCTTGGCGTCACCCAACAGCTCGCGGGCTTCGGCCAGGGTGATGCCACCGACACCATAACGCCCAAAGGTGATGGTCTCCTGCCGACCGTTGATTGAGTAGTTGTAACGGAACGAGATGGAGCCGGCTGGAGTCACTGCCACATAGAGACCTTCCCGGTCATTCACTTTGTAGAGTTTGTCCCTGGGCTTGAGATTGCGCAGCTTGGTATCGGTCAGCATGTACCTTGTCCTTCTTCGTCTCCGATACCATGCTGAAAAAATCTCGAATTTATCGTATTTTTTCTTACGAAACAGTAACTTATAGAATATTAATACCATGAACACACAAAAGAACGCAGCATGGTATCGGCATCAATCATGGCATCGCCAAACCATAATACCAGCTTTAATGCCATGCTCAAACGGTGCTTGGCGCTTCCTCCCGTTGCCAGATCGTGCCAAACACAAACAAAAAAAAGCCCGCAATTACGCGGGCTTAGCGGCATTTCATGCCATCAGGTGCCTGGCTGTGCCAGACGCGGAATCATTCCCTTTTTTGTGTTAAAAGCATAAGGTCGTACAGTAATATGCGTTAACTTACAAAGAAAACGCCCTGCCTGAATATCTATCCCGGCAGGGCGATAAAATTTATCAAATTCTGCCACTGCATTTTTATTTTATGTAAAAAATGATGGTAGTAAATTATGCCAGCACAATCACCAGATCTTCCTTTTCAACCTTTTCACCTTCTTTAAATTTAACCTCTGCAATTTTGCCATCAGCTTTGGCTTTGATGTTGGTCTCCATCTTCATTGCTTCGGTAACCATCAGCACATCGCCGGCTTTAATCTGGTCACCCGCTTGTACGTTAACCTTGAAAACCTTGCCAGGCATCGGGGCACCGATATGGGCAGGGTTGCCTTTGTCAGCTTTTTCACGGAAAGCATCGCTATTTTGTACAGATTGATCACGTACCACAACCGAGCGGTTATTGCCGTTAAGTTCAAAATAAACTGTACGGGTGCCATCTTCTTGCAGCTTGCCGATGGCGTTTAATTTGATGATCAGAGTTTTGCCTGCTTCAATATCCAATGAGGTTTCCTGGCCCGGTTCAAGCCCGTAGAAAAAAATCGGGGTGGGGATGACTGAAGTATCAGAAAAATCCTGACGATGTTTATCAAATTCGGGATAAACATTGGGGTAAAGGATGTGTGAAACCAGTGCCTTGTCATCCACCTTACGCTCCAGTTTTTCCTCCAGCTTCAATCTTTCTTCATCAAAATCAACCGGTTCCAGTAATTCGCCCGGGCGGCAGGTAATCGGCTGCTGACCTTTAAGTACTATCTTTTGTAACTCTTCAGGCCAGCCTTGATATGGCTGTCCCAGCATCCCTTTGAACATGCCTACAACAGATTCAGGGAAAGCCAGGTCTTCGGTGGTGGTAAAGACATCTTCCGGCTCAAGGTTGTTTTTAACCAGGAACATCGCCATATCCCCCACTACTTTGGAGGAAGGAGTTACCTTGACGATATCGCCAAACATCATGTTTACCTTGTGGTACATCTCTTTGCATTCTTCCCAGCGATCCAGCAGCCCAAGCCCTGCCACCTGGGGTTTGTAGTTGGAATACTGACCGCCAGGGATTTCGTGGTGGTAAACTTCGGCTGTGCCGGATTTAAGGCCGGATTCAAAGGGTACGTAATAATCCCGCACAGTTTCCCAATAATTGGCAAGTTGCTGCAATCCTTTTACGTTTACCTGTGGATCCCGTTCAGTGCCTTCAAGGGCAGCAATCAGGGCATTCATATTTGGCTGGGAGGTAAGCCCGGAAAGGGATGAAAGGGCAGTATCCACAATATCCACGCCAGCTTCGGCAGCTTTTAACAACATTGCACCGGCGTTACTGGATGTGTCGTGGGTATGCAGATGAATTGGCAGACCAACAGCTTCTTTCAGTGCTTTCACAAGTTTGTAGCCAGCCATTGGTTTTAAAAGACCAGCCATATCCTTGATACCGATGAAGTGTGCCCCCATTTTTTCCAGTTCTTTTGCCATGTTCACATAATATTCCAGCGGATATTTGTCCCGTTTGGGATCAGTGATATCACCTGTATAACAGATGGCTGCCTCACAGATTTTGCCGGATTTTCTCACTGCCTCCATAGCCACCTGCATACCGGTAGTCCAGTTAAGGGAGTCAAAAATACGGAAGATATCCACGCCCGAGTTGGCAGCTTCTTCAACAAACTTCTGTACTACGTTATCAGGATAGTTGGTGTAGCCAACGGCGTTACTGCCCCGCAACAGCATCTGGAAGAGGATATTTGGCACTGCTTCGGAAAGTTTGTGCAGACGCTGCCAGGGGCACTCCTTCAAAAAGCGCATAGATACGTCAAAAGTAGCTCCGCCCCAGCACTCCAGTGAAAACAGATCAGCACCCAGATATGAGGTGGGCTCGGCAATTTTCAAAATATCGTAAGAACGCACACGGGTTGCCAGCAATGATTGGTGGGCATCGCGCATGGTGGTGTCGGTAAGCAGCAGCTTTTTCTGCTCCAACACCCATTTGGCAAGCCCTTCGGCACCAAGCTTCATAAACATATCTTTACTGCCCGTTGGTCGACGTTGAGTGTAATCCAGTTCTGGCAGTCTGGCTTCCATCAGCTCGGAGGATTTTAAAGGTCGTTCAATACCTGGTGAGCCGTTGACAACCACATCTCCCAGGAAAGCAAGCACTTTGCTGGCGCGGTCCTGCTTTTCGCGGAACTGCATCAGTTCAGGATGCTTGTCAATGAAAGAGGTGTCGCACTTTCCGTTCAGGAAAACAGGATGGGTTATGACATTTTCCAGAAAGCTGATGTTGGTTTTTACGCCCCGCACCCTGAATTCCTGCAAGGCACGATCCATAATGGCAGCAGCATCTTTAAAGTTAAGCCCCCAGGAGCTTACCTTGACCAGCAGCGAATCATAATGGGGAGTAATTTGCGAACCAGTGAAAGCATTGCCTGCATCCAGACGAATACCTGCGCCAGCAGCCGAGCGGTATGTGGTTAATGTGCCAAAATCAGGTGCAAAGTTATTGGCAGGGTCTTCTGTGGTAATCCGGCACTGGATGGCATAACCGCGCATATCAATGGAAGATTGGGAAGGGATGTTGATCTCCGGATCAGAAAGCTTGTAACCCTGTGCCACCAGAATCTGGTTTTGCACCAGGTTGCGACCGGTAATCATCTCGGTAACAGTGTGCTCCACCTGAATACGGGGGTTCATTTCAATAAAGTAGAAACTGTTATCCTGATCCACCAGAAACTCAACCGTACCAGCATTACGGTATTTCACCTGACCGGCGATTTTAAGGGCTGCGGTGCATATTTCTTCCCGTTGCTGCTGGGTTAGACAAAGTGCCGGTGCAAACTCCACCACCTTTTGGTGACGACGTTGGATGGAGCAATCACGCTCAAAAAAGTGAACAAGATTACCGTAGTTATCCCCCAGTACCTGCACCTCAATATGTTTGGGGTTTTCAATGTAACGCTCCAGAAAAACCGTTGCATCACCAAAGGCAGCTTTTGCTTCACTACTGGCTGCGGTCAGCCCTTCAATAAGCTCTTTTTTATTGCGAGCCACCCGCATACCGCGCCCGCCACCGCCAGCAGCAGCCTTGATGATGATCGGATAACCATGCTCCTTGGCAAATTTAAGCGCTTCTTCTTCTTTGTTAATCGGATTTTCTGTGCCTGGTACCACCGGTACTTCAGCGGCAATGGCTGCTTTACGACCTTCCACTTTATTACCCAGGGCACGCTGCATTTCGGCAGTTGGACCGATAAAGGCAATGCCTGCCGCTTCGCACTTTTCTGCAAAGTCAGCGTTTTCAGCCAGAAAACCATAGCCAGGATGGATAGCATCAACATCAGCCTTTAAAGCCAGGGCGATAATTTCATCAATACCCAGATAAGCATCAATGGGTGCTTTGCCCTTACCCACAAGGTAGGCTTCATCCGCCTTATAGCGATGCAGCGACAGTTTGTCCTCATCGGAATATATTGCCACAGTGCTTATGCCCAGCTCGGTGCAGGCACGGAAAATCCGGATGGCGATTTCACCGCGATTGGCAGCCATGATTTTACGAAATCTGTTGATTTTTTTCATGAAGGTTTCTCCTGTTTGGTTTAGATAAATGTACGTTTGCAGATTTTAGTCTAGCTTAAATATTTTAGTAAATCTAAATACTTATGGCGTTTACAGTTTGCGAACTTAAACAGAAACAAAAGGCGATGTCAAGGGGTTGTGCCGTAAAAAGTACTTTTATCCAGCCTATTGTTTTGCTGTTGCTGCAAAAAGGGTTGACTTATTTTTTATGGCAGACTATTGATAATAAAATTCAATTACACTGATATTGAGTTTCACAATAGATTTTTGTCTGACTTGAAATATTTACCTGAAAAGGAGGAACAGATGATGCCGCTTGAACTGCTAACCCCTGGAGAAAAAGGCGAAATTGTAGAGGTTCGTCATTGTGGTGGTTGCGGCGGTGGATGTCATAGTCAAGGACATGCACATGGCCACAAACATCAGCATAAAAAAGATAATAAAACCCGGGCAGAGGAGATGGGGCTGCGGGTAGGCAAGCAGGTTGAAGTACTGAATAATCAGGGTAACCTGCTGCTTTTACTGGTTGATGAAGTAAGGATAGCTATTGATCGCCGTATGGCACGCAGCATTAAAGTGAAAGGAATTTACGCATGAATCTGAGTGATCTCAAACCTGGACAAGCAGGTAAAATAATCAGGCTGGGTAACAATATCGGACCGGTTCGTCGTCGTTTGATGGATATGGGAGTTGTACCTGGTGAACATATCAAGGTGGAAAAAATCGCACCAATGGGTGATCCCATAGAGGTAACTGTTAAAAGCTACAACTTGTCTTTACGCAAACAGGAAGCCAGGCAGATTGAGATTGAGGTGTTGTCATGAATCAGCAAAAACCGTTGGTGGTGGCTGTTGCCGGCAACCCGAACGCAGGCAAATCCACCCTGATTAACGCTATTGCCGGCAGCCGTTTGCATGTGGGTAACTGGCCAGGTGTAACCGTAGAAAAAAAGGAAGCAGAATTTGAAGTGGAAGGGCGCAGTATCCGGCTGGTGGATCTGCCCGGATGTTATTCGCTTTCTCCATATAGCCAGGAAGAGGTGATTACCCGCGATTATCTGGTGACCCAGAAGCCGGATTTGATTATAAATGTGGTGGATGCCACTAACCTTGAGCGTAACCTGTATCTGACCACGCAGCTGCTTGAGCTTGGCATGCCAATGATAATGGCTCTCAACATCTACGATGAAGCTGAGGCCAAGGGTTATAATATCAATAC
>Ga0265295_1005212_pt1 | contig 16792 bp, 12 predicted proteins | sample Munlansysbiofilm_FD_192503 | JGI IMG/M metagenome (GOLD analysis project Ga0265295, IMG submission 192503) | Leachate microbial communities from a municipal landfill in Southern Ontario, Canada - Methane capture system biofilm | ecosystem: Engineered > Solid waste > Landfill > Unclassified ...
AGTAGGTAGCCGCCGCCCTTAAACGAACCCCTGACCCGAAACGGTCAGGGGTTTTGTCGTTTAAGGCCGCCGGCGAACAGGGTGCAACGCACACATTGTTCTTTTGCCTGAAAGACAGGCAGTTAAAAAAAAGCACCCCCCGGGGGTGCTTTTTACTAAAACGCTGATAATCAGCGAAAAGAATCATGTGTGCGTTGCACCCAATCTGTCGATCAATTCGCGGCCGAGAGCTGTCTTGACTTCAATATGTTCCAGGACTGCGGCGACAAAAGGATTTTTCTCGAACACACCCCTTACCTGTTCAAAATCCATACGGCATTCATCCATGTTGCCGTCTGCGCCAAAACCGGTCATGGAGCTTAAGGAAAATTCTTTATGGGCATCTTGATAAAGCATTTTGTCCAGACCTACTACAGCGTCTTCCCATTGCTTTACTATGTCTTTAATCTGTTCAATTGTAATCTCTTCGGTGTCGATATTGAAAAATTCCCTGATCTTTGAATGTGCCCAGGTCCATTCGTAATAATAATAGTTCCGGTGAAGGTCCTGTACAAAAGTATTGATATCAGCTATCTTGCATATATCACGGGATTCTATGCCCAGGATGAGTCTTTCTATCTCCGATCTGGGAGCGATCAACCCCGATATGTCCAGCCACTCACCCAATCCTGTGCCGGTATCGGGGCGCAGACGTTCACGGATTTGTTCAATGGAGCTGAATCTTGTTTTTTCCAATCGTTTGATTATGGAATTCCCGAGGAATTTAATAATGGCTATCTCGTAGTACCGAATCCCGTGGAACAGAGAAGTGTTCTTTATCTTAGTGCTTTTGTAAGAAAACACATCGGTGGTTTCGCCGGAAACCCTTATAAGTTCCTTTAGAATGGCCCTGCCGTCGAGCATTTTCTGTATTGTGTAGGGGCTCAGCAGGTTGCAATTGATCTGATCCAGTTTGTCAGGATCCTTTCTCCTGTCGCGTTTTGGCCATTTTTGCGCATCCCTGACGGTCCCCACACTTTTCAGGTTCACCCCGGGGATCAGGTAGGTGGTGTTGTCCTGTTCTATCAGGTATGAAAAGGGGAGAGACGTGGTGTCCGTATTATTCACGTGTCTGCCCATTACCAGAGAGAAAGCTCCAATGCGTGATGGCCATAGAATATAGGAATCGGATGTTGTCTTGGCTCCTCTTTCCATGATGCCCTGGTGTATCGGGCCCAGTTTGTACATATGATTGGACTGATTGGATCCCGAACCGGCATTCATAAATGAAAACAGCCCGGCTATGAGCAACGTGGATTTATGATGGCTAACGGTATAAGGACCTGCAAATATGGAGCTGGCCTCTCCGTTCTCTCCATGACAATTGCTGAAAAAGAGGGAATCATTTGCAGAATAGCCTTTTCCCAGAATGGTACCCTGACCGACAAAACACCTTCGGATATTGACACCACTTTCCACCCTGGCGCCCGAGGATATGATGAAATCCGTACAGTTCACGCCGTAGCCAATGTACACGGGATCGTTCACGTTCCCGTTAATGCTACCGTTCACGAGCGCGGAAGTCCCTTCCACAGTAGTAAAATCCCCTATAAAAAGATTTTTTATGGTTCCCGAATTGCTGATAGTTACGTGGTTACCGATCGTACCTCTGTCGGAGGAAACCTTTTCCGCGTATAAAGCAGCCAGTTCCCGCATCCTTTTGATCAACCCGGTTCTGTGGCGGTACAGTGCCATAATATAGGCAAAATGTGCCGTAAGCCGGTTGTGGATCACTACTTCCCTTCCGCCAGTCTCATTGAGTACAGATACCTCTACCCCATTTCCAAAAGATGAAATTCCTTCTACATAGATTTTGTCAACATCTTCAATGATGCAGTCCGATCCGATATTATAGTTGGCAATATAACTGTGAATGTTCTCAATACAGGAATTGTCACCTACGCTGACGTTGTGAAGTCTGGCATTGCAAATGCCCGATTGGATCTTGATGCCTGAAGGAAGTTCGTTCCTGGTTTCAAAAACACCCAGCCGGATATCCCCGGAGAACGCAGTATCCCAGACCCGGTCTGTTCTGAAGTCAGGATCTACCCATATTCTGGACCAGTCTTCCGCATGACATCGCTGCTCTTTAAGACTGGCAACCTCGTCCCTGGTAATGGGCCTGTATGCTTTCATAAATCAGGTCAGTTCCAGATTATTACATCAGTGTCTGGTTTAAACGGAATCTGATATACAGTGAAAGCGTAGGTCTTGTAATTGTTGATATCTACAGCTACCCTCAGTCTGCCAACTTTAAGCAGGCGTGCAGGTACATCGGGAAATTCCAGGTTCAGTACAGTTACCTGGTTTGTTGCCATAGACAATTCGTGTACAAACGGTTTTGATGTATGGTAAACTAAAGGATAGACCTGAAATTCTGTTATGTAGGTATCGCTTATCAGCCCATCGGTACTTTTAAATTTTAGGTGACAATTCCTGTTGGCTTTAATGCTGATGGTGGCATATATAGTCCCTTTGGATGGATCGTTCACGTCTTTTACTCCGTTACAAGTCAGTAAATTAGCTGTAAAATAGTCAACACCATCAGAGAAATCATAGATGACTTCCTTAAAGAAAAGAGGGACCTGATCCTGAGATTTCCTGTCACAGGAAGCAAAAAGGATCACCGATAGCATCACAACACTAAATAAAAAGGTTAATTTTTTCATAGATGGGATTTGAATGAGGTTAGTATTAGAATCAAAAATAACATATTTATCGGACATGCCTATCAGACGTAAAAAAAATCCCCTTTGCTGCATAGGGAAAAAAAAGAAGCCGCCTTCACAGGCGGCTTCGGCAAAATAGGTAATTTGAACTAAAAACGATAAGTGGCACCTATTGTTGCATAGGTAAACCCGTAACCGGCTTCAACAAAGGCTCCCAGCGACGGGGTAAACATATATCTAGTTCCGCCCAGAATCTGCCATCCGAATTTTAAATGGGTATGGGTGGTTGCGGATCCTACACCCGGTGAATATCTTTCGGAATCGATCCTGATTCCGAGAACCGTACCGGCATATACCTCCCAGTTATTGAGAATAGTGAAATGGTATGCACCTCTGAGTCCAAACAGGGTATTGAAATGTTTGTAATAAACTTCGCTGAATCCGGTATTTATTTTATATCCCAGAAAACCAACCTGGGCTCCCACTGCCACGGAACCCGGTCTGCCAAGGTCCAGAATTCCTACTTCATAGAAAGCAGTAACAGGCGGGATTGTCATGCGGTAACCGGCGGCAAATACCGGAAGTCCGATCCCTACACTTCCCATGCTGGTTCCAGTAGTCATTACATTGGTAACTGTCTGATCCTGAGCTGATGCACTGAAAACAACAGACAGAATAAACAAAGCAGAAATGATGGTTTTTTTCATAACGAAGATGCTAAAATTCTGTACTAATATAAGACATTTTTTTTAGAAATCAAAAAATTGTACCTTGTAACATAATAATCCTAACCTTGATCTATGAAAAATATACCTCTGCTGATTTTCCTGACAATCATGGGGCTGTTTCTTATCAGCTGCCAAAATCCGGACACGAAAGAAGAATGGGCCATAGTCATACACGGGGGGGCCGGATCTGCCCGTTCCATGTCGCCTGAAGACAGGAATAATTACCTGTACCTTCTGGGTCAGGCGCTCGAAACCGGAACCAAAATGCTGGAAGAGGGTGCCGAGGCTCTTGATGTGGTCACACAGGTAGTTGTGTGGCTAGAGGACTGCCCGTATTTCAATGCCGGTAAAGGTGCCGTCATCACCTCGGACGGGATCCATGAACTGGATGCCGCCCTGATGGACGGAAAGGACCTGCAGGCAGGTGCTGTGGCGGGGGTGCGTGATATTAAGAATCCCATCCTGGCGGCCCGTCACGTAATGGAAGATTCTCCCCATGTGCTGCTCATAGGCGAAGGAGCCTCTTCATTTGCCGGATCCATGGGGTTAACCATGGTGGATAATTCCTACTTTTCCACACCTGAACGTCTGGAACAGATCCGACGGATAAAGATGAAGAAGGAAGAACCGGATCCCAAAGGGACCGTGGGTTGTGTGGCCCTGGACAGCAAAGGAAACCTGGCTGCGGCCACATCCACCGGAGGGATGAGCGGAAAACGCTGGGGCAGGGTGGGAGACGTTCCGGTGATCGGGGCAGGAACCTACGCCAACAACGCCACGGTGGCCGTCTCGGGCACGGGTCACGGGGAATTATGGATCCGCAGGTGCGTGGCATTTGATATCAGCGCGCTGATGGACTACAAGGGGATGACGGTCAAAGAGGCGGCGCGCGAGGTCATACTCGGCAAGATCGATAAGATGGAAGGTTCCGGAGGCGGGGTGATATGCGTGGACAAAAACGGGAATATTGCCATGGAGTTCAATACGGACATTATGTTCCGGGCCTGGGCAACAGCCTCCGGACAAAACGGGACTGCCATTGAGCACTGACACAGCTCCCTTGGTACTCCTACCTGCCGCTTTCCCTTATCAGGTTTTTGAGATTGTCGTTAAAGCCCTTCTCCCCCATCAGGTCTTCAATGCTTATATGCATCCTGTAACGCCAGTAATGCGGAACGATGGCCGGGACATTGATCCTTTCGTCTGAAGGATTCTCCCTGCGCAGTTTCCCGTCGACAGACATCCAATCCTGCCAGGGAAGAATACAGAGCATGGACGGGCTCTTCAGGTGGTCCTTAATGATCTGCAGACATATCCAGGGTTCACAGTAGAAAGGGGCTTCACCCGATATTCCAAGCACCGTATTGAAAAACCGGTTGGTTACATTGCGGTCTTCTTCCCACCATCCGCGCAGGGTACTTGTATCATGCGAACCCGTGGTACAGACAGACATATAGGGATACGAGGCCGGATTTCCAAAATCCTTGTGTTTGTCTTTTGGCATCCGCTGAACCTCCAGGCTCAGCATAGCCAGTTCTTTCATCAGCGGGGGTACACAATCGGGGATCATGCCCAGATCCTCGGCACAGCAGAGCATTTTTGTCGCCGAGATAAGGGGGGGCAGTTTTTTCATGGCCTGGTGGTACCAGAACGCGTTGTGTCTGTGGTAGAAGAAGTCATCGTAAAGGCGGTTGAAGGCAAACCGTGTGTCATCATCCAGCGCCTTGTAAGAGTAATTGAACTGGGCCGAGATCCTTGGATGGTAGGCATTGTCCTGATCGGGCTGCGGGATGAAAAGAACGTTTGCCACCAGATCCGACAGGCTGTTGCGCACAAACCGGTTTTCAGGATCATCCTCTAAGGAAGAAAAATGAAGGGCGATCTTCCTTTGTGTGTTGAAAGCTTCTTTGAGATCATACAAAGGAGCATCCTTTCTTCTGTCCAGGTATTTTTCCCTGATCACGGAAGTCCTGTCGGAGAAGACCTTTTCCAGGATATCGTCTGTTATGTATGGTCTGGCCATACGGTCGTAGTCAAACGGGATGCCCCGTTGCCGGATCTCTTCCGAGGTAAAAGGCAGGGCCGGTTCAAAATAACCCATCAATCCCTGGGTTTGTTCCCTGGGTATGGTCCAGATGCGGAAGAAGCCAAGGATGTGATCGATCCGGTACGCATCAAAATATCGGGACATGTTGGCAAACCGCTCTTTCCACCATGCGTATCCGTCTTTTGCCATGATATCCCAGTTGTACGTGGGGAATCCCCAGTTCTGCCCCTGGGTGGAAAATTCGTCGGGGGGTGCCCCGGCCTGGGAATCCATCCTGAACAAATGGGGTTCGGTCCAGGCTTCTACACTCATGGGGGTAATGCCTATGGGAATGTCACCCTTGAGAATCACACCTTTGCTGTTCAGATACCTGTGTGCCTCGGATAATTGTTTGTCCAGGAAGTACTGTACAAAAACGTACAGATCCAGATTGTCGAATTCCACGGCGTACACAGGATCATACCTGGCGTATTTTCCCCATTGTGAAAAATCGGCAGTACCAAACTTATCCCTCAATACACAGAACAGCGCGTAAGGCCTGAGCCACTTCTTGTTCTGTCTGATAAAGGCCTTGTAAGCGGAAGACTTCATAACTTGTTGTCCCGTATGCCTGAAAAGCAGTTTCATGGCAGCCCATTTCAATTCAGAAACCTTGTCATAGTCCAGCGCCGGCAGGTCATTCAGTTTTTTTCTTTTCTTTTCAAATTGAGACAGGTCCACAGTGTCGTCCTGCGGACACATGGCCTGAATGTCGGCATACAGGGGATGCAGCGCCATGATGGATATCCCTCCATACGGATAGGAATCTATCCAATTGTGAAACATGGTGGTGTCGTTGACCGGCAGTATCTGAAGCACCTGCTGTCCCGTAAGTGCTGCCCAGTCTGCCATTTTCTTGAGGTCCCCGAAATCTCCGATTCCCCAGCTGTCCCTGCTGCGCAGGGAAAAGACAGGGATGGCGGTCCCTGCGTGCCGCAATCCCTGAGAACGGCTTCTGTAGGGTGTCTCGCTGACGATGATATGTGTCCCGGGGTCCCCATGCCATACGTCTGCAGGAAATATTCTGTTGTTCCCTTCCTCCCACTCAACCAGGGAATTGTCCTTATCTTTTCTGATGATGAATTTGTATTCCGGGATTTCTGAATTTATGTGAGAAAAGGACAGTGCGGCTTCCCACAGTCCTGACCCCGCATATTGCATGGTTACGGCTCGGGAAGGATTCCATGAACCGGTCCCTTCGCTGTTTCCGGCCAGCGCCAGATGGCAACCCGCAGGGACGGCTCCCGAACGGGTAACCACTGCAATATCAGATTTTTTAAGAGTTCTGATCTTGTGGGTCAGAAAAACATAAGAAAAGGAAGGTTCTATCCATTTATCCAATATAACGACTGTCTCTTTTGCGGGCAGGTCGTTCCGGATATGTGTTGCAGGCTCGGTGGTTATGCTGCCGTCCGGTGACAGGACTGCATACTGATAGGAAAGATCTTTTGGAGATGAGCCTGGAGCCATTTCGAGCATCCACCACCCGCCTTCTGTTTTTACCATAGGGCAAGCTTTCTTCAGATCACCGTCTCCAAGTTCGGGAATATTCCCGCAAACTGATATCGTGCTGTCAGGAGCCGTATTGTAATGAATCCGGAATATTATTTTCATAACAGAAGAATTATTAATCACTAACAAATATACTTAAAAAAAATTCAGGATTTTTTGTAACTTTACCCATTATGACAAAAACCGGAGTTACCCATTTGATCATACATTCTTTTGCACTGGCACATGCTCTGGCTTGTCTGCTGTTGCACGACACCGGCTTTGGAGATACTTTTGTGCTCACTTGCCTGACCATAGCCATGGTGGTGGTCCTGATACGTTATTTTGACGGGCCGGTAGAGGTGATCGTGGGTTTGCTGTTATTGGCTTCTTTTGCCGGGTTTTTTCTCGGGACCAACGGAGCCCGGTGGATCCAGAAGATGTTACCCGCTTTGCCAGGTATCTGGTCCTATGTGCTTACCACAACACTTGTAACCGAATTTCTGGGCTGGTCCATTTTCTTTGTGGTGCGTAGAAAGAAAAAATAACAGAAATGACTTCGTCTGCAAAAAGAACTACTATCATAGAGGTGCTTTTGCTGGCATTTTTTGTATTGGCTTTTCGCCTTGCTTTTGAGGGGGCCATTCCTTTTTTCCAAAATCATTTCAACCTCAATTTCAACGAAACGCTAACACGCCTGCTGACAAATTATCCGCTGGCGCTTTTGATGGTCATCCTTGATTTTTTCCTGGTGTGGATATTGGTCCGCCAAATTGATTACGGGAAGAAACCCATGTTAAGGACCCTGCTCGAAATTTCCGGTCTGGTTGTGATCGCTCTTTCTTCAGCCTTGCTCATGAAGATAATGTCTCCCGTGGAAGGTGCGGAAGTGGGTTCTTTTTTCAATTACACGTTCTGGTATACAGCCCTGGCTGCCTTTTTCTTCAACATGATCATTATAGCCGGGATGGACATTTATGCCTATTACGGCAGGGTACAGAGAAAAGCCCTGGACCTGGAGATCGGGAAAAAAAACAAGGCGAGGTACCAGTATCAGCAGCTCAAACACCAGCTGAACCCGCATTTCCTGTTTAACAGTCTCAATTCCTTGGATTACCTGATTCACACAGATCCCGAAAAGGCCAGCGAGTATGTCCGAAAACTGGCGTCTTTATACCGCCATTTCCTGAAAGTGGGAGAAGAGGAAACCATACTACTCAAGGACGAAGTGGATTTTGTACGTCTGTATGTGGATCTTTTGTCTCAGCGTTTTGACAGTTCTCTGAAAGTATTCATTGACATTAATGATGAGGATCTGAACAGGCGGGTGATCCCGTGCAGTCTTCAGTTGCTTGTGGAAAATGCCACCAAACACAACATTGTGAGTAAAGACATGCCGCTCGAGATATTCATAACGTCAGAGGACGGGTATCTTGTGGTCCAAAACAAGCTGCAGCCAAAAACATATCAGATATCTTCTACCGGAGTAGGTCTGAAGAATATACGCGGTCAATACATGTCCGTTTACAAAAAAAATATTATTGTAAATAACGGTAGCGGGACTTTTGAAGTACGTCTGCCACTACTTGTTTGATTCTATGAGAGTTTTGATCCTGGAAGATGAAGTGCCTGCCCAGTTGCAATTGAAAAGATTGCTCAATGTCCACTATCCGGATACACGGATAGAAGCAGTACTTGACTCGGTGGACAAAGCGGCCAGGTGGCTGCCCTCTCATCCTGTCGACCTGATTTTTATGGATGTGGAATTGTCGGACGGCATTTGCTTTGAATTGTTCAACAGGGTCTCAGACATGCCGCCTGTGATCATCATTACCGCATACGAACACTACGCGCTGGCTGCTCTCAAGAACAGTGCGGTTGATTACCTGCTTAAACCCGTAGGAGACAAGGAGTTCGTAGAAGCTGTAGAAAAATGCTGTAAATCACCTGCCAAATCTCAGGACCTGCAGAATCTGGGAAAACTGATGTCTCTTTCCCAGGAGTACAAACAGCGTTTTGTCGTCAGACTGGGTGACCAGATCATAGTGATTCAGACGAAAGATATTGCTTACTTTTACTCAGAAGACAAAAGTACTTTTATCATGACAAGGGAGGGGAAGCACTACCTGTCCGACGCCAGCCTGGAAGCTGTGGAAGGACAGCTCAATCCCAGGGAATTTTTCCAGCTCTCAAGAAACTGCATTGCCAGCATAGGGGCCATCAGTTCCATCTCAAGGCATTTCAACAGCCGCTTGCGGATCGAATTGCACCCCCCTTTTTCTCAGACGTTGCTGGTCAGCCGTATCAGGGTCCCTGTGTTTATGAAGTGGATTGAGGGCGATGTCGAATGACATATTGGTAGCAAAAATCATACAATTCATCCTTGTTTTTCTTAATTTCGTCGCGATTGCTTATATATTATTAGGTAAAAAGGCTAATTTTAAAAAATTTATAACCTGATTCCTGGTATGATGAAGCAGACAAGAATGACGTTCTGGAATATCTGGAACATGACTTTCGGTTTTCTTGGTATTCAGTTCGGCCTCGCTTTGCAGAATGCCAATGTAAGCCGCATCCTCCAATCCTTCGGTGCCGATGTGGGACATCTTTCCCTGTTTTGGATCGCTGCCCCCCTTACGGGAATGATCGTTCAGCCGATCATTGGTCATTACAGCGACCAGACATGGACACGCCTGGGACGGAGACGGCCGTTTTTTCTTGTAGGAGCCGTTCTGGCGGCAGTGGCCCTGGTAATGATGCCCAACGCTCCCATGCTTGCGCCTTATATCTCACCTATGTTCATAGGGGCAGGCATCCTGATGATCATGGATGCATCCATCAATGTAGCCATGGAGCCTTTCAGGGCACTCGTCGCAGACCTTTTACCTTCGGACCAGCGCACACTGGGATTTTCCGTTCAGACCTCCCTGATTGGGGTTGGGGCGGTCCTGGGTGCTGTTCTGCCGTATGTGCTCACCAACTGGTTCGGAATGTCCAACGTCCCGGAAGCCGAGGCTGGCCATCTGGTGGCCAATAACGTCAAATTTGCCTTTTATATTGGAGCTGCCGTTTTGTTGGGGAGTGTTCTCTGGACCGTTATCAGAACAAAGGAATATCCTCCTGAAGGAGGCGTGAAACCCGATAAACAGCCGTTCTGGCAGATCGGGAAGGATTTTATGAAGATCCCCCGGACAATGAAACAGCTGGGCGTGGTACAGTTCTTTTCCTGGTTCGCCCTCTTCTCCATGTGGGTCTACATGGTTCCTGCAGTTGCCGAACATGTCTACGGTGCCACGGACAATACGTCCAGGGCGTATGCCGATGCCGGGGACTGGGTGGGAATCCTCCAGGGCGTATACAACGGAGTGGCTGCCATATTTGCCTTTCTGCTGCCCTGGATCGCCCGGAAGATCGGACGTAAGGGAACCCACGCCATGTGCCTGCTCTTGGGAGCGGTGGGTTTTTTATCCTTTTTCTTAATCAGGGACCCTCGAATGCTGATCTTTCCGATGATCGGAGTAGGAATCGCATGGGCAGGGATCCTGGCCATGCCGTATGCCATCCTGGCAGGAGCTTTGCCTGCACACAAAATGGGTGTATATATGGGTATATTCAATTTTTTCATCACCATTCCCCAGATATGTAACGGCCTTATTGGCGGGGTTATGGTTAAGTATCTCTACGGAGGACAGACCATTTTTGCACTGGTCTTCTCCGGGATTTGTTTGCTGATCGCAGCCATCAGTGTCTTTTTTGTTGAAGACAGGGACGACCCGGTGCAGCTGGCGTTCAGAAACAGACAACGTGTAAGATTAACTACGTAAACTATTATTAACTAACCTAAATTTTTATGAAAAGACTGATGACTTTTATGCTCGCGGTCACGCTTTTCTCCCTCACTTCGGCATATGCTCAGTACGAAGTAAGGGGGACGGTCGTCGATATAAACGACGAAGCAGTGATCGGAGCTACGGTTCTGCAACAGGGGACCAGTAACGGTGTCACAACAGATCTTGACGGAATGTTCGCTTTGACTGTTCCTTCTCCGGAAACGCTGTTGGAGGTATCATACCTGGGCTACAGGACCATAGTGGTTGCGGCACGGAACGCAAACAGGATCGTCATGCACGAGGACTCGGAACTTTTGGAGGAACTCGTGATCATTGGCTATGGTACTGTCAAAAAGAGCGATATGACAGGTTCTGTCGTCGCCATCAAGGCAGAAGAAGTGAACCGTGGTGCGGTGGTTTCACCGGACCAGATGTTGCTGGGCAAAGTCTCCGGACTGCGCATTACACCGGCAACCGGCCAGCCGGGATCTTCCGCTACCATCAGGATCCGCGGGGCTGCTTCCTTGAATGCCTCCAACGATCCTTTGATAGTCATTGACGGAGTTCCCGTTACCGGGGACGGCGGAGCCGGGATGGGGAACCCTCTCGCTTCGGTGAATCCCAATGACATTGACAGTTATACCATTCTCAAGGATGCCTCGGCAACTGCCATTTACGGTTCCAGGGCATCTAACGGTGTCATTATCATTACTACCAAGAAAGGATCGGGCAGAGGACTGAATGTGAGCTACAACTCAAGCTATTCTGTCAAACAGAACGCATCCAGGATCGAAATGCTTTCTGCAGATGAATACCGTAATTTCATGACAACCACCTACGGCAACAACCAAACCATCCAGAACCTGTTGGGAGATGCCAATACAGACTGGCAGAAAGAGATTTACAGGTTGTCTTTCAATACTGACCAGAACGTCAGCGTTTACGGCTCCACCTCTTTCATGCCTTACCGCGTGAGTTTGGGATACAACCTGGATCAGGCTACATTGAAAGTCGGCGACAACCAGCGTGCCAACATTGACATCAGCCTGTCACCCACATTCCTGGATGAACACCTTACCCTCAATGTGAATGCCAAAGGGATCTATCAGAAAACCAATTGGGCGCCTACGGGTGCCGTTGGAAATGCACTGGCGTTTGATCCTACAAAACCCACGCATTTTACTTTTTGGTTTGACCGGGATGTAATTGACACATCCAAAGCAAACGGATACTGGAACTGGTTCAACAGTGACGGAAGTGCGAATACCATGGCAAGTACCAACCCGCTGTCAACATTGTATGATTATACCAATTATAATTATACGCTGCGGTCAATGGGAAATATTCAGCTTGCCTATAAAGTCCACGGACTGGAAGATCTCACGGCTAATGTCAATGTGGGATACGACGTTGCCAGTACACACGGAGAACGTTTTAATGCCCTTAATTCAATCTCGGCCATGCGTTCCAGCAATGACCTGTACGTAACCTATGATAACTACAACCTGAACACGTTGTTGGAAACGTACCTGAATTACAACCATGAATTCAGCAACAGCAACCTGGATGTCATGGCCGGTTATTCCTGGCAGCATAACTATGTGCAGTACGACGAAGAACAGTTCCGGAATACCGAGCCTGACGGTCCGGGTGCCCACTATTATACGAAACCTACCGATGCCAAAGAATATTTCCTGATTTCTTTCTTCGGGAGGATCAATTATTCCATAGCATCCCGTTATTTGTTCACCGTTACCCTGCGTAACGACGCCTCGTCCCGTTTCAGCAAAGCCAACCGCTGGGGTCTTTTCCCCTCCGCCGCTTTTGCCTGGAATATCGGCCAGGAGAATTTCCTGAAGGGGAGCAAGGCCGTATCGGCTATGAAACTCCGCCTGGGATGGGGACGTACCGGACAACAGGATATAGGCTCGGACTACTATCCCTACCTGGCCCGTTATCTTTCCTCCTCTGCACTCGAAATGAGATACTTCATGGGTGACGGGTATTATACCACGTTGGCTCCGCTGGCTTACAACGCCAACCTGAAATGGGAAACAACCGAAACCTACAACGTAGGTCTGGATTTCGGGTTTGCCAACGACCGCATCACCGGTAGTGCGGAAGCGTATTACCGCTACACTTACGATCTGCTGAACGTCATTTCAACCCCGCTTGGTTCCAACTTTGGGAACAGCATTATATCCAACATCGGGAATATGGAGAACAAAGGATTGGAGTTTACCCTTAACTTCATTCCCATTCAGACAGCCGATTGGCACTGGTCCATTGGAGGTAACTTTACCATCCAGGACACTAAGATCACCAAACTGACCACCCTCCAGACAGAAGGATACCTTGGTGTCACTACCGGATCCGGGATGGGCGGAACAGGCGGTTACAGTTCTTTGCACCGGGAAGGTTTTTCACCTTACACATTCTATATGTTCCAGCAATTGTACGACAATGACGGCAATCCCGTTCAAAACGGATTGATAGACCGTGACGGGGACGGTGAGATCACGGATGCTGACCGCTACGTGACCGGTTTCAGCCCCACACCGGATGCCTTCTTCGGGATCAACACACAATTCCGCTACAAAAACTGGGATCTGGGCCTGAACGGGCACGGCTCCATAGGCAATTACGTCATTAACGGAGTAGCCATGGGGTATTCCACTTCCTACAGCGACGACTGGAACAAAGGATACCTGAACAACGTAAGCAAGGAATACCTGGTTGAAGGCTGGACGGCTCCCTCTGAAAACAACCAGAAGTATTCAGATATGTTCATAGAGAACGCATCCTTCTTCCGTATAGACGACATCAACCTGGGTTATACGTTTGACGATCTGAAATTCGCCAAAAGCATTCGTATAGCCGCTTCGGTTCAGAATGTATATACCTTTACCAAATACAGGGGACTGGATCCTGAGATCATGTCTTCTGACGGTGTGGATTTCAACATCATCCCCCGTCCCAGACTCTTTACCCTGCGTCTTAACATTAATTTCTAATACAAGGTAGATATGAAAAAGATAATGAAAAACAGTTTTCTTGTGGCGTCGGCTTTTATTTTCCTGCTGACCTCGTGTATCAACGACCTGGATACACTGCCGCTGAATGAAACAGATGCTACCTCGGAAACCGCATACGCAGAGCCTTCCAGTTATTTGAACGGCTTATCCTACTTATATGGCTACTGGGCCCTGGTGAGCCAGAACGACATGGGATCACCCGATATTGCCGTTGCTGATGCCGGACAAAGCGAACTTACCCGTATGTACATGGTGCTGAACGAACTTTCAACGGATTCATTCAAGATCATCTGGGGTGACAACTACATAGTTCCCATTCAATACCACCGATGGACATCTGCAGACAACGAAGCCATTATTGCCGTTTATACCCGCTGTATGAAAGGCATTACCCTGGTCAATGAGTACCTGATCCAGACAACTGACGAGAAACTCAACGACAGGGGCCATTCGGATGATATTGCCACGATACATCAATACCGTGCCGAAGCACGCTTCAACCGTGCTTTGTACTATTACCTGCTCCTGGACCTGTTCGGGAATCCTCCTTTCGCTCTTGAAGAAAACATAGGAGGGGAATTACCCAAACAGATTGGCAGGGAAGCCCTTTATAGCTGGATTGAAGGTGAATTGCTGGATCTGGCCAACAGCGAAGACATGCCGGCCAAAGGTGAAGTGCCTTATCCCCGCGCATCCAAAGGATCCGTATGGGCCGTACTGGCTCGTATGTATCTGAATGCAGAAGTGTACACAGGTACACCGCAGTGGCAAAAAGCCAAGGATGCTGCCGCTAACGTAATTGGTATGGGATACCAATTGCACCCCAATTACCAGGAACTTTTCATGCAGGACAATACCACCAACGGGGCCACCGAGGAATTCATAGTGGGTGTTGTTTACGATAAAGACAACACACAGAGCTGGGGAGGTACAACCCACCTGGTTTCTGCGACACTAAGTGCTGATGCCAACACGGCCATTGCACAGAACCTGGGCCTGAGCGGAATGCTCAATCCCGAGGCCTGGAACGGGTACCACGTTGCCGACGATTACGTGCAACGCTTCAGACTCAACGGCGTTCAATGGGGAGCTACCTCGGGATTCGGTTACGACAAGGATAACAGCGACAAACGCGCTTTCTTCTACAACATCGGGTCCACAAAAGAATTTGACAACACAACCACCGATACCGGCTGGAGGTGCTGGAAATTCACCGGTTTGTACTCCGACGGCCATACCGTATCGGATGCCGAGCCGAATTACTTATTCTCCTCCATCGACTTTCCGGTCTTCCGCCTTGCCGAGATGTATCTCATATTTGCCGAGGCAGACGCTCGCCTGAACGGAGGTGTGGTCACTGATCCCGCTGCCGTTGATTACATTGGTCAGCTGCGCCAGAGAGCAGGAGTTGCTTCTACAACGCCTTCTGCCATCGATCTGGATTGGTTGCTTGACGAACGTGCCCGCGAATTGATGTGGGAAGGACACAGAAGGACAGACCTGATCCGTTACGGATACTTTACCTCCATGCAATTCCCCTGGACCCTGAAGGGTGGGGTAATGAACGGAAAAGTATCGTTACCGGAGCACCGCAAGGTATATCCCATTATTCTGAGCGATCTGAATGCAAATCCCAACCTGGTTCAGAATCCCGGATACTAACAGACTATGATTCACTCATAAATGATTACAATTATGAAATATACTAAATACATAACGATGTTGGTCGCCTCGGTGCTGGTCCTTGTTTCCTGTGATATTGAGATAGAAAAAGCCTATCTCAATCCCACCAGCGATTTCCAGGCACCCGAGTTGCTTTCGCAGGGACCTGTGATAGTCAACGATGACAACAGCAAGACCGAAAGCGTCGTATTCAACTGGACCAATGCGTCCTTCGGGCCGTCCGTTCAGATTGAATACTCGCTCTACGCAACGGCCAATTCCAAAACCGCACTACTTGGGTCATCCTTTACCAATTCCCTGTCCATCAGCAAATCAGACCTGAACGGAGTGGTAGCCAATGACCTGGGAATAGGTGTAAACCAGACCGCTAACGTTAGTGCTTACCTTATTGCCAAAGTATACGGCACCAATGTGGAAGGCGTAACCTCAAATTCCATATCCTTTGACGTTACCACTTTCGCAGCCTCATTACGAACCCTGTACCTGCCTGGCAATTACCAGGGCTGGAACATTGAACAGGCTCCCGAATACTGGGAAACCGACGGGGGAACCAATGTATACAAGATCCTGGTTAACCTGGATGACGGGTCAGAACAGTATTCCTACTTCAAAGTTACCGTTGCCCGGAACTGGTCCGATGAAAACTGGGGTTACAATTTCCTGACACCTTCCTGGTATTGTCCCGAACAGTCGGATTCAAACCTGTCGGTAGACCTGACCGAAGGCAGCATATATGTTTTGACTGTCAACAGGGGTAAAATGACCATCGATAAGGAAAACGTAAGCAAGGTAGGTATCATAGGAGCTTTTGATGAAAGCGCCTGGAGTACGGATCTGGACATGACTTACGATACTGTTGAAAATGTATGGGTATCACCCGCTATCACTTTCAGCGGGGATTTGAACTTTCTGATCCGCATGAATGAAAGCTGGGACCATAAATACGGTACCGACAACGAAGCCAGCCAACATGTGGAAGGCGGAGTGAAACTGGTAAAAGGCGGGGCAGACCTTTATGCTCCTTCCGCAGGGACCTATATCATGAAACTCCACGGGAACAGGACCCCTTACGTTTTAGTTATGGAAAAACAGTAACCGATTAAAGAGACGCAATTATGAAAATATTTAAATATTTATTTGCTGCAACCGTTTTAAGCATGGCAGCCGTCTCCTGTGAGGTGATCAGTGAAGATGCCTTTTCCACGGCTCCCGTAGCCCCGGAAATGTATGC
>Ga0265295_1005213_pt1 | contig 16791 bp, 7 predicted proteins | sample Munlansysbiofilm_FD_192503 | JGI IMG/M metagenome (GOLD analysis project Ga0265295, IMG submission 192503) | Leachate microbial communities from a municipal landfill in Southern Ontario, Canada - Methane capture system biofilm | ecosystem: Engineered > Solid waste > Landfill > Unclassified ...
GTGCCTTATAGGTACCGATGAAGGTGTTGTCAGCTGGATCGAATTCGCTCTCTCCGACAGGAATATATTCCGGAACGTATTCGTAATCAATCGCACTTTCGATTTCTTCATCCAATGTGTTTTTGACCGTTACGGTAACCGTGATTGTTTCACAATCGCTTAGATCGCCGTCACTGACACAAACATCAAATTCATGTTCCCCACTTTGATCTTTGGTTGGCGTCCAGCTAAAAGCGCCGCCTGCAGTCATCGTTGAACCAGCAGGTGCGCCGACCAAACTAAAGCTCAAGCTGTTAGCAGGCAAATCAGGATCAGAAGCTGTTGCGGTAAAGGTGAGTTCAGACAAAGCGAAAACGCTCTTATCGCCAATCTCTGCCAATACCGGAGGCAGGTTGACTTCTGTTACCGTCAAAGTTACATCTTGTTCATCACAAAGTGCCGGAGTTCCATCGTCACAAACTTTGACTGTGAACGAGTAAACGCCGGGTCCCTGTGCTTCGCTTGGTGTCCAGCTAAAGACACCAGCTTCCGTCATCGATGCACCAGCAGGAGCGCTAACCAAGCTGAAGGTCAACTCATCATCCTCAACATCCGTCGCAGTCGCAGTAAAGCCAGAAGCTACCATCTCGGGAATTGTTGCATTTGGAATTGTTGTCAAAACCGGTGCATCATTCACCACGGTAATCGTAATAGTAACGGTTGCAGCTGTGCTACTCAAATCGCCATCATTAGCTGTGTAAGTAAAGCTATCGGTACCATTGAAATTGGCAGCCGGGGTGTAAACAAAGCTTCCGTCAGCCTTAAGGTCAACCGTACCGTTGGCAGGTCCGCTAACCCATTCTGCAGTCAAAATCGTGCCGGGATAATCCGTATCGTTCGCCAAAACACCGGGAGCGGCTACGTTCAAAGTTTCGTCTTCATTGACGGTGTAAGCGTCGCCATCAGCAAGCGGTGCAACGTTTAGCACAATCAATTTCAGGCTCAAAGTCTCAAGCGGATTTCCTGCCAGGTCTTTGACAGATCCGGTTGGAATTGAGAAGATAAATTCGCCAACCAAAGAGGCGACTTCATTTCCCGGATAAGGTGTTGCGGTCAAAATCTTGCCAGTCGTGTCAACTGTCAGTAAACCGTAAGGCACACCGGCTAAGCTTACTTCGGTATTGGCAACAACCGTTACCGCTTCGTTCACGCTGATTTCGGTTTTCGCGACCGTGTATCCCTGGTCAACCGTTATTACCATCTCAACGGCATCAACATTGCTGAAACCGCTTGCGCCAATCGCAGTTGCCCCACTAACTGTCGGTGCTGTCGTGTCGCTGACGACAAACTTGAAGGTCACCGTCTCTGTGTGGAAACCGTCTCTCAAAGTCAAGGTTAAGCCAGCTTCAAGGTCAAGCTCTAAGGCTTGATACTTATCGGAAATAGCTTTGATCAAAGTCTTACCAGTACCATCGACCCAATTGCTGCCTTTGAGGGTCCCATCAGGGTCCCAGGTATAAGTCTTGCCATCGTAAGTAATCGCAGCAACGGTTGAGCCGTTTTGACGATATAAGGCACCAAGATAGCGGGCTAAATCATTCATCGCACTCTCACCGCCCTCGAAATTCTGGTCGGTGTAGGTGCTGGTGTAGGTGTTGGTGTTGTCATCAAAAATAGAAGTGCCAACGTAACTGTAATCAGAATAGACATATAACGGAGCACTGGCAATTTCAGCATCCAATGAGTTCAAAATGATCATCTTGAATGTAACACTTGCCTGATGTCCATAATCGTCATGGACGGTCATTGTGTAACCGGGTTCGGTCGTCCAAGTTTCAGCCAGAACTTCTGCCTGGAATTTAGCGGTAACAACCGAAATCAAGGTCTTACCTGTGCTGTCTTCCCAATTGCTACCAGCCAATGTGCCGGTAGTATCCCAGGTATAGGTTGTTCCGTCGAACACGATCGAAGTGATGGTTGAGCCATCCTGGCGATAAAGTGCGCCCAGATAGCGTGCCAGATCATTCATTGGTCCACCAGCCAAAACCTGAGGTGCCTTATAGGTACCGATGAAGGTGTTGTCAGCTGGATCGAATTCGCTCTCTCCGACAGGAATATATTCCGGAACGTATTCGTAATCAATCGCACTTTCGATTTCTTCATCCAATGTGTTTTTGACTGTTACAGTAATCGTGATCGTTTCACAATCGCTTAGATCGCCGTCACTGACACAAACATCAAATTCATGTTCGCCTTTTTGACTTTTGGTTGGCGTCCAGCTAAAGGCACCGCCTGCAGTCATCGTTGAACCAGCTGGTGCGTCATCCAGGCTAAATGTCAGAGTATTAACTGGCAAATCGGGATCAGAAGCTGTTGCGGTAAAGGTGAGTTCAGACAAAGCGAAAACGCTCTTATCGCCAATCTCTGCCAATACCGGAGGCAGGTTCACTTCTTCAACCGTCAAAGTTACATCTTGTTCATCACAAAGTGCCGGAGTTTCATCGTCGCAAACTTTGACAGTGAACGGGTAAACGCCGGGTCCCTGTGCTTCGCTTGGCGTCCAGCCAAAGACGCCGGTGGTAGCACCAATCGATGCACCAGCAGGAGCGCTAACCAGACTGAAGGTCAGCTCATCGTCCTCAACATCCGTCGCAGTCGCAGTAAAGTCATAGGCTACCATCTCGGAAATTGTTGCATCTTCAATTGTCTCAAGTTCAGGGCGATGATTGATCAAAATTCTAAAGTAATCATCCGTGTCTTCATAAGTCGCGTATGGATAATAAACATATTCCGCAGGGTCAGTGCTATATGCACCATCGGTCAAAACCAGTTTGTCTTCATCTGGATCAAGAGTGGTGAAAACTACAGCTTCTTTACCAGTAGCACCGGTAAATCTACCGCCCGAAATCTCGACCGTGCCTAAGCGAGATGTTTCGCCAGCATAGGTGAACTCGCGCAAGGCATGTCCGTTAACACCGTTGATAGTGCCACCAGTGATGGTGACATTGATTGGCAGACCAGCGCCATAACCGTCACGGCTATAGATCAAGATCGCATCGCCGGTATTTGTAGATGCGCCTCCGGATTTCACGATATCTTCATCCTCAACATACACTCCGCCACCGTTGAGCACTGCAGTGCCGCCAATGCTGAGATTGCCGGCTTTCATTTCAACAGCCACATCACCCGTAATCGTGCCACCGGTGATGATTAATTCACCAACTTGCGGATGATATACCGCCGTATCGATTCCCCCATTATAGAAACCTTCGATTGTGCCACCGCTGATGGTAATCTTTGTGCCACCATAATTATTCGTGGCATTCAAAGTTCCATTACCACTAACCGCTGGACCACCCTTGATGCTTCCGCCGCTAATTGCAACTTCTGCACCGTTACCGCGAGGATATGCGCCTGCACTGCCGCTTGTAATACTTCCACCGGTCATCACAAAACTTGCCGGATAGGGAGTATTGAATGTGCCCGGGTCTGTTTTACCAATGACGAGAACACCCAAATTACCAGCCTTGAGCGTGGCGTTTGACAGAGTTGCCTTGGCTGCTACTGTGCCACCGTTAATCTCAATTACATTTTGCCCACTTGTTTCGGATAAAATTGAACCAGCACCTGTGATGGTCAAATCTCCACCGGGTGAGACCGTGAAGAAGCCTGTTCCAACCATACCCGCACCTGTACGTGTGATGGTTTTTCCGTTGGTATTAAGTGTCAACTTTTTATCAATGGTATAAGCTTTGTTAGTAGTGAGATCGCCTAACATCTGCAATGTGTAATCAGTCGTCGTAGCTTCGCTGATTGCCGTTTCAAGGTCACAATACAACTTCTCAGTATTCGTATTCGTCACCAAGGCGTTCAGCTTAACAGTCGCCGCGTTCGTAACCGAAAACGGAATCGGGAAGACGTTTGGCCAGTCGATCAGCATGCTCTCATCCGCATCGATTGTCACAGTCGCATCCACAACCGCAGTCACCGGTGCAAATTTGATTTTCAACAAACTGCCGCCGCCAAATTGCGGTGTGTTCACCCCGCCTGTAGCTTGCTGAACGTAGCCCCATTTCAGTCGTCCGCTTTCGTTTGCATTAGCAATAATGTTGTCCGGGGTTCCCATAAGAGGGTCCAGCAAGAAGCCGCCGCTCTCAACGCTGATCACCTGCAATTGCGTTTTGGGAAATGTCAGTTCCAGATAGAAACCGGTCATCGGCTGGCTCTCCAAAACACCAGCCACGTCAACCGATAGCTCAATTTCGCCGCAAGCGTTGGTTGCCGCCGGGCTTATCCCGAGCGTAACTCCCGTTTGCGCCTCAACTGCCGTCGGGAAAATCAAGCCCGCCAGCAGAATTAAGACAAAAAGAATGCCAAATTTAATTTGTTTCTGTTTCACTACTATTCTCCTTTTTCTTCGTTGTTCTCAGATTTCCTGCGTTGATGAAAAGCCCAAAACGCAGCTCCAATGATCAGCGGTAGCGCTAAAAGCCACCAATAATAATTATTTTTAGCTTCGGCCCTTTCCCCCTCTTCCGGCTTGGCCGGATTGTCCATTTTATCCTCCTCTTCTGCTTGCTGGTCGTTTTCTGGAATCGCAGCTTGTTCTTCTGGCTTTTCTTCAGAAGAAGGCTGCGGTGTTGCCGTCATCACCGGTCGCAATGTTGCCATAATTGTCGGTGTTGGCGTAAAGGTCTCGATTACCAGGATCTCTCCCTGGTCTTGCACCGGAATTGGCGTTGCGGCTGCCAAAACTGCGTCTTGGTTGACTTCAATTTCTGCGTCAACCCCTTCCACCTCAATTGCCACGCCATAGCGATCCGAAAATTCGGCATTTTCGACCACAATTTGTGTACTTCCGGCTTGTTTACCCACAAAATAGAGCACCAGCAAAATCCCATCCCCCGATTTTCCTTCGCTCGGATTAATCTGCGACATCACAAAGCGCACCAATCCCCGTTGGTTATCAACTTCGTTATAGAGCGTCATTCCGGCGTCCAAAAACGTCCCCAGCCCGGGTTGCACGCCTGCCTTGTTCGGCTCTGCGTCCTCAACCGTCAAAATCGCCGGGTTGAAACTGATCGTCACATCGACTGCATACAGATCTTGTACGTTGCGTATCTCAATCGGAACCTCAACCCGCTCATTGAGCGGTATCGTCAAATCTTCGAAGACTCCAATTTCTGCCACTCCTTGCGCAAAAACCGGTGCAACCCCGATTGACAAAATCGAGAGCACAATTAAAACGGTAACTATCTTGTGAATTTTATGCATTCAAGCTCCTTTTTTTAAACCAACCCTTGTGTTGGATAAATATAACAGAAATAATAACAACAATCAATACTAAAGCGGGAATTAAAACCTTTTTCCAAGGATTCTCCGCGTTTTTATCTTCCGATGCCAAAAAGCGTTCATCATCCACCAAAACCTTCTCCGCCGGATTGTCTTTTACCTCCCCTACCGCTTTCATCGTCCCACTGGTGATTCTCCCTGCCTCTTCCAATGTTTCCATTGCATACTTGGTCGAGAGAACAATTTTTTCCTCTTCCGGGCTCATGCTGCCCTCTGTTGGCAAAACTCCTGTCGGCGAGCCCCCTCCGCCTCCGATCAAGGTCGCAGTCGCCGTAGCTATCGCTTCTTGCGTCGGCGAGGGAGTTGCACTCGATTGTGGCGCTTGGGTCGGGCTTGGGCTTGGTGTGCTGGTCGCCGTGCGCGTTGGCGGACTAATCAATGTCGCGGTTGGCTGTTTGGTTGGCGTTGCACTTGGCTGTGGCGTTGCGCTGGGTGCCGGTGCGCTCACAACTGTCAGCGAGCCGTGCCTCAGCTCCGGACTGGACGATCCGCCATCCGAGCGAGCGAATTCGGCTTTGGCAATCGTGATCGGGCTGGTTCCCAATTCCTCTCCTCTAAAGCGGAGCTTAAACAAGGTTCCGTCTCCGTCAACTCCCGGGGTTGCCAATTGGGTTGCCACAATCCTAAAACTGCCCGGCTCATCGTCTGCGCGGACGGTTGCCAGGTTGGAAAGCAAATCGCCATAATCCCAGCTCGAAACGCTCAAAAGCGCAGCGTCGTAGTTGACCCGCAGCTCAAAGGCGTTCAAATTATAGGCAGCCTCAACTTCAAAACGCAGCTCAATCTCCGCATCTTGATTAACAGTGCCCGTCTGAGGTTCTACCGAAAGCTTGCTTGTGCTTTGCGCCAGGGCATGCCCAAAATTGCCCATCAGCAAGAGGGCTAAAGCCAGTCCGCTCAGCATCATCCGCCGCGACAATTTCAAGGAAGCGCCTCCCCCTTTTCCGCCTTTCCGTTCAAAACCAGCGGCAGGTAAAGATAAAGATCTTCCGCCGGTGCGGGGGGACCGACCACGAGGACATTGCCATCTTCTGCGACCATTTCAATCACAAAAACGTTGGGCCAGTCATAAACTTCCGCGAGTGTAAAGCTGAGTTCCGTTTCCCCGCTCTCCTCCAGGCTTTCGACCGTCATTTTCAAAACGTTTCCCGATCCGCTAACACCAGTGCTCACCCCCCAGCGGGTGCAACTGTAATGGAACAAGCCCGGATCGTTCACCTGGTCCATACAGACAATCTCATCGCCAAAAAAGTCCCCCAGCTCAATCGAGCTGATCTTAATCAGACTCGCATCATATTCAAATTTGATGTCAAAAGCGAAAGCATCCTGCACGTTTTCAAGGTTGAGCAGAAGCTCCGCCGAAGTCATCTCTTCGAGGTCCAAATTCAGAGGCGTCGGGTCAAAATAAAGCCTTGCCCCGTCCCCCTCTTGTACGGAAATCGCCCGCCCTTTGCTCAAAGGCAAGCTAAATGAAAATATAAAAAATAATGCCAATCCAATAAATAACCAACGTTTAAACTTCATCTAATCTGTTTCCTGCTTTCCTGTTTTCCTGCTACCTGCTTGCCGTTTCCTATTTCCTGTTTTCCTGCTACCTGCTTGCCGTTTCCTATTTCCTGCTTTCCTGTTTTCCTGCTACCTGCTTCCTGCTTCCTGCTCCCTGTTTTCCTGTTTTCCTGCTACCTGCTTCCTGCTCCCTGTTTTCCTGTTTCCCGCCACCGGCGTCCTGTTTCCTGCCAAGCCGCTCCCTGCTCGCTGCTCCCTGCTTCCCATTCCCCGCTCCCTGCTAAGGTTGCCATCCAGCATATTCCTCCTCAGAAGTCTTGCCAAAGTTTCCAGCCACCAGCGCCAGGTCAAAAGTATCCACTTTTCCGTCTCCGTTGATGTCTGCTCTGCTGTCAAAACTCGTCCTGCCAAAATTGCCGGAAACAAGACTTAAATCATGAATATCAATCTCGTTATCGCTCCAAACCGCGTTCCCCGCCACCAAATGCAGCGGATTGAGCGTCGTCGCAGCCGCAACCAGACCAATTTGCTTATTCATACTCACCGGAACGTTCAAATAAGCGGGCGTATTCGTCCAAACCGTATAAAGATCCATAGCGATATTGTTGAAAACATAATTATTCCCCGAAGCGTTCGAGCTGGTTCCGGAATAAGAATTCCCGACAACCTGTCCGTCGAGCCTGATATTCACCCCGCTCTGATTCGTCCGCCCCTGCATGCTGACAGTCCCATTCAAATTCACCGGCTTAATAATCCCAGGGTCATAGGTGGTGTTGATTACGCTGTGCATTTTTTCGGGATATACACTCTGAAAATAAATATTGGAGAAAATGGCTTTTTGAAATGTTAAATTTGTTGAGCCATATTTCAAGGGGGTGAAGGTTAATTTAATAAAAATTCCGTCGCCTGACACAGCCGGAAATCCTAATTGCGCGCAAGCAAGTCGGAAAAATCCAGGATTATTAATTTCCCTTTGGCAACTCCCCGGTTCGCTCATGTTAAAAAATTCACCGTGCTCCCAACTATCCAGTCTTGCCACAGTCTGATCATAGATTATTTCTACATCAAAAGCACCAACAGCTTCAATATTTCGTATCCAGACCTCAACCACCTCGGGTTGGCTCTTATTCAAGATAAGTGTAACCGGATCGGGAGAAAAATGAATCGTCGGGCTATCTTGAGCCTGTGCGGCTTTTGTCGTAAAAAATAAACTAACAAATAATGCCATTAATAAAATTTGACTACGCCAAGTGCTCATAATTCTCCTTATTAATTTAACAACACAACCAATCTATGTAAAGCCTTTGGCGGCTGGGGTTTTCACCCAGCCGCCAGTCTAAAAACTAATCAAAGCCTAAAACAAGCAAGCTTAATTCAACCAATCGGCATAGGCTGTTGCCGAAGTCAAATCAAAATTACCACCAACCAAAGCAATATCTTGAATATTGACAATGCCATCAAAGTTGACATCACCGTCAGTATCAGCTGTGACAGTCGCTCCCCAATCGGAGCCAACACGGTTAGCATCATTAAGATCAATGATATTGTTAGTCCAAACCGCATTACCACCGCGCAACCATAGCTCAGGCAGGCTGGTGAGCGTGCTCAAGTCAATAACCCACTGTTCATTTACGCCAGCACCAAGGTAGAGGTTCAGATAACGGGCTTGGTTAGTCGTTACAAAATAGCTTCCAACCGGCAAGTTGGTAAATGTCAGTTTACCTCTGCTATCAGAAGTCGCATTATAAGGACCGAAGCCAAAGCCAACAGGAGCGGTCAGGGTCATCGGGACATTCTTGCGATTGGTCAATTGGCCTTGCATGCTGACCGTACCGGTGAATGAAGCAACATTACCATAAACGGAAACCACAGCTGGTGTTTCGAATGTAGCCAGTTGCTTGCCGGGGATTACTACCTCGTCAAACAAGCCGATAGTTAGCTTGCCTTCAAAGGCACCCGGGAAGGTGATAGTGACTGCCAGGGCATTGTTGCCCTCAGCCAAAGTAACAGGAATCACACAACCTGTTGCAGTACAGGTATAGGTGCTCCCATTGTAGACAACAATCGTGCCTTCGGGCAGGTCGAGATGCAATTCGGTCTTATCAGGTGTGAAGATTGCATCAACATCGTTGACGTTGATAGTCACATTTGCTGCTTCTCCGGCATGATAAGGACCAACCAAATCAGTTGTGATTACAGGCTTGTCGTAGACAGTAACGCTAAAGCTTGCTTCAGTAAGTTTGCTAATTGCGTGTCCGGAATAATCGCCGTCAGTAACAATTGTGCCATCCATCTGATAAAGCTCGCCCTTGAGCGTGTAAATACCAGCTTCGTTGAATTTAATCGTGATATCTCTATCAACTGAAGCACCGGCAGGTAAGGGAACGCCACCTATGGCAACGCCACCATACCAACCAACCAAATCGTCGCCAACTTGTTTCCAAGTGATACTCGCCAAACCAACCGGTTCTATGAATTGAATCTTTGGCAGATCAGCAAGCGTTGCACCGGGGATGGTAAGCTTAACCATCGCATGAGCATAAGAAGCAGCACCGGCGGGGTTAGTTAAAGTGGCTTTGAAAGCGTTTTCATCAACGGTCAAATAATAAGCCGCGAAAGGATCAGCCGTAATAGTCGGTTGAGTTGTAATACGATAAAGATTGTCAGTATCGAGGTAGGTTGCCAGGGGACTGTAAACATAGATTGCAGGATTGCTGCTGTATGCACCCGCTGTCAATGCCAGTTTGTCATGGTCAGGATCAGCAACTGTGAACAGAACAGCATCCAAACCCGTATTACCGAGGAAAGTACCACCGGAGATAGAGAATTTATCGATACGGTTTGCTTCACCGCTATGGTTGAATTCACGAATAGCATAAGCATTGGTACTGCTAATCTCACCACCGGAGATATTGATGTTTATCAAATTATTTGTTGAATAACCATTTCGACTATAGACGAAGAGACCGTCACCAGCTTTTGTGCTTCCATTGCCGGTGTAATCCGGTGATTCAACATATGCACCAACGCCCTGAATATTTCCGCCGGTCATCGTCAGGTTTCCGGCTTTCATTTCAACGCCGTTATAACCTTCAATTGTTCCACCGCTAATGTACAAGTCACCATATTGCGGATGGTAAATACCTGAGGCGTTGGGATTAATGGTTGAGCCAAAGATTTCAACCGTACCACTGACACGGATAATTGTTCCGCTGTTGTCATAATCAGCATCCACAGTTCCATTACCCATCACAGGTGGTACACCATACATCTTACCGCCACGTAAATCAAGTTCAGCTCCCTTGCCCTGGGCAATCACGCTGTCTTGTGTTTTACCACCGAGCATGATGTACTTAGCAGGATAAATATCTGTGCCACCCGGGGTTCTGTTTGCATTGACTGCGACTGAGAAATAGGGTCCAATAATGTTTACATCATTGTTCGTCAGGACGGTTTCGCTGCCCAAAGAGCCTTGAACAAGAATTGCGGTGTGTTTAGTTGTTGAAATCGTTCCAGCACCAGTCAACGTTAATTTACCACCGTTTTGTACCATGAAGAAATTATTACCAACGGTGTGAGCCGGGTCACGGCTAATGGTCATGCCATTGGTGTTTAGGGTCAATTCTTTTTCAATAACTTGAGGTGGAATTGCTGCGTTAACCTCAGCACGAACCGTATCACCGGAAGCAGCAGCGAAAATTGCAGTGTCAAGTCTACAATATCCAATGCTTTGGGTCGTATTAGTTGCCACGAGCGGATAAGTAACCTTTGTCGTAGCATTGCTTACGGTAAAGGGAATTGGGTTTACGTTAGGCCACTGAACCAACATAGAGTTAGCGGCATCAAGCGTAAACTCTGCATCGCCAGCCAATTGTTTCGATTTGTATGTAATCTTAATCAAACCGGATTCACCGCTGATTGGGTCTCCGGCATTTCGATAAAATTCGAAAACATATTTACCATCAGTTGTATCATTGGTATTTGTTTTAACAATACCCGCAAGTCCACTGATGTTTTCAACTTTTACGATCTCAACCAAATCCTGGTCGTAATCAAATGCCATTCTGTAGGCGGACAGATTGACAAGATCAGTTGCTTTAATCTCAATTGTCTTCTCTTCTGCCGAACACACACCGGCAACTTCGGTCATTTCAAATCCGACTTCCGGTATTGCGTTAAACGATGTACATGCAGCATCCAAACACCAGGGGTAGAAGATGAATTTCGCAGGGTCATTCAACTGCAAGGGGAATTCCGGTCCAGCTGTTTTACCCCACCAGTTCTTCTCAACATTAATCAGCTCAACTTCGCCCATATCCTCGTGAACTGCGACCGAGAAATAATCCTTAGAAAGGAACTGGTTGCTAATAATCTGAGTTGTCACATAACCGGGGTTAGCTTCGAAGAAGATTGCTGCATGAGCATCGCCATAAGTCAATTCATTGAAGATGTTCTTTTCAATCTTAGCATTAGGGGTAGGACCTTCCATGCCGATGGCATGAGTCCAACCGCCAGCTACAGCACTAAAGAGGTTACCTTCAATTAGTGCCCCCGGATTGCCGGCTGCGTTGTTCAACAAGATGCCATAAGCACCCTTTGTTCCGCTGGTGATGCTCACAAAGCGGTTATTTTTGATAATCAAACCTTCGGATGCATCCGTACTTACTGTGTCGCCTGAGAAGATACCGTTGGCGGATTTGTCTGAAGCATGAATCCGAGTGAAGAGGTTGTTTTCAAACTTCACCTGATCGGGACCCGATTGCAGATAAACGCCTTGAACCTTTTGGTTGAATTCTTTGCCGCCGACTTCGAGAATCAGGTTTTCGCTCAAGTTAACACCATTGGCTGTGCTGTGAATCACAACTGCCTGGGTATCGCCAGGGTTGGAGAGCATCAAACCATTCAGGTTGACATTGCCAGCGCTAATGTTAATCTCACCATTAATGCGAGCATCGTGCGCACCAAAATTATCCCAATAGACGTCGTAATCTTCAGCGAAGTTAGATGCATTTAAAATCACATTGCCAATAGACCTTGTGTCTGGATCTGCGAAACTCAACAACATTTCGCCATCAATATAATGCTTAACACCTACACCAGCTATTAATTCAAAATCCATCGTGTGCCATCTTCCGTAATCGGAAGCTTTGGCAGCTCGAAGGAGAATCCACCCGCCATCAATATAATTGAATGCATAGAAACCAGCGGGTTCCGTGGCACTGTGGCGGAAGGCAACAATGGGATAAGCAGAGACTCCATTAGCTGCGTCAAAGCCCGTAGCCCACATTCCAGCTCCACGGTCTTCGATATTCCAATCTTCGCCAACAAAGAGGTCAATGCTGACTATTTGATTTGGACCGCTTGTATTAATATCAATTTTTCGACCTTGATGATTTACGGAAGAATTGTCAGGATTGTGATCAACTGCGCGGATTCCATGGTGCAAAACATTTTCACCTTGGAAAGTTCCACTTTCAAAAACACCAGGGGCTTTTCGATCAACATACCACTCGGTAAGGTCAATCGCATTATCAAAAGTCTCAACAAAACCGGGACCTTGCAATGTGATAGCTTTGTTGATTGTCAAATCTTCATTGTAGGTTCCAGGAGCCACCATAATGGTTGCGCCCGGAGCGGCAAGGTCGATAGCTTCTTGAAGAGAGGCAAATTCAACCAGAACCTGATTATCATGAACCAACGTTACGTTCGTGGAGTTATAAATGCGCAAAGTTGGCCATGGGGTTGTGGGCATTGTTGCAGATCCACCTAATGCAACAGGTTTGAGCGCACCATAACCCGGTTCATTCCATTTGGCATCGGCATTATTCGTCATTGTAACCGGATTGTCACTAAAGCTGTTTCCCGTTACATTCAGCGTGCCTGTGCTAACCTGGGCGTCCTTGATCAAAATCTCAGAATACCAGTTATCAATGAAGCTGTTCCCGCTAATGGTTAGGGTACTGAAATCAGTCATTTGACCCTGGGAATAATAAACGATACCAAGCGTCCAGTTGTCTTTGATGGTATTGTTGAGAAGTTTAGTACCATCAACTGTGTTCGTCAGGTTGATGCCGGTTCTATTATTCTCAACCAGGTTGCCCTGAAGGATGTTGCCCGTAGTGTTATTCAGATAGATACCGTTGCGCCCCAAAGTAACTTTAGAGTCCTTTAGCGTGTTCCCGGTCGCGCCTTGGTTAAAAGTGACACCGTTGTTGTTAAAGTTCCAGGCAGTCAGTTCTGCTTCGGTATATACGTGTGTGAAATGGAAGCCTTGAACGGTAGCACCATCAGTTGCAAAGGTAAAGTTTGTGGCATTGCCATTAGTTCCAACAACCGTGGTCAAATCCATACCGGCACCGGTGAGGGTGATTTTCTTGTTGACAGTCAGATTCTCCACGTAGGTTCCGGCAGCAACCTCGATGATATCACCAGCATAGGCTGCATTAATTGCAGCCTGGATGCTGCCGCCATTAACTACAGAATGTATAACGGTCACTTGCTCCCGCCCACTTACGTTGCCAGAAATAGCTCCTCTGACATAAATCTTTGTGCCTTCGGGGTGTGCAAAGGTGGTCAATCCATTTCCATCGCTATCCGTTACACCACCATGTACATTGCCATTGAACGTGCCGCCGGTTACAGTGGCATTAGCATACCAGTTGTAGAGGCTGAATTCCCCTATGTTATCGATAAAGTTGCCACCATTGATTTCAAGGGTTCCATAACCCACAACCAATGTGCCATCGCTATGATTACCTGTAAAGGTTCCGCCATTGATTACGATTTGGTTATACTGAGTAACGCCTCTAGCATAGATCGCGCTTCCGGTTGCACCGGTTACGGTTGGATTCCCATTGATAATTAGAGAACCGACAACGGTTCCGAAACTCTGCATCGATATGCCGGTTCTTCCGGTAATCGTACCTCCGTTGATTGTAATGCTTGTGTTAGCTCCATTAGCGAAGTTGCGCAGTCCATTAGCGCCACTTATCGTAGCCCCGTTGACAGTAACTTGGCCGCCGCCTAAGTTGTCAATGCCGTAGGCAGGGTTGAAAACGGGGGGGCTATTCCAGGCGCCGTGACCTTGGGCAGGTCCTGCCACCGTCACTCCTTCGTTGACCGTCAACACACCCGTGTTACTGATCGCGCTCTTAGGAACATTATAGGTTGGACTCGCGGTGGTGTTTGTGTTGATAATTTTGCCACCTTTGGCAGCACTGTTATCTACGATGGTCAAAGTGCCCGCGTTACTGAAGATCCCACCCCAATGGACATCAGCTGAGATTGTCTTTCCGTTTAGGTCAAGCGTGACCGTTCTCCCTGCAGGGACGGTAAAAACGCTAGCATCTAAGAAACCTGGGATGCTAATATCAGCCATGAGCATGATATCGGTTTCAGTGCCTGCCAAAGCTGCAGTCAATCCAGCTTGGTCAGTCACTTCTGCCGCTGCCTGTGCCTGCTGGCTTGGCAGGATGCTGAAGAGCAGCCCAACCACCAGCAAGGCGGTTAATAATTTACTGATTAAACCTTTTTTCATAATTTTCCTCCAAGATATTTTTGAAAATTGTTTTTTCTTTCCGGGGCTAAGCCACCGGCTTTGACCAAAAAATTAGGGTTTAGAATAATTGCTTTTTCGATTGTTTTCTCTCCTTTCGAATCTGCGAACATAGACCATTTCTGCCTGAGTTTGGCGTTTTTTTCTCATTGGGATTTCGCCCCCAATGGTCAAAACGGTGGGTGATTGCCACCGGCGTTGATGAAATTTTTGCCCGGGCTGTGGGTAGAAATCTTGCTTTCGAGAGACCGGGATTATGTGGGTAAGCCTCTGGCTTTGGGCTTGGTTTTTATTTTGGGAATCCATGAATGAAGGGAAACTTTCAGCTCTGCTTGAAAGCTTTCTTTCCGTTTTTGGATGTGCTTGAATGTGCTTCCTTATTCCCATTATTTCCTTTTTCCTCGCATTCGAGGAAAATCTGAGGTTTTGTTTAGCCTTGGTCTTCAGAATCCGGGTCGGATAGCCCCCTGAGATAGTTTAGTTTTTGTTTACAGCACAATAACATTTTACAAACCATCTTCCACTGACTCCGCCCAAAGCATACTTAAGTTTTCCAAGTTCGACAAATTATTGCCTCGTATTTATCTCCTTGTTAACATACCTGGATAAATATAAGGGTATCTAATTAGATTAGAACTTGCCCCCGCTACCTCACATCCATAAGCCTAAGATTTTTGCTGTTTATGCTCCAAATTGCACTTTCAATCCTACAAGATTGATTTTAATCTGTATTCTCCCAGTGTCAAGGGTTATTTATAAATTGGTTAATGATGACAAGTATGTATATACATATTTTTAAGCAATGTTAACTGCCACCACCACACCATAATGAAATCACGCAAATTTGTGGGAAAAGGGCGGGCCCTTTCCCCACGGATGGGAGCGGAATTGAGGCGTTTCCCATCAAAAAACAACGCCTCCGAAGAGGCGTTGTCGTCTAAATTGAGTCTGAGTTCCTAACGAAAAATCATCGGCAGGAAGTTGAGATATACCGTTCGGTAGACGGTGAATTTTACCGTCGCGATGTTGGAATCGAGGTATCCGTCGTTGGCTTTGTAGGTGATTTTTTCGGTACCGGCAAATGTAGCATCAGGGGTGTATTTCAAGATCTTTCCCTCAAGCTCGTAAGTGCCGTGCAAGGGTTCACCAACGATGATGTATACCAAAGTATCACCGTCAACATCAACTGCATGGAGCGGGTATTCAATTGTTTCACCGGCATATGCAATATTGCTTAGATCAAAAGCGACCGGTGCGTCGTTGACAGGCTCGATGAGAATTGCTACTTCGGCGATGTTGCTGTCGAGAGTGCCATCATTTGCCTTGAAAGTAAAGCTGTCAGTGCCATTATAGTTTTCATCAGGGGTATAAGTGAGCTTATTGCCGCTGATAAGGCTCAAGCTGCCATGTTGTGGTTGGGTAACGATGCTGTAGGTCAGCGGGTCGCCATCCGTATCGCTTGCTACCAAGGTGATTTCTTTGGCAGTGTCTTCGTCGGTCGTAACAGCCTGGTCTTGAGCTACAGGAGCGACATTAACGTCGGTAACCGTAATGGAAACGGTCGCAGTGTTGCTGTCGAGCGTGCCATCGTTGGCTTTGAAAGTGAAGCTGTCTGCGCCGCTATAGTCCGCAGCAGGGGTGTAAGTAACTTTGTTTCCTGCAACAACGCTCAAACTGCCATGCGTGGGTTGGGCAACGATGCTGTAAGTCAGCGTTGTGCTGTCCACATCCGTGGCTACTAAAGTAATTTCCTTAGCAATGCCTTCACCGGTTGTAACAGACTGGTTTTGAGCAACCGGAGGGTCATTAACCGCAGTAACCGTAATGGAAACAGTCGCAGTGTTGCTGTTGAGCGTGCCATCATTGGCTCTGAATGTGAAACTGTCTGTGCCGAAGTAGTCCGCATCAGGGGTGTAAGTAACTTGATTTCCAGCAACAACGCTCAAACTGCCATGCGTGGATTGGGAAACGATGCTGTAGGTCAGCGTTGTGCTATCCACGTCCGTCGCTACTAAAGTAATTTCTTTGGGCGTGTCTTCCTCGGTCGTAGCAGACTGGTTTTGAGCAACAGGAGGGTCATTAACCGCAGAAACCGTAATGGAAACGGTGGCGATGTTGCTGTCGAGCGTGCCGTCGTTGGCTTTGAATGTGAAGCTGTCTGTGCCAAAGTAGTCCGGAGCAGGGGTGTAAGTAACTTGATTTCCGGAAACAGCGCTCAAACTGCCGTGCATGGGTTGGGCAACGATGCTGTAGGTCAGTGGGTTTCCATCTGCATCGCTTGCTACCAAGGTGATTTCCTTAGCAGTGTCTTCAGCGGTTGTAACAGTCTGGTTTTGGGCAACGGGTGCTTGATTAGTTGGTCCGAGACGCACAATGCTTACCGATTGAAGTGCCAACTA
>Ga0265295_1005214_pt1 | contig 16790 bp, 17 predicted proteins | sample Munlansysbiofilm_FD_192503 | JGI IMG/M metagenome (GOLD analysis project Ga0265295, IMG submission 192503) | Leachate microbial communities from a municipal landfill in Southern Ontario, Canada - Methane capture system biofilm | ecosystem: Engineered > Solid waste > Landfill > Unclassified ...
TTAAGCTTAGTTTTGATACAGTAATCATGTGTTAACTCCTTTACAAAGAAAAATGGCCTAGCATCTAAGGCCATGTCCTATACCACTTTACATGAATGAGGGGTATTTGTCAATAAGATTGTGATTGAGATTAATGATTGATAAGTTAAAATCTATATTCATGACGATCGAAAATATAAATACAAATGAGCTAAAAAGAAAATTTTATCAAATACTAATTAAAAAAGGGAAATCTTTTCTTATATTTTGACATTTATTGTAATTAATCTTTACATTATTTGTAAATTATGATATTTTATATTTAGGAGGTATAAAAATGAGATCTAAACTCAAATTTCTGGAACTTCGTTTAACTGAGTTGTCAACTTATCTTGGTTTCAGCAGGCCAACACTGTATAAATTTCTAAATGATTTCGAAAAAAAAGAGTTTAAAAACATTGATTTTAAAGTTAAAGTTATTTTTGACTTTATTATGCAAAAAAGTACGACAAGTAAAATAGAAGTCATAAATAAGATAATCGAACTTAATAGACAAAATGAAAGTCATAATTCTATTGATACTTTCATCCAAAAAATTAAGTCGGACGCTACATTTGTAAAGCAACTTAATACATCGATCGAGCATCTAGGAGTAGAATTGATTGTAATAGAATTTCAAAATTCATTAAAAAAACTTATAAAGGAGAAAATAGACAATGATTGAACGTTTTATTGATATCACAAATTTTAGAAGTATCGGCATCAATGGGACAAGCACACTCGAATTAAATTATGTAAAATCTTCTTCAGAAAAAATGGGAGGATTAATCACTTTAATAGGTGAAAATAATTCTGGAAAGAGTAATTATCTTGATGCAATTAAGTCATTTGGAGAAAAAAAATTTAATCAAAATGATACTCCATTTCATGTTTTTGATGCTAACAGAACACCTTCTATTTCACTAATACTAAAGGATACTGATAAAAATTTGGATTATAAAGTAAAAGTAAAAGAAAATCGGACATTTTATGATAAATATGAATCTAATAATGAAGTCCCCTATAAAAAGAATAATGAATATAGCAAAGAGTTATCAGTATTCATTGAATATTTCGTATCTAATGAATTTGAAAATCTAATCTCAAATAATCCTCGTGTGGTTAGATATTATCAATTACTGAATCCATTTTTTAAAAAACTATCAAGTCATGAGCTTATTGATAGAAATGAAGCCATTCAAATGTATGAGCATTTACGTAATCCATATGTTCAATCATTGATAAATCAGAGATTCCCACCCAACCAAATAGAAGTTTTCATAAATGAGATTGCTAATATAACCTCATCGAATATTTACGAGGAAAAGGCAAAAGAGATGGAAAATGAAGTCTTGACAACTTATGGAATCAGATTATATCCAAAAATCATAAACTATATCAACACAAATAACATTAAAACTGATCATACAATCTCTTCAGTTAGTTCAGGAAAGCTAACAAACCCCAATTTCTTTAGTAAACTTTATGATATATTACCAAATGATAACTTTGAAGTTCTTGAATCAATCTATAAAAAGTTCCATGAAAGCGGAAAAAAACGTAAAGATATCCTAACAAATTATGAGAGAAGTATTAATGAGAGTCTTGTAAACCTAACCAATGAATTTAATCAAGTATACTCGTTTACTGACAAAAAGAAATATTCTTTTCGAATGTCATTAGAAAGTGAATACGTATACTTTCTAATAAGTGAAAATGGATTTGATATTCCACTTGATAATCAGTCAGCAGGGTTTAAGTGGTTTTTCGATTTCTTTTTTAATGTGTTTGCTGACAGTAAAATAGGAAATGGTGATATTGTAATTTTAGACGAACCTGCTACTAATCTCCACCCAGCTGGACAAATAGAATTGAGAAAGCAGATTCAAGGATTTGGACACAAAAATGGAATTCTATTCATAATGAGTACCCACTCACCTTTTATGATTGATCAAGACTATTTGGATGAAATCAGGTTAGTTAAGAAAAATAATCAAGATTCAACTTTAATTAATAAATTCACAGTCAATGAGGATAGTTCTTTCGATGTGTTATTACCTATCAAATCTGCATTAACCGTGAACAGGCACATTCTATTAAATCCTGATGATGTGCTCATTTTTGTAGAAGGTATTACTGACTATAATTATTTAATTGCCTTTAAAAATTATTTTAAAATTGATAAACTATCTTTTATTCCCATTCAAGGCATTAGAAGACCAAATCTTGATCAAGATTTAATGAAGATAGTAAAAAAACCTATATTACTTGTTGATTCTGATGATGATGGAAAGTATGTGGTGGAAAAATATGGTAAGAATATAAACATTGAAATCCGACAATTGGCTACAACTGATTCCAAATTCATTGAAATTGAAAGCCTCTTCAGTGAAGGAGAAAGATTATTATATTGTTTTAAAGAAAACGGGAAAAAGAATTATAAATTATCATCATACTTTAAACAAAATTTTGATGAAATTAAGAAAAAAATATCAAAACAAACAAAAGATAACTTTGAAAAATTGTTAAAAGATCTTAATGTGTAAATAAAGCAAACCACATCTTTAGTGCAAAGATGTGGTTTTTATTTTTACTTAAAAATCATATTACACAATATCTATACACTACACTTTTAAAATAACAGATCATTCATTTCCATATAAGATAATACCCTTGCTCCACAATGTAAAGCACATGCAATCATTGATACTGCTCCTACTGAAAAAAACATATTTTCTTTTGTATTAATGACAAAAGGTAGATGAGCATATACCATACTTAATGAGTCTTCATCTGTTTGAAAACCCATGTCAAACAATGTTTTGATAAGCAATTCTCTATTCTCATTATCTATCACATAGATTTGTTGATGTAAATTCTTATCAATAGCAATTTTTGAAACTTTTAATGCATCAAACTTTTTCATATAATCCTCTTTTCTACCAAAAAGAAAAACCCATCGATAGATGGGCTCATAGTATTCCCATCATTCAAGCTTTAGCACCTTGCTGTATAGCAGGTTGCTGAAGGGTCACGGAGCTTGTCTCTCGCCTTCTCTTTATGGTGATTTTATTATAGCATAATACCATTGTTATACAATATGTGTGAAGAAATATTTTTATACTATTTTAGAATAATTCATTCATTTATATTTTCTTAGAATTATAATACAGTCATTCAAATTTGTTTGCTAAATACCTTTTTGATTATTAAACAATTTGGAGACACTATTTCTGACATTTTTTTATCTTCTACACATGAAAGCTCGTTCACTCTTTCGTCTTGTTGGCATTTGTGCGATATCATAATCTTCTAAAAATTTCTCAAATAATTTTTGACCGATATGGTAATCATTCACTTCGTATTCAACTTCATAGTCGATGACATTGCAATAGTCACAACGATCTAAGAAAAGCGTACCACCTTCATAAGGTGTACTTACTCTGTAGTTATCAAGGGAAACCTTAAAGGTTACAAAGTAATCGATGTCTTCAAAAAAGTCCTTTGTTTTAAAACCATTGGCAATCATGTCTTTCGCTTGATCTGGATGAAGAAGCACATGACTTTCAAATGCGCCTTGATCACTTTGACTCTTTAGCGTAACTTTATAATGCGTATCACTTTTTTGACGAATACGCAAAACAATTTGTTGTTGATTTAATTGATAATCATCCGTATCAAAATAATGGTTGATTTGCTTAAAAATGTTGTTTTCGAGTTTGAATGTCTTTAACAACGCGTGATACTTATCTTGAGTGATACCTGTTTTAAATTCTATTTCGATATTTTTAGTCATAGACATCACCTTTTTCATTTGTACAGCTATATCTTTTAGCCTCTTCTATTATATCAAATCAACAATTAAAAAGTAAGTTTACAGTTGCACTTGTGAATATAATCAATATTTACTAGTATTAATGAGATATAAATGTGCAAATAAAGAGGTATCAACTTAGAATGCTAATCTATTTATAATAACCTCTATCGAAATCCTGATGAAAGTTTGTTGGTATCAAGTTAATAGCTGCATTATATGATGGAGGAATAACATCAGCCGTTGTACTTGTTGATGATATTGGAACTGACCTAAACCCATGGCTAATAATTAAATCCTCAATAAATGAATTGCAATTGACTCTGAATAAGATGTTTCCTGTTCCCGCAGTGAATCGAGATGAGACTGGTGATAAAAACTTATGTGGGTCACTGTAAATAAGAATTCTACCCTCTACCCCCCATGCTCCAGATAATTGATTTTGCTCAATTTTAATTCTTGAATATCTTTGTGCTGTCAAAATACCTATCGTCTCATAAACCTCATGAAAATTACTAAATATCATGAGTCTTGTACTACCATAAACTAATCTAGCCATTTTTTTCTCCCTTATATTGAAATTATTTTTTTTACAACTTCATCATAATCAAATAAGCCAATTTTAGAAAAAACATTTGTATCATATCCCGTATCTACTACATATAGAAAATTATTAAAATCATAATCAGTCCAGTTATTTTCTATAGATTTTTTTATTGTATCCATTTTAGCAATCAAACAGATTTTTTGAAATTCTTCACTTATCATCATATAGTTTCCATTTGGATGAGCATGATTTCTATGTTGATTTGGTGTTAAATTTATTAGATTTTCTAAAAAATATGCTATCTGAGGAAATTCTGATTTAGGAAATATATGATGTGTTTCAGAAGCGAGTTCAACATCTTCATTTATCTCACTAAGTCCAAAATTCATAAATTGATTTATTTGCTTTACGTGTTTTACTGCCTTATCAGTAAGATATTGTATATACTTTGCCCTTGGAACGGATATTGAAGTATGTGAGCCACGTGTTACTCCTTTAGGTTTTCTTTGGTATATATCTCTAAAATTATCCCGATTATACATTAACATATCATAACTAATTATATCGCGTGATAAACGACCTCTTTCTGTTCCTAATGAGTTATTGCTATAAGCTAATGGATTAATGACCTTAATAAAAATTCTCCATACTTCAGTATCACCATTAATTGGTGTGAACGATTTAATAAAAGATGTGAAGGATTGCTTTAGCTCCTGAAAAGACTTTTTATCTTGTGCTATAAAGAAGTGTTCGAAAAGGTAATAAATATCTGAATCTTTAAGAACTTTGGTAATATATTTAACCAGAAATTTCAACGAGTTACGTTCACTTAAGGCTATTTCTTCTAATAGGTTTTTGTCGGAAAGTTGGTAGTAATTTCTGTTTCCTTTTTTTTTCTTAGTTAATATTCCTGCATAGGATAACAGTTCCATAGGTTGCTGAAAAAATTTATCATACTCACTTCTAGCATCATTTTCTACAGGACTTGGTTTTTTAAAAATGTCGAGAACATTTTGTACTGTATATTCATTGTGCCATATCTCGATTGACGTAAATGAAATAGTATTTAATTTATCCGACAAAAACTCTAAAATGCAATCTGAAACGATTGTCACAACATCAGGTGTGCATTTTTGATCAATCCAACGAGCGTTGTGTGATTTACGAACATCAAAATCTATTTTTGATAAAAAATTATCGATGTAATCTCCATCAATTAACTTCAAAATTTTACCCCCTTAATATCCCGTAAAAATAGACACTATTACTATCTACATTAAGTGTTCTTGTCTGGTAGTTACGAGCGATTTGCATATATTCTCTATATTCATTTGTTGAAAAAAAACTCAATTCATCTGTTGTTAACTCTCTTTTAAATTTTGGAATTAAGATAGCTACTGAACCGTTAACTATCGTATTCTTAGGTTTTTTAATTACACGAGTTTTATAAGTCATATTAGGAGTCAAGTATATATTTTCCCCATCTACATACTTTGATACAGAGAAATTATTTAGAATTGTTCTATCTATAAAAGCATCATAATTCTTAATATTGATGATTTGGCCATCATCAGTAATATTTCTTGATTTAATTACACGAATTTTGTCTTCGCCATTGATTAACTTCATATTTGAGTTTGTCAATTGGCGATCTCTAAATACATTAAATACATTTAATTCTATATTCTCAATGAAATTATCAAAATAATCGTTCCTATAAATAATCCAATAAGGGAATTTTTCGGTAGTTATATAGCTTTGATTTTGAACTTTGGAAGTACCCATAGGCAATGACATTACCGTAGTTTTATTAGGTTTTTTAAATGTATTTAATGCAAAACAAACAGTTTCAACTAATACTCCTTTAAAACCATATTCTCCAAAATCTATGATGTGATTAATATTGTAATTTGATATATATTTACGTGTGATCTCATACTCTGGAGTGTTTAGAACATTCTTAGGCATAATCATTACAACATTGTTAGAATGTTTTAAACATTTTTCAATAAAAAATGAAGACATGTTCTTTGATTTTATATTCGCAAAATCATCAGTAAAGTCTTTTTTATTAAACTTCATTTTGCTAAACGGTGGATTGCCTATAACCAAGTCGTACTTTACACTTATTTTATGTTTTAAAAAGTCATCAGCAATCAAATTGACTTTTACATTATCGCCTAAATCATAAAACTTCAGCATGAAATCAAGTATTTCAATCGACTCAACACTTATATCAATGCAATCAATAATTATCTCCTTGAAATGTGAATATCTTTTTGCTATTAATGGTAAAAAGGAGCCAACTCCTACAGATGGTTCAAGAACTCTAATTGTCTCAGTATTTTCTATTTCAGGTAATATAGTATAAATGCTATGTAGTAATAGATTATCTGTGTAATATGCTGAATTTGCAATTCTAGCACCATTTGCATACTCTGCAATAGTAGATAGAGTTTTTAAGGTATATAAACTGTAATTTTCTTTGAGAAATAGCATCAAATTGTTATGATCATTCAACATCTTATTAGTAATCAATTCATTTATATCTTTCATGTTTAATGAGATTCCACCTAGAAACTTTTTGATATTTTTTGCTATACTGAAAAATACTCCTGTCGGGACAGCTTCTCCTATAGATTGTCGAATGTTAATCTCATGAGCTTTCATTATTTTGTTTTTATGTTCTTCGCTCAATTTATTAATACCATCTAAACTTTGTTCAAACCATTTAAATTCATCAGGTATCGACATCATATACATAAGTTCTCTAATACTAAAAACCCGATCATCAACTGGATGTATTGTGTTTTGACTAGCTAGTTGATCATTTCTAGTATGGATACACGGAGCAACCTTATCCCAACATTGACGAGTATATTTATCTCCATTCTTGTTTTTATTTAGTACCATTTTATTATCAATTATTCTATGTGGTTGATCCATAGGATTTACATTGTCAAAAGAAGATTCCCCCTCGCTCAACCCAGAAATCCATCGTCGCATTCTTTGATCATATTTTCTAAATCCATGAAGAAAATCATTTTTTGAAAACTCACCCATTCTATCTAGTTTAGGAAGGTGTCCAATTACTTTTATTAAACTTTGCTCATTCCTGTATACTGGGAATAATTCTTCTGGTGTAAAATTGCTTGCGTGCTTTTTTAAGACTCCAATCACTAATGTTCTTGTTCTGCTAGATTTTGAACCGTAATTTTTAAAATTAACAACTTTAGAGTGAATAACATAGTCATCGGAGAGATTTTTATCAATAGCTTCTGAAATTGACATTACTGTATCTTCTTCAACACATGCGGTTTTCAGAAAAGAATACACATTCTCAAAAATGAAAATTTTTGGCTTGATATTTTTAACTAAATATATTGATTCAACAACTAATGAGTTTCGTTCAATTTCATTAATAGTTTTTTTATGATTTGCAATTGACATCCCTTGGCATGGTGGCGTAGCAATGACAACATCAGGTTCATTTATGTTGTGTGTGTTCTTCCAATAATCAACTTCAGTATATATTTTCTCTTTTGTTTCTCTTGACGTTATATCCCCGTTAATGTATCCTGTTGTATACTTACATTTTTGATTAATTCTTTGAATATTAAGTCTTCGCTCAATAATCTCATTGGTTGCTATACACTCAAAACCAGCTTGTTTAAATCCAAAGCAACCTACGCCTGCACTGCTAAAAAGACTAATATATGTCAATGGCTTTATCTGAATTTTTTTATCCGTCATATTGATCATTATTATTACACCTTTTCATATAATCATTCATTTTATTTATATCGTTGATTATACCATAAAATTGCAAGATTTTAGATACATGCTTGAAACATTAGGATTCGACAAATCAGAATATGGATTGAAGTATACTTCGGATTTTTTTATGTTCAATATCTTTGATGCTATTTCAACACCTTTTAGTACTGTTTCGGTGATTTGATCATGATTAAGACTCGTCATTATTACCCTGTACCTTTTCAATCTTGTTAAGCCGTCTACCATTAAACATGAAGTATGCTGGTCCTTGGTATGATCCCGATGGGCTGACTTGATTTCTTCTCGTGTAAAGTTCTCTTGTAAGTGATGATAGATGCCAAAGTTTGCCCTCGAATAGAACTTGTCTACTGTTAGCAACTATTGCTGTGATGGTGTGGTCATCAATGAATGAGATTTGATCACCATCTTTGAGTCCTCTCTTATAGAAATCAAACCTTTCGCCTTTTGTTCGTGTTCCTTTTGAAGTGTTTGATTCGACTTCAACATTATCACCAAAGAGTTCAACCTCAGCTTCATCGCCCAGAAGATCCTTGATATCAGAGAGTATCTCATATGCCTTTTCTGGAGCAATGTTAAAGAACTCTCTGCTCTTGTTGATGCGAAGATCAGAAATTCTGTCGATGCTGCGATGAATCATTCGTTCAGCTTCATTGAATTTTTCAGTTTTTAATGTTGCATAGATTTCATAGGGTAGAGGTACTGCTGTGTTGAAGAGTTCTTTGCTTCTTACATCAGGAACTCTCTTGCTTTTCCCAATTTTGACCCAGTCTTCTTTGAAACTTGGATTTGTTAGTACGTATACGTATCCTTTGTCCATATATACCCTCCAATATAGATATTAGTATCATCTTTTTTATAGCCAGAAGAATCTATTAAAACAGGCAATCAATTTGTCGAATATGGTTTTACTACCTCAATCTCTTTGGCTCAGTTCATAATAATGTTTAATATCATAATAAACGTCTTGAACAAAATACTTATTTCTTATTACTCCAGACAAAAAATCATAATTAATGTGTTTGACATACTTATACAAATCAGTGTTAGTAAATATTCTAACTTTAAATTCTTTAAACTTATCAGGTTCGAATTCAAGTTTCATGTTATTTAATATATTGCAAAAATAAGTTACTTGAATTTTGTCAAGCTCAATAAGAGGAACTAATATAATTTTCGACTTTGTAGGATAATTTGTGAAATATTCTATTGCGTATTCTTTATTTTTACCTGATGCTTTCGAAACCACTTTGGCTCTAATATCAGAACTTTCAAAATCATCATAATAGGTATTATCTATTTCAAAATATTCACTAAATTTCACTACTTTAGTGGTTTCATTTTCAAGTGCTTCTATATATGGTGCTCTTTTTTTATGAATCCAATCCTCTACTAGAGTAAAAATTAGAGCTAAAAAGCCAAAGAAAACTGATAATCCTCTCGTAGAATCGTCATCAATTAAGAAATCATAAAGAGTTATAAAGAAAACCAAATAAATATAAAAGTTTCTAACTAGTTTTAAAAATCTGATTTTTGTTGGGTTACTAAGAAAGATAATTTTCTTATACTCCAAAAATAACTCAAGAAGAATTAAAATCATTATAATCCATTGCATTGTCCAAAGTACATGAAGAAATAACTTCATTATCCATTTATAAATTCGAGTCCAGTCTGTGTCAAACAAAAAACTTGTTACAAACGAGTATAGTGGTTTCATAAAAACGAAATCTAGACTTTCGTTTCCAATAAAATCTATGAATACAATTATACCAACTACTACTCCAGCCAGAAAAAACCAGAAGAAAGCATTTCCAAAAAATACAAGTGCTTTCTTTAATTTTTTAATTTGATTAATCAAATTAATCAGTGATTTTTCAAATTTATCAAACATGGTGACTCCTTATTCATTTATTGCTAATTTATAATTTTTTTTCTTTTTCAAGCCAATCTCAAAAAGAATCCTTCGAGGCTTTTAAATATTCCTCTTTAATCCTTGATTTTTTAACCACCCCTAACAATGCCATCAATTGTTTTCATGTATTCAAAAGTCATATCTTCCATTATTTAAGTATGTTTTGCCATCAATAACAAACTAATTATCGATGATATAAGTTCTAACTATGTTTGCCTCTAAAACTTTACATTTGTGTGTGATTTCTGAGTATAGTTTAGACATATAGACAGAGACAATGTCATCTATCACTATATTGGTTGATTGCTTCCAATTTATTTTCTTGAGTTTTTCAAATGTTCCAAAAACATTGTAGTTATTGATATTTCACTGTATAATCCAATTCTTATTGTCTCGATTTGTGATTCATCATTAGCATTAAATAATTCCATACCCGCAGGCAAATCTCAGTTATCAAGGATCGCCTGAACTATTGATTGTCTTTCTCTAATTAAAACCTTATATGTGGATGAAATAAATACTTGAAATTTTCTGTCGTTATTAGCAAATCCTGCTTTCTAAGTTATTATCATAATGTTTAAAGAGACAAAAACCCATATTAATAGATTACACTGGGTAGTTCCCAATTTTAAACTATAAACATCTTCAATCAAGCAAAATCATCAAAGGTTTCTCCGCCTGTCCACTCTAACCCCTGTGCAATAGTAAATTCTTTTTCAGCACCTTCGCTAGTGAAAAATGTCCCAAGACTTTCGTGAACATATTCATTGTTTTCAAATGTAATCTTAGCTAATCCGAGAGGTTTTATTGGGTTAGATTCAGATATAGTAAGAACATATATTACACTATTTTGTTCACTAAATGCAATTTTTTCCACTTTATTTTCACCAAACTGATTTCGAGAAAAAACTTCTCCTATCAAAAGCTTTTTTGAGTATTTTTTCAGTGGTTCTATTTCTTCTACTGATGGACAACAAGGAAACTCTGATGGTGTATTCCAGTTGCGCTGTGTTGCCCCTTCAGTATGAAAATTGTTTTTTAATTGCCGTGGTTCAAATATCCAATCTCCTATTTTTCCACCTTTAGGCATTTCATCACTTTTTGCCCACTCAACTAATCTAGAACGACACGCTTCAGCCTCTTGGGGAGTTACTGTTCTCATCCACTTGAAGTTTGGTTCCTTTGATTTTTCACAAAGTATTTTAGGGTTTTCTAAAAAAGCTTCTATACTGCCACATAAAATGATTATTTTTCTTCTAGTAATTGGGTTATTGAGAGCGTTCTCAAGTTTAGTTATCCATCTTAGATTACTAATGCGGTTGTTTTGTCTATTTGTGTCTATGTGATCAACGATATGTTGAGATGTTGGGGGTTCACCGTGAAAAGCTGTAGCTACAATTCTATGTATTCTTTCATTAGAGATTTCCAAATATCCATTATTTGGGTTTACTTTGCCAAATGTCCAATTATTATCATTTAATCTTGGATTTTTACCCATTTTTGAATGTCTTAAAACTGCTCCATTATCACGAACAGAGTATTTTTCATTTTTATAGGTGCACTCTACTTCTTTTTCAAAATTATTAATATCAACAGTCATATATCGCTCCTTTAAAACACAAAAAATTATTATTGTTTTTTATATGTTATTGTTATGCTTGGATTTTTTCTTAAAAATAGACTAATATCGTTCCTATCAATTACTTCTATAACATCTCTTATCGCACTTAGTTTCGCTTTATTGGTAAGTTCATTGTTAGTTACAAGTATCGCTTTGTCAGCCTTGTAGTTAATTTTTCCTTCACGAGTTTGATAAACAGCGAATGCAGATAATGTTTTTGAACTGTGTTTTACTTGAATTGCAATTCTCTCATTACCTTTTTCAGCCAACACATCTGCTCCATTATCGTATGTTCTTTTAGTTGTCCACGCTTTATATCCTTTTTTAATAAAGAAATCACGAACAAAAATCTCGAACTCAAGTGGATCTAATTCATCTATATCATCTATATTTTTTACTTCTTTACTTTTTTTCTCTAACTTCTCAATAAAATCTATTCTCTTGTTTTTAAAATACTTATATTTAATAATGGAATAAGCAATAACAAAAAAATCTAATCCGAGTATTATATAAAGAGATATTTGAAATGTTTCAATTCGCGTATAGAAGAAGCCTAGAAATAAAGAGACAGGGATCAAAAATATCGAGGCTAAAAGCGTAATTGCCTGTATGTCGTCAAATTTCAACTTATCTTTTAGAAAATAATATATGGTTTCTAATATATCATCAAATGTTAGTTCTTTTTTCTTTTTTGTCATATTATAGGCGCACCTTTCAAATGTGTTATCAGATTTATCTGTTTAAACGATTTAAAATATTCTCTTAATTTCAATTATTAGAAGTTATTAGTTTTTATTTTTAGTATCTATATACTTAGATATAACTCGCAATAAATAATCTCCAAATATGTCTATGTTCTCTTTCTTGATGCCATAAACCTTTGCTAATGTCTCTCTATCTTTAGGTTTCATTTTCGCTATATAGCCGGCAACTTTATCACTATAAACATCATCTTCTGTTAACCTAATGAACTTCGCTATTTTCGCTCTTTCAACTATCAATAACTCAAATAGTTTTTGATCAATATCAGAAGTAAGTTTGGTTTTCCCTATTAATTTGCTATTGACAAATTCAGCGATTTCAGAGCCAAATAATTCTATCTTTTTTGCACCCAATCCTTTGATTTTTGATAGTTCTTCTAAACTTTTTGGCCTTTTCTCAATAATAGTCATTAAAACTTCATTATTAAATACATTATATATTGGAAAAAATTTATACTTTTCACTCAACTCGATCCTTAGTGATTTTAATTGGATTACATATTCATTATCTGCAACTTCAATACTTTGTTTTTTATCTATGGTTTTTAGTTCTTTTTCTTTTTGTGTTCGAAAAAAGATATTATCTTTCTTTTTTAATTCATTTAAAAAATCAATAACTCGATCTCTATTGTAAATTGTGATATTGTTATTTAATGCTGTTGTTCTAGCACTTGATGTAAGTCTAATTGTGTGATAATCCAAAGTTCCTCTAAATTATAGTGATTTTTTCCATCAAGCATTTTCCTAATTTCATCTGGATTAACGCTGCCTTTCCATCTCTTTACTTGAATTCCGATTAATCTTTTTTCTTCAGTGGGTGTTTTCTTAATCATAAGATCAATACCTTTATCATCTGAATCATTAGTTATTCTTGGATCAAGACCAATCATTTTAAAAAAGTGGAAAAGAAACTCTTCAAAATCTTTACCTGAAAATTCATCAATTTCTTCAATACTATTCGGAAATAAGTATGATGCTGAAAATAAATGCATTTTTAATCCCCCTTAAATCGTTTGTTTATATTTATAATAGCATTTTTCTATACATATAACAATAAGTCTCTTTTTTAGATTAATGACTAGTTTGAATATTGTTCTATTGTCGCAGTAAGTGTTGCCGTGAATTCTTTAATGATTAATGTTCTTAAATACTAGTTTCACAATTAATTGCTGGAAATTTATGCAAACATATGGTGGTTTTTTTGATAAATATCTAAAACTTTATTAACTTCCAATGAATGGTTAAAATTTAGCTTATTTGCATATAAGTTTTGATGGATTTATCTTATTTGACAAAAATATGATTCCTTCTCTGTATTTAGTTGAAAAATGTGCGTGGTTAAGCGTCATCTCTGCCTATGAATATCAAGAAAAAAAGCCCCTCCCATGGGTGAGAAGAGCATTTCATGATATAATTGGTGACCCGTGACGAATGACTCGCCTTTGAAGGTTGCATGATATCTTATATCTCTTTGAACTTGTCCGCATATTCCAGCTGTCAAATATATACTTATAAATCATAATTTCTTTGTATTATATTCCTGTGTGTGCTGGGTCCCCATCAATGTTTAGGGAAGATTACTCTTTATGTTTAGCACAGAAATACTTCAAAACTTATAAAACTATTTTGCTATAATGTACAGGATTTCTATTTAGTATTAGTTTGGTTCTTAATGAGTGTATCTTCTTTTGATTGTTTTTCTCTCTTTAAAACAAGTATCAAATTGATGACACCTAAAATAGCAAACATATTGTATCCAATGAACGACCCAAGATTGTAAAAAGGAAGTTCATCCTCTACAACAAAATGGGTTATGTACGTTCCCACTTGTACTATAAATAGTAAAATGGTGATAGATACATGATATCTAATCCTTTTTTTGATTGTTTTCTTTTTCATTACATGCTCCTAATTTTTCTTTATAGCTGTATTATATCACTTAAATTCAAGTATACCAGAATAATGAATGATAAAAAATGTGAAGATTTGATATTTATAGTTATTTAATTTTTATGTTAATTACACAAATTAATCACCAGCACGAGTACCACACCTAAAGCAAGAGTTATCTCCAAAATTTATCCACATATAAGTTGGAATTTTTATTGCTTTTTTCAAACTCATTATGAGTTTTCTTAATTATGTAACGATATTACTTATTGGTTATAAGTTTCTAGAAAACAGGAATGTAGACCTTAAACGGCCAAAAAAACAAAAATAAATAGCTGGAATATCAACATAAACATGGAATATTTAGGATGAAACCTCAATCACTTACCCGCCTAATAAAGACAAAAAAAGTCATTCTCACTTATGAGAATGACTACTCGGTTAACTGTGGTGACCCGTAGGAGTTCCAAACACGTGAATTAATATTTTAAATTCTCTTTCCTCATCACCGGAAACACAATCAACAACACAACCAACAACCCATAAAACCATGCATCCAGTGGTTCAACTTCAACAACCTCAATCGCTTTTTGACTCACCAAACTATTAATTCTATCCAACTCAACATCATTAGCCTTAATGTTATAAAAGTTTTGATCCATATAGATTACGATATAATGTTCATCATCTACTCTACTTCTTCTAACAACTCTTGAAGGATACACTTCAACACCTTCAATACGTTCTAAAGAACTTTCAATCTCTGCCCAAGACGAAACCTGGTGCCAATTAGCCACCAGTAATTTACCATCTTTCATTGTTAACATGCGGTAATCGATGAGTGCTATTGTTGTTATGACTAAAAATAGCACCATCTTAATCATCTTTAAACGCATTTTAACCCTCTTTACTTTTTACCTCTTATATACTGTTCTGGGTATACCAATTCCACACCAAGTTTAGGTGCTTCATTAATGACTAAATAAGGATTACTTAAAAGTTCTCTTCCAATATAGACAAAGTCAGCATGCTTCGATGATACAGCTAGTTCTGCCATTCTAAGATCAGTGATTAACCCACCACCGATGACAGGAAGACCTGTTAATTCTTTAACTTTCTTTGCTAAGTCTAGTTGATAACCTGGAAATGCTTTAATCTTAACTAAGACATTACCACCTGATGAGACATCAATCATGTCTAATCCTAAATCTTTAACGTAATTAATCGCTTCACTAATCGATTCAGGTGTGACACCTTCTTCAACATATTCATAGGCTGAAACTCTTAAGGCTAACATCTTTTCTTTTGGCCAGTACTTCACAACTTCTTCCATGACTTCTTTTAAGAAGACTTTGCCATCTTGATATTTATCTGTTCTCTTATTTGAAATAGGGGATAAAAATTGAAAGATCAAATAGCCATGAGCTCCATGGATTTCAAGTAAATCATAACCTGCTTCATCAGCACGTCTTGCTGCTTGACCAAAGGACTTAACAACTTCTTTAATATCATTTAATGTCATTTCTTCAGGTGTTTGATAATCTTTTGAATAAGCTAATTTAGAAGGACCGACAGGTCTTTCTACTTTTGCTTTACGTCCAGCATGATTGATTTGAATACCAGCAATAGCTCCATAATTCTTAATGGTACTAACGATATGTTTCAAACCTTCAACGTGATCATCACTCCAAATGCCTAAATCATTGGTTGTGATTCTTCCTTCAGGTAGAACAGCTGTTGCTTCTTGAATGATTAATCCAACACCACCAATAGCTCTTGTTCCATAGTGAATGATATGAAAATCATTGACGATACCATCTTCCTTTGCACTATACATACACATCGGTGGCATGACCACACGATTTTTAAAGGTGTAATTTTTTAATTGATAAGCTTCAAATAACATAAAAAAGCCCGCCTTTCTTTGGATGAAATCTTAATTTCATTGTACCACGAAAGAGGGCTTTTAAAGAATTTTCTTTAATTGTAACAAAAAGATGATGTCATCTTCACTCTTCTTTAGATGGCAACAACGCCATCATAATGATGAAAAAGTGAAAAATGAAGTAGATCATGATGGGTAAAAAGACATTTAGTGCGTTATCAAAAAATGTAACGAAACGAAAGACACCAGTCAAAATATACGTAAACCAAATCGTGATCACAAACATGATGGGATTAATGCCTGTATCTCTTAATCTTCTTGCTAGTAGTGTTGTAAACGACACGGAAGATAATAGTGAATAAATCAATATTACATACCCAATAATCTTGATACCTAAACCATAATCAACAACTTGAGATGAACTGACATAGACGATAACGAGAGAAACTATCATCAGTTGAAAAGACATGGCATATGAAGAAGACTTGAGGTCTGTTCTTCCTTTCCAATCGGTTGTGTTTTTAAAAACATTTAACATTTGTTCTGT
>Ga0265295_1005215_pt1 | contig 16781 bp, 7 predicted proteins | sample Munlansysbiofilm_FD_192503 | JGI IMG/M metagenome (GOLD analysis project Ga0265295, IMG submission 192503) | Leachate microbial communities from a municipal landfill in Southern Ontario, Canada - Methane capture system biofilm | ecosystem: Engineered > Solid waste > Landfill > Unclassified ...
CGCTAAAAGGTTGCCCGGCGATGTCGTCGGCAGCGTTAATCCAAATTCCGTCTTCGGTGCCACAATCTTCATTGTTGATGATGATATCCTGTCCGACGTCAACCAAACGACGGGTCAAATAACCAGCTTCAGCAGTACGAAGAGCGGTATCCGCCAAACCCTTTCGAGTACCGTGGGTGGAAATAAAATATTCCAAAGCCGAAAGGCCTTCACGGAAGTTCGATTGAATAGGCATCGGAATAATACGTCCGGAGGGGTCAGCCATCAAACCGCGCATACCGGCCATCTGCGAAATCGGAGCGAAACCGCCCTTGGTCGCACCGGATTGTGCCATGGTCGAAAGGTTGCCAGCCGGATCCAAATGATTCCGAACAGCATTACCAACTTTTACGGTCGTATCTTGCCAAACCTTGATGATATTATCATTTTGTTCGGCTTCAGAAGACAAACCGCGTCTAAAAGCGCGTTGAATCTTTTCAACTTCAACTTCAGCTTCGTTGATCAATTCTGCTTTTTCAGGTGGTACCGTGATATCAGAAATAGCAAGAGTTGAACCGGATTGCGTTGCATAGCGGAAACCAATATCCTTAATTGCATCAGCTAATCGGGTGGTTTCCTCAAGGTCTTCCATGTCATATACTTCGCTAATCAAATCACGAACGCCGCCCTTATCGAGTGTCAAATTCGTATAAAGCAATGATTCTGGCAAAATGTCGTTAAAAATCGCCCGTCCAACCGTTGTTTCTACGATTCTAACCTCAGGTTGAGCCATTCGCTCATTATTTTGGTTAAACCAGGTTTTCGTACGCAGTTTGATTCTGGTATGAACCTTAACTTGCTCCAATTGGTAAACTAAAAGCACTTCATCAATGGAACCAAAAACGCGCATTTCTTCTTTTTGTGGGTATGGCGATTCCATCGTCAGATAATAAACGCCCAAAACCATATCCTTACCTGGAGAAATTACAGGCTCTCCACTGGCAGGTTTCAAAAGGTTCTTGCTGGCAAGCATTAATTCACGCGCTTCTACAACCGCTTGTTCGGAAAGGGGTACATGCACAGCCATTTGGTCACCGTCAAAGTCGGCGTTGAAAGCCGTGGTTACCAAAGGATGCAGTTGAATAGCACTGCCTTCAACCAAAATAGGTTCAAAAGCTTGAATACCAAGCCTGTGAAGAGTTGGGGCGCGGTTTAGCAAAACCGGTCGGTCTTTGATAACCTCTTCAAGAACTTCCCAAACTTCTGGTCGGTTGCGTTCGATATATTTTTTAGCGCCTTTGATGTTGCTGGTGTACTTGTGTTTTTCCAAACCGGCAATCACAAAGGGACGGTAAAGCTCTAAAGCCATGACCTTAGGCAAACCACATTGATAAAGCTTCAAATGGGGACCAACCACAATAACAGAACGGCCGGAATAGTCGACACGTTTACCCAAAAGGTTACGGCGGAAACGCCCTTTCTTACCTTTGAGCATGTCGGACAGTGAGCGCAATTCGCGCCGACCGCGACGGGAAAGCATTCGCCCTCGCTGTGAATTATCAATCAGTGAATCGACTGCTTCCTGGAGCATACGCTTTTCATTGCGAACGATTACATCCGGTGCGCCGAGTTCTAAAAGTCGCTTCAAACGATTGTTACGGTTAATCACACGTCGGTAAAGGTCATTCAGGTCAGAGGTTGCAAAACGTCCGCCATCCAATTGCACCATTGGGCGCAAATCAGGAGGGATAACCGGTAAAACGGTTAAAATCATCCATTCGGGACGATTCGTAGAGCGGCGGAAAGCTTCCACAACCTTCAACCGGCTGGTCGCTTTCTTACGTTTTTGATTGCTTTTGGTCGTACGGGCTTCATTCCAAAGCTCTTCGGACAAAGCGTCCATATCCAAACGGCGCATAATATCATAAAAGGCTTCGGCACCCATATCGGCTTTGAAAACATTACCCCATTTTGTTTTTAGTTCGCGATAGCGGTTCTCGCTCATTACAGTGAAAAGCTCCAACTCGGCAAGTTCGTCGCGTTTTACAGCGTTTTCAGTTTTAGTAACGCCTTTTTCGTCGTCCAATTCCAGCCGCAGGCTTTCCATGGTCAGTTCAGCTTCCGCTCGAACAGCTTCTTTGCGCATATTGAGTTTTTCGATCTTTTCACTTCGATCTGCTCGCAAATCGCGTTCCAATTCTTCCATGTGAGCCCGAACGAGGTCTTGGACATCAGCAATATGCTTACTGGTAACTTCTTGACCGGCTTCGACCACAGTTTGATTAACGCCTTCAATTTCGAAAACAATCGGCTTTCGAATCGTCTTGCCGGTTTTTTCGCTAAGCTCCCGTTCCAAATCCTGTCCAGCGGCAATCACCGGCTCAAACAGGCTGGCAACTTTTTCGTCATATTCTTTTTCAAGATTGGCAATTTCAAGGTCGATGTGCTTAAGTTGAGCATCACGCGCCTTTTTAGCTTCCACGATCTTTTCATTTAATTGTTCGCCAAGTTCTTTTTCGGAAACACTGGTTTCATCTTCCAGACGCTTAAGTGCTTTTTGACGAGCGTCTTCATCGACGTATGTAATAATATATTGGGCAAAATAGAGCACGCGGTCAAGATTCTTGCGTGAAATGTCCAGTAATAAACCCAAATACGAAGGAATTCGACGGGTATACCAAATATGAGCGACAGGTGCAGCCAGGTCAATATGGCCCATGCGCTCACGACGCACAGACGATTTGGTTACCTCGACACCACATTTGTCGCAGATAATACCCTTATAACGAGGGTTTTTGTATTTACCACAATAGCATTGCCAGTCTCGTGTCGGACCAAAAATAGCTTCGCAGAACAAGCCGTCTTTTTCAGGTCGCAGTCGTCGATAGTTAATTGTTTCAGGTTTGAGGACTTCACCATAGGACCAACTATGGATTACCTCTGGTGAAGCAAGATTGATTCGCAGTGCCTTCATTGCTTTTGTTTCCACTCATACCTCCAATATACGATGAGGATATTTTAAGACACGAAAAACCCGCTGGTAAACCATTTTATCCAGTGTGCCCTCGTGTATGACGCATATTTTTGCAAACTATAATTATAAGATTAATCCCATCATTCTGTCAAGTTTTTTTGTCCGTTTGTCTAAGTTTCTTGTTACTTTTCCTCCATCGGGATTGGATGATTACTTGTTTTTATTGCTTTTTAACTGTTTCACCTCAGTTTATTTTCATTAGAATATTTTACGACGGTTTCTGAAGTCCTTCAAGCCGATGTAAAGGTATGTCGAGATAAAAAATGCTGCCACTGCCGAGTTTGCTTTCAACATTAACGCTGCCGCCATGCTTTTCCGCAATTGATTTCACAATCGACAAACCCAGTCCCTGCCCTCGTGTGTCCATATTTTGCCCGTCATCCATAAAAAAGAATCGGTCAAAAATTCTTGATTGATCCAGCGGCGCAATCCCTTTCCCGTGGTCTTGAACGGTCAAGTGAAGCCATGAGGCATCTTTTTCGGCTTTTATCAAAACAGTTTCACCCCGTGGACTAAACTTGATTGAATTTTCCAATAAATTAAAGATTGCCTGTTGAATCAATATCCGGTCGGCTGAAATATAAGGTGTCTTAATTGACCCAAAATCGGTGTTTACGGCAATTTTCTTTTGCTGTGCCTGGACGGCCAGCATTCCAATCGTTTCGTTCACTAATTCTTTGATGTCAAAAGTGGTATACATCAGACCATTCCCGCCATCAAGCCGTTCCATATCCAATACTTTGTTGACCAATCTCCTCATATCTTCGATGTTGCTATCCAGGCGATCTAAGAACAGGTTTTGTTGACTGCTCAAATTTCCAATGTTTCGGATGATGCTTGTATAACCTTTCATCAACTTCAAAGGTGATCGCAAGTCGTGACTGATGTTGCTGACAAATTGGTTCTTCTCTTGATTAGCTTGATTTATCCAGTGATAATCTTTTAGGTAAATAATGCTTCCGCTCTCTGTTCCTTCAAGTTTAACCGGATAAAGGTCAACGCTATATTCCCGCTCGTTCGCCAGGCTAATTGTTTTTTCCCTTCCCCGAACAGCTTTACTGTTTTGGGTCAGTTCAAGCAGTCGCGCTTGAACAAATTGTTTACCCCGGTTGGTCTCGTTTATAAAACCTTCACTCCCCTGAAGGATATCCTGACTGGCTAAATTTTGATAAAGCACCATCCCATTCGAGTCAACCACAAGAATCGGGTCCGGAATAGAATTAAGCACTTCGTTTAACCAATTTTTTTCGGTTTGTACCTGGCTGATTTGTTCTTTGGTCTTCAAAGTTGCCGAAGCACGCCAGGCAAGTTCTTTGTATAGATTGAGCTCTTCATCACTGATCCAACGATTTTCCTCAAAACCAACCCAGAGAATGCCCTCAGTTTTACTTCCACTGCTCAATTTCAAAGCAATTATCGCCTGTGGATAAGGCGTTCCGGGTGTCAGACCAAAAGCCTGATCAATTTTGATATTGCTAAGAACCAATTGCTCTTCATCGCCTATTTTTTCCAAAATTAAGTGGTCTAAATAAGCATAATTACGGGTCTGCTCACCTTGCCCGCTCCGTAAACGCATTTCAGGTTTGCGGTTAATTGATGACTCTTCCAAAAGAACGATTCGGGCTGAGCTGGCTTCGTTCGTAAGTGCTGCTCGTAAAATTGAAGACATTACCAAATCGTAACCTTCACGGGAATAATGCGTTGGGTCAAGCGAAAGCAATCGCTTTTGAGTGTCATTGCGCAAACGAAGACTCTGGCGCAGTTTTTCGATCGCATCCAGGATCGCTTTTTCGCTCTCTGTCTTAACCGGTAGCGGATATTCTTCTTCAAAATTTCCCGAAGTCATTTGATCAATTTGCTCGATCGCTGTTCCGAAAACATTATTAGCCGTTTGGACTTTCAGAAATTCCTTTGGCTTCCATTCCTCTGGCAGGTAATAAACGATTAAGCCGAGGCTAAGTGCCGATAAGACAACTTCAGGCAAATGACAAACCCAAAGTAAAATCGCCTGAACCAAAATCGCGATAACATCCCTCAAACCATGCACAAAAGCCAGATTGAATTGCCAAAGCATCCAAAACACCAAGCTGAGCATCGCGCTCTCAAGCAATTTACTGACCCCAACCCGCCAATTAGTTGTATCTTGGGGTGTTTCATTGAGCAAAACCGTAAACGTCAAGCTCATCGCAGGATAAAACAACAAAACAGACAAATCCTGCCCAAAAATAAATATTTGCCCTATGCCTGTCAAAACTGCCAAGCCGAGACTTGCCAGAGGGCCAACCATACCAACCGCCAGTACGATGGGGATAAGGCTCAAAAATGGGATAAGTGGCGCATAGGCTAAGCCATTAAAACCCAAAACCACCCCATCAAAAAGATATGCCTTAGCGAAGAGAAAAGCTATGCTTAGTAAAAACAGAATGTAGAGCCAGCGATTCTTAAAAATATTTTTTTGTTTTTCAAAATCGATTTGCTTTATGCCAATCAACACCATAACAATCAGATAAACCGCGGGAAAAATCAGCGATGACAGTCTAAATGCTTGCGATTGAAAGCTCGCATTCTCAAATAAATTCAAAACTTTCTCTGCTCCGTCAGCCATAATCAAATTATAGCATGACAGCCGGCTGCTAAGATGGAATTAGTAGATTTTGGAAGAGGGATCCGTGGTTAGTGTATTGAGGAAATCAAGCTACTTCTGTCCCTTAGAGCAATTGATCGTGTGAGCCATCCAGCCCAGAGATGACTTTGCCCATCAGTGTAATTAATCGGCAGTCGCTCTCGGAAAGAAAAAAGCCCCTCACATTACTGCAAGGGGCTTAGTACTAATTCAAACGGAAACTGTTAATTTCCTCGATCGATATACGGCAAATAGATATCAAAACTATTCACCGGAGTATCATCCTGAACACAAGTCTGGAAGTTGACATCATCAATATACCAGCCTTCGGCAGCCCCTCCGTTGCTCGAACCAAGTCTAAAGCGGAATTGAACGGTTTTGCCCATGAAGGGTTTCAAATCGACCACCGTGCGCATCCAGTCATCCGTACTGCCACACCAGGCATTTTTGCCTACCAAAGGGTTGTAGCTTCCGGTTTTCACCACACCGTTATAGGTATTGGTGAGCAAATAAGGTTTCGCAACCTGATTCCAGGTCGTGCCGCCGTCGAGTGTTACTTCCAAAATTGCGCCATCGTTACATTCTTTGTCACTGTCAAAAGTCCAATAGTGCCAGAAAATTAACGATACCGGTTCAGTCGTTTGAGGAACCTTGAATTCAGGCGAGATCAAACGTTGGTCAGATATTGTCTCAGGAATCGTGCCCAGGACAGATTGCGGATTCGAAAAAGCCCGCACCGTCGTAATGTCAAATTTAATTGTCGTGCTGGAGGACCCGTCAGTTGTCCATTCATCTAAGCCATCATTAAAGTCGGTGAAATAGAGGCTTTCTTTGCGGGTTCCTTCCGCACAATCACCGGGTCCCGGTTTGGTTCGGAATGTGAAAATCTGAGCGCTTTCAACACTGCCACAAATGTTCTCAGCCGCAACTCTCCAGTAAAACTGGCTGTCAGAAATCAGATTGTTTGCCAGGGTGAAAGAGGTCCCGCTAATTCCGGATCGGTCAACAACCAATTGATTAAAGTTTTCATCGAGAGCAACCTGTAGATGATAGGTTTCAGCATCACCAACTGAATTCCAACTAAAGGTTGTTAGTTGGGGAACATCGCGAGCATTATCTGCCGGGGATTTCAAGGTCGGTCCATTGCTAATCGGTTTGAAAATATTTAACTCAACCTCTGCCGTTTCAACCAATTCACCGGAAGTTCCTGTAATCGTCAAAGTCTGAACGCCGGTTGCGGCACTGCCATCGCCAAGCATCGTAGCGCTCGTGGAACCGGGAGGAGTAAGCGGATTCTTGGCAAAAGTTGTTGTGTATCCTTCTAACGGTGATGCACTCAAAGTAACCGGGCTGGCAAATTCGTTAATTGACCTGAGGTTAATTGTTGCTATGTTTTCTCCAACATTACAAGTCTTCAATTGTTCTGGCTCAACTGTAATTCGAAAACCGGGGAATTTTGGTCCCATAATGATTTCGAGGGAAGGGTCTCCAAAAATATGATAAGTCTCACGGTAATAATTAGCACGACTACCGGTAACATAAGTTAAACCATACTTCAATATGGAAGATATACTCGGAATTTCTTCCAATGTATCATCCTCGTAAAGATGGTCAAAAATTGCCTTTTCCAAAGCTTCATCTTCAGGCCAATAGGTGCTGTCGCTGGAGCCCAGGAAAACCTGTGCACCTTTGTTCGGAGTAATCACCCAGGTATCGCTAAATGCTTCTTGCGTATTAAAATCAGCAGTGATACAGGCATGAGAGGCAACATAGGGAATCACATTGCCGGTCATATTGCGGATGTTATCCTGCGTCACCCGAGGAGCATCCCAAAAAGTTTCTGCCCCGTGACCGGAATAGATAAGCATGGCGCGGCCGTCATTCATTGCATTAACCGCATGTGCTCCGGTACCGCCATAAGTTATCGCATATACCTTGTCGCCACCGGGTTGGGGGTTTTCCGGGAAGATACCGGTGTAACCATGCGGCAGGGTGTAATTATCAATCACATAGTTGTGAGTGCGCTCAGCAGTGTCGTAAAAGTTGGAATCGTTCGAAGCTAAAAATGCAGCTTTTTTAACCCAGTCTTCGTCGCCACCAAGTTCATCATAGGCGAGATACTTATTAACCATCGCAGTCAAATGGTCATTGGTTCGAACAGGAAAACGGCCATAGAAGATATCGGCATCGTATTCAGTCTCGCTGTCCATGGTAAAGTAATGCAAATCGGTGCGATAAGGACTGCCAGTTTTCATCACATAGTTTGTGATGCTGCCGGCTGGGTCACCGCTCACATAATCTCCAACCAAAATGACATACGTCGGAGGGGTGCCACCCTGATATTGACTCTTAATATAATTTTTGATGGTAGTCGTGTTGTTGCCACCAACTGTAGTTATATTCGCAACCGAAACAGTGAAACCCTGGGCCTGTTTCAAAGCAACAAAGGGTGCCAGGCCCGCTTCCCATTGATCGCCGGTAATGATCAAAATTCGTTCCGCTTCATTTGGAACAGCAAGCGGGCGTCCCTGGTTATAGTTCAAGACGACATTTTTCAAACTGCTATTAAAAGCATCAGAATTGAGACGATCAGCTTCAGCATAAGTCAAAGCCATGTCACTCCCGGCTAAATTAAGCCGGAAACTCAAATCGGATGTCGTTTCCATTTCGCCCAAAACTGCGTTATAACGAACAGGACGGATCTCAACGGTCAAAATTCTGTGTCCGCGGGTAATCGAATCGTTCACAATAGCAACATTCTCAGCAGGATAAAAACTGTTTCCGTAAAACTGAGGATCTGCCATCACAACCGGTTCCGAATCGCTACATTTTGAGGGTGAAGGTTGAACAGCTGCAATTTGTCCCTCGAAACCGAGCGCTTCAAGGTTAACATTTTGAGTCTGTGCTTCCAGGATTTCAACGCTAATTTCAGCTCCTAAGGGAACTTCAATCATTTGGCGAATCACAGGCAGAGCGGGCGCACCGATTTCGGTCGTTTCAAGGTATTCTTCGCTATCAAAGCTCAGATAGTTTTGGCCACCAAGGACGGTGCTACCAAAGTCCACTCCGGGCATGATTGCCTGAACATCAATAGCTTCGCCGGAAGCAGAGAGAATCTGAACTTCGGGAGTTGCATTGGGCTTTTCGCCAAAAGCGAACCATTGACCGCCCCCCTCTTGGGCAAGCGCGGGACTCACCGAGGCGCCAATCATGATAAAAACTGCTAACAGACAAATAGTACTAACAAATGGATGGATATGTTTTCTACGGGTTTGCATTAAGCCTCCAGAGATTTATAGTGTCGGTTTGACACCCAGAAAATTTTACCGCGTTTTCAAATTTGCGAAGACTTTTCGACAAAATAGGAAAATAAACCTCAGAAATCAATCATCAAAGACGCCCCGCTGTTTCCCGTTTCCTATTTCCTTTTTCCTGTTACCCGTTTCCTGTAGAGCCGCTCCCGGCTCCCCGTTGAGCTGTTTCCCGTTTCCTCTTTCCTGTTTCCTGACGAGCCGTTTCATTTTTTCCGCTCCCCGATTCCCGCTCCCCGTTGAGCCGTTTCCCGTTTCCTATTTCCTTTTTCCTGTTACCCGTTTCCTGTAGAGCCGCTCCCGGCTCCCCGATGCCCGCTCCCCGTTGAGCTGTTTCCTTTTTCCTGCTCCCGGCTCCCCGATCCCCGCCCCGTTGAGTCGTTTCCCGTTTCCTCTTTCCTGTTTCCTGTGGAGCCGCTCCCCGTCTGTGATAAACTTATGCCCATGCTCGCTCACGTCTTTTCTTGCGCTGTTGTTGGCCTTGATGGTGTCCTCATTGACATCGAGGTCGATTATGGACAGGGATTGCCGGGGCGCATCGCAACCGTGGGCTTGCCCGACGAAGCCGTCAAAGAGAGCAAAGAACGGGTTTTTTCCGCCATCAAAAACGCTTCGCTCGTTTTTCCTCGTCAACCCCTGACAATCAACCTCGCCCCCGCTTCAGTTCGTAAAGAAGGTCCCTTTTTCGATCTTCCAATCGCAATTGGTGTCCTGATTACCAGCGACCAAATTGACGCCGAAGCCATCGAAAGCTCCTTAATCCTCGGTGAACTTTCTTTGGATGGGACGGTCAGACATGTGCGTGGGGTTTTGGCAGCCGCTGCCCTGGCTCGTGCCGAGGGCTACAAAAAACTTTACGTTCCGGCCTCTGATGCCGCCGAAGCTTCTCTGATTCCCGAAATCGAAGTATATCCGGTTGAAACGCTCCACCAACTCTGGCAGCACCTCAACGGCGATAACCTGATTGCGCCGTTTAAAGCCGGCGACCTGACCGCCCCCGAATTTGAAATGCCCTACACCGATTTCAGCGAAATCAAAGGCCAGGAACACATCAAACGTGCCCTCGAAATCGCCGCTGCCGGTGGACATAACCTCCTGATGACCGGCTCTCCCGGTGCCGGTAAGACGCTTTTGGCTCGTGCAATGACCTCAATTTTGCCTTCGATGAGCCTCGATGAATCTCTCGAAGTAACCCGCATCTACTCAATCAGCGATCAATTGGCAGCCGGAACGCCCCTCATTCGGCAACGCCCCTTTCGTGCCCCCCACCACACGATCAGCCATGCCGGCTTAGTCGGCGGTGGGCATATTCCTAAGCCCGGTGAAATTTCACTGGCACATCGTGGAGTTTTATTCCTCGATGAATTACCCGAATTTGGCAAACGCATTCTCGAAGTTTTACGTCAACCGCTTGAAGATAAAGTCGTAACCATCAGCCGTGCTCAAGGCGCTTTCACTTTCCCGGCTAATTTTATGCTCGTCGGTGCAATGAACCCCTGCCCATGCGGTTATTTTGGCGATAACATGCGCCAATGCACCTGCCCGCCCGCCGCAATCAGCAACTATCAAAAACGCATCTCCGGCCCGCTTTTAGACCGAATCGACATCCATTTGCAAGTCCCCCGCGTTGATTATCACAAACTCAGCGAACAACGCACCGGAGAAAGCTCGGAAACAATTCGCGCCAGAGTCGAAGCCGCCCGTCAGATTCAGATCAAGCGTTTTGAAGGCACAAAATTAGTCAGCAACGCCGATATGACCCCCAAAGAAATCCGGGTCTATTGCCAATTAGACCCCTCCGGTGAAGCCCTGATGCGAACAGCCATGCGCCAATTGCGCCTGACCGCCCGCGGATACCATCGCGTCCTAAAACTCGCCCGAACCATAGCAGACAGCGCAGGGGAACCTAACATCAAGAGCGAACACCTCGCCGAAGCCCTCCAATACCGCCAGATTGAAGACAATTAAAGCAGCAACTCAGCTCAGATCTTCCCATCCTCATTTTTCGACATATTGCGAAAGCGCAAGCTGTACCCGATACATTTGCATACATAAGTTTGCTTTATAGGGGAACTTTTTGATAAGCTGAGTCGTCTTAGATGTAGACATACTACAATATTGAAAGTTTTAGAGGAAAAGAAGATGAAAATTAAAGTTTTAACCGTATTTTTAATTATGGCGATATTCTTATCAGCCTGCATTGTTGATGGAGAAACTCCCTCTCTAACGCTAAACAACACTTACTGGGTTTTGGAACAGATTAACGGGCAAGCAATTATTGCCGACACTCTGCCCACCCTTTCTTTCAACGAAGATCAGAAAGTTGCAGGAAACGCCACTTGTAACAACTTCTTTGGCAACTACACCGTAGAAGGCAATAAGTTGAGCTTTGGCCCTTTAGGCTCAACCCAAATGTTCTGTGCACTGCCTGAAGGCTCGGCGGATCAGGAAAGCGCCTATTTGGCAGCGCTTGAATCCGCAACCGGCTATCGCTCGGAAGATGGCAAATTGCTCCTCGTCGATGCTTCCGACAACACCGTCTTGGTTTTCGCTCCCCAGGACACGAGTCTTGAGGGTGCCAGCTGGAATTTGACCTCGTTTAACGACGGACAAAGCTTGGTTAGTCTGGTGAACAATACCGAAATCAATGCCGAGTTCAAAGACGGCCTGGTCTTCGGTTCGAGCGGCTGCAACAGCTACACCGGACCCATCCAGCAGGACGGATTGAATCTTACTTTTGGCAACTTGGCATCAACCATGATGTTATGCCAGGAGCAAGGCGTTATGGAGCAAGAAACTGCCTACCTGCAAGCAATCGCTAAGGTCACCCATTACCTCATCGAAGGAAAGCAATTGACACTTTATGATGCTGACAATATGGTCTTAGCCACATTCAACCGCTAAGAGCAAACTAAAAAATCAATGAAGAAAAAAGCCTCTCTAAAGAATTAGAGAGGCTTTTGCATTATCAGACTTGAATTTAGCTGTGATTGGCTTCGAAATCTTTCAGGAAGTCGACCAAGGCATCAACGCCTTCTTTTGGCATCGCATTGTAAATTGATGCACGTAAACCGCCAACTGATTTGTGACCCTTCAAGTTTTCAAAACCGACTTTCTTGGTTGCCGCGACAACTTCAGCATCCAGCTCTGCGCTTTCGGTTACAAAAGGAACGTTCATCAGGGAGCGATCTTCTTTGGCAACCGTGCCCTTGAACATCTTGCTTTGATCCAGGAAATCATAAAGCGGTTTTGCTTTTTCGATGTTGATTTGTTCCATCGCTTCCAAACCGCCCAAATTCTTCAGGTATTTGAAAACTTTGCCGCAAACGTAAATCGCCCAGCAATTGGGAGTGTTATACATCGATCCGTTGTCAGCCTGAATGTCATAACGCATATAGGTCGGAATGCTTTCGGGCAGGTCGGTGCGAATCAAATCTTCGCGAATGATGACGATCGCCATACCGGCAGGTCCGATGTTTTTCTGAACGCCGCCATAAATCATGCCATAATCGCTCACGTTCACAGGTTTTGAGAGGAACATAGAGCTTTGGTCTGACACTAAGGGTTTGCCTTTGGTGTCCGGCAGGTTTTGGTAGGTGGTGCCGTGAATGGTTTCATTTTCGCAAATGTAAACATAATCGGCATCTTCAGAAATCTGCAAATTAGAAAGATCTGGGATATAGCTGTAGTTTTTATCTTTGCTGGATGCGATCAGATTGACTTTGCCATATTTTTTTGCTTCGGCATAAGCTTTGTTTGACCAGCTACCGGTAACAATGTAATCTGCCACACCGTTGACCATCAGGTTCATCGGGATAGCGGCAAATTGCAAAGTTGCTCCACCCTGAATGAAGAGCACTTTGTAATTATCCGGGATGTTCATAAGCTCGCGAAGGTCAGCTTCGGCTTCGTCATAAATGCCCTGAAAAACCTTGGAACGATGGCTCATTTCCATCACAGACATGCCGGAACCACGATAGTTCATCATTTCGTCGCGAACTTCTTCGAGAACCGGAACGGGGAGGGTGCTGGGACCAGCAGAGAAGTTGTAGATACGGTCGTACTTAGACATAAAAAACTCTCCTTTTTGTTTTAAACATCATAATATTCAACACCTTGCGGTGCGATTTCATCGCCCTCTGATTTGGGCATTATTTTCTAATGGAATCCTAACCCTCAAACGCATTTCGGTCAAGGTATAGATGGGATTTTGTGTTTAAAACCAGCGAAAATGCCACCCCCTAATGCTTCAGTAAGCAATTTGAGAAAGCAAGTTTTAATGGTCCTGTATGGTAAAATCATATTCCACCTGTGTTTGGATTTTTTACAATAAATTGATAAGGAATTTATGATGAAAGTTGATACAAAAACGGCGACATCACATGCTTCCAAGCTTATTGACTGGAAGAATTTCTTTATCCCCTTGATAATTTTTATTCTTGCATTATCCATTCGCATTATTGGTCTAAAATTCGATTTTCCCCTCTTTACACACCCGGATGAGAATTTCTTGATGAGCCCTTTAATACAAATGAGTGCTAAACAAACCCTCGATCCGGGAACCTATGTATATCCGGCCTTTCCAAGTTTTTATGCCAACTATTTCCTCATAAACGGTTTGAGCCACCTAAAATTCGGCGTGGATTATAGCTCGGTATATTGGAAAGACCCATTTTTATTTTTCACTGCCGCAAGATGGATGACCGCTATTCAAGGGGCTTTAATTCCGATTGTCGCCTTTTTAATTGGAAAAAAGTTTAAAAACAATCCCTTTGCCTTTGCATCAGCCTTATTGTTTACTTTTTATCCTCCTTACGTTCTGCATTCCCATTACATAACGGTCGATATACCACTAACGCTTTATATTATGCTTGTCTTGCTTTTCACAATGAATTATCTTAGGACTGATAAGAAGTTTTGGTTGACCTTGGCATTTGTGATGGCAACAATCGCGACCTTAGAAAAGTATCCCGGTCTTCTTTCTGTTGGAATCATCATGGTGGCGATCGGAATCAAGGCTTTCAAAAAAGATGAGCAAGGTAATCAGCTCGGATGGAAGTTTTTCTTCAAAACAACCCTAACAAGCGCATTAATCTGCATTTTGGCTCTCTTGGTTTTGGCACCGCAACTTTTAATTCATTTTGACACTGCCTGGAGTCAAATTCTAAACGAAGCAAGACCAAACCACCTCGGTTCTGATGGTCTCGGTTGGGGAGGTAATCTCCTCTATTATCTTAAAGACTTTTATCAAAATTCAGGTTTATTTATTTGTATCTTAGTTGGAATAGGCCTTCTTGCCCTGGTTTTGATGAAAGATCCCAACTATTTACTTCTTTTGTTTGGCATTGGCTACTGGATTGCTCTCAGCGTCCTCCATCTTCATCATAGCCGTTGGTCTTTGCCAATGATGATAAGCCCACTATTCCTTGCGGCTTTTGGTGTAGCAAAAATTTGGCAGCTAACAGAAAAGAAAAAAGCTGCCAGAATTATAGCTGTCCTTGCTCTCATAATGGTTTTCTTGCCCTTCATCTTCAAGGGCATAAATACTTCCGTTATGCTTACCTGGAAGGACACGCGCAACATCGCTTTACATTTTATGGAAGAACATGGAATTGATGAAGAAAATACAATTTCAGAAGGCTACACCCCTCATTACCCCAACAGCAAAAACGATATCTTTGCTTTTAACATCTTTGATCCGAAAGAGAAAAAATACATTGTCTTTTCTTCACTGATGGGTGACAGATATGCAGCTGAGCCCGAGCGGTATAGTCAAGAAAACGCTTTTTATGAAACAGCCAGAAGCAAGCTTGAGCTCGTTCATGAATTTCATCCTGACCCTGAACCGGTGTCCCTGATTGAGCATTTTCAGGTAACCCTTGAATATCTGAACCGCCAAATATCGAAAAGCACATCGTCATTCACCAGGGGACCAAAACTGGAGATTTACAAGCTTCCGGAAAATTGAGAGTATTGAAATTTATATTCCGTTGCCCTAATCCCTTGCCCCGGCCTGAGCACATTCAAAAGCATCGCCCCGGAGTGTTTCAACCGCATGGTTCATAACCGGTAAAAAGACTTCCAAACACTCCAAAGCCGCTTTTGGGCTGCCCGGCAAATTGATGATTAAAGTCTTGCCACGAATTCCGGCAGTCGCCCGAGAAAGCATTGCCAGTGGAGTGATTTCCATACTTTTCGCCCGAATCGCTTCCGCAATTCCCGGAACTTGTTTTTCGATTACGGCTTGCGTTGCTTCGGGCGTCACATCGCGAGGCGCAAAACCCGTCCCACCGGTTGTAAAAACGATATCCATCCCTTGATCACAATAGCTTAGCAACTTAGCGCGAATTTCTTCAAACTCATCCGGTACAATTTCCTGATTCAAAACTTGTGCCTTGCCTTCCAATGACTCTGCCAAAGCCGGCCCGGACAAGTCTTTTCTTTCCCCGGTCGAACCTTTATCGCTAACAGTCAATATGGCTACGCGCAGTATTGGGATGATTTGGATGTCTTGCCCAGGCTTAACAACTCCCTCCTTAATCACAATGCCAAAAATCCCTTCCCGTGGCATGACACAATCACCTACTTGCCTGAATACCTGGCAATGGCGATGACATTCTTTCCCAATCTGGGTGATTTCCAATACCGCCTCACCGAGTTGCAACTGGGTACCAATCGGCAAATGCCAAAGGTCAATTCCCTCAGTAGTGATATTCTCAGCAAAAATTCCCGGTCGTAAATCCACTGTAGCTGAATTTCGCATTTTCCCAAAACTGCTCAGGTCGAGAAAACTCACCTGTCTGTGCCAGTTCCCAGCATGGGCATCCCCTACAATTCCATGGTCAATTTTTAGTTCAATCTGCTCGACCGCATGTTTGATCATGCCTTTTTTCTCACTGATATTTAAAGAAACAACGCTTGCCACTTAGCCTCCAATCCTGCTCATGTTACGACTTTCCAAGCAGTCTTCATCAAATTTATGTCGGGCGGGTTTATCCCAAATAGCCTTACAGATAGTTTCTTTTACCGCCTCTTTACCTTCTGCAATCGCTGCTTGCATCGATATTTCAGAATCTTTTCCAAGGCAAGTGCGCAAATTTCCATCGCTCATAATTCGGATCCTGTTGCAATCACCACAGAATCTATGCGAAATTGGGCTAATAAAGCCAACTCTACCCAGTGCTCCGGGGAATGTATAATCTGAAGATGGTTGTCCGTGCATTCGCGGAGGGAGAGCCTCAAGCCAGGGGCGCGCTTTGATTAATTCCTGATTATTGATCCGTAAGTTCTGACTGGCGTTGCCACAACCAATCGGCATATATTCAATAAAACGGACGTCAATTTTAGCATTGCCGGTCAAGGCAATAAAATCATCCACTTCGTTCTCATTAATCCCGTGCATCAATACGCAGTTAATCTTAATCGGCGAAAATCCAAGCTCAGTAGCAACCTGGATACTTTCCAAAACCTTTTGTAAACTGCCTCCGGTCAATTTTTCAAAAACTTCCGGTTTTAATGAGTCCATGCTGATATTCAGACGCATCAATCCGGCATCTTTCAACTCTTTCGCCATTTTGGGAAACATTTGTCCGTTCGTGGTCATAGAGAGGTCTTCCAAACCGGGCAATCCGGCAATTCCGCGCACAATCTCGACGATGTCTTTGCGCAAAGTCGGCTCACCGCCTGTCAGTCGCACACGTTTAACCCCCAAATCGACACAAGCCTCGGTCAGCATAATCAGTTCATCGCTGCTAAGTTCTTTCGTTTTGGGGCAAATGCCTTCGTCAAAACGGCAATATGCGCAACGCAAGGTGCAGCGATCGGTCAACGAGAG
>Ga0265295_1005216_pt1 | contig 16780 bp, 9 predicted proteins | sample Munlansysbiofilm_FD_192503 | JGI IMG/M metagenome (GOLD analysis project Ga0265295, IMG submission 192503) | Leachate microbial communities from a municipal landfill in Southern Ontario, Canada - Methane capture system biofilm | ecosystem: Engineered > Solid waste > Landfill > Unclassified ...
CGGTGAGGCCTGCTCGCCGTAGTAGTTCCAGCTAATCCCGCTGTCATTGGAATGAAGCACCCATCCGCTGCCGGTGGAAACAAAAGCCCGGTCGGCATCCAGAAAAAAGATGTCGGTGACGCGACTTTTGGGGAGGTTTTCTAGAGAAAAGGCGACCTGCTTCCAGCCCACATAATCTGTGCGGTATAAGTTATAATCGTGATTCTCAGGATATTTTCCTGCCGTTAAGGCCTGATTTTTATAACTATGCACCCGCATCAACTGATCTTCGGGGGTGGTATGGCGGTAGTTGGTGCTATGCCAGTTTGCGCCACCATTGGTGGTTTCGTAAATCAGGCCTTCTTCACCCACTGCAAAACCATGGACTTTATCCCCAAAGTTGACACTCTGAATGATGGTTGAGCCCCGGTGTGTTTCCAGCATGTTTTTCCAGGTACGTCCCCCATCTGTGGTTCGTAAAAGCATTGATGATCCACGGCCATCCTGGCCGGTGACCCAGGCGGTTTTGGAGTTCAGCGCAAAGACATCGGTCACCATGGCAGCCGTAAACTCGTGCTGAATAAACCATTCAATGCCATCATAGGTGGCTAATATATAAAGCGTCTCGGATGCCTGGGGGTCACCAATGGCCCAGCCTTTGATGACAGATGGGTTCATATTGGCTGGATCGGAGCCGGAACATGCGGTCATGCCCAACCCGAAAAGTCCCAACGACAGTAGCAGGATCCCCCGGTGAATGAAAAGCCTTGTACGAGAGCATTGCGTAAGAATAAAAGATGGAACATTTTGCATGGCCTGATCTCCAAAATGAATTTGAGTTGGAAAGGCATGTCCTTTACGGGACTGTAGATTTTTTCATATGAAGAGTTTCTCCTCCAAACGGAAAGGGAAGGTATGGGTAAATGACCTGGTGTGGAAAGCCAGTCTCGGTTCTAAGGTGCCAATTGCTGTAAAAATGAATCCCAGTCCACATTGCCATCCTGGTAGTATCGATGCCTGCGGTATATGGCCTGGGCCTCACTGGCATACTGCGGAGGATCTGCTTCGGGATTGTAAATCAAAGTGGAAAGGCCATGGGCATTGGTAAACCCCTCTGTGGAGGTTTTTTTAAAATGAATGATTAAACGGTCTTCGCCAGCTTCCAGCGCATCATACACCTCCGTTGCACTCTGTTTCAGATCATGACTGGAAATAACCTGGTTTTCTTTGATGCGCTGGGTGAAATGCCTCAGATCATAATAGTGGTCATATAAAAACAGGGTTCGGTCTGGTATGCTGCTGGCGCGCTGGGTGTGGCGCAGAAGATCCAGCAAAACCGGAACATTGGCGTTCTGGTAACTCACATAGTCATTCAGGCTGCGGGCGAGGCTGTTGTAGGATGAGACAAAGGGGCTCAGTCGGCTCATGTCAATGGCCGCCAGGGTGTTTCCTTCCGCATACTCCGATACCATCCGTTTTGCCAACTCCCGTGATCCCAGGTCTGGATTTGCAGCAAGTTCCTCAATGAGGTTTTTTCCGATAATGCGCGCCCCCACTGTGGCCTCGGAAACAACCAGGTAATCCATGTTGCGATCTTTCAGTTCATACAGAACCTCAAACATCCCCATGAAGCAGGCCTGAAAGGCCAGCATATTGATGGCGCCGGTGCTGTTCACACGATGCAGAACCTCCGCCAATTGGGGCATTGTGATTTCCCTTTTAGTTGTCGGATTCGGGCTGACAGCCATTGCCATGCGACCGCTCATATCTGAAGGATCTGTCATATTTATGCCGTCACCGTGCCCACTGATAATCAGCAGGGTATTGTCGGCGGGGTAGTGCCGGAGGGCCATGGTCAGAAATTCTTCCAGAACCTGATATTCTCCGGGATCGATTTCCGTTGTTTCGGCGGTAAAATCATAATAGGGCGAGAGAATTCTGGATACGTCCATGAAATCATCAATGGGATCCGGATCAATGGTAAACTCAGGCTCCAAAAGATAATAAAGTCTTGTTCGATTGTTCAAGCCATCCGATGAAAGGGCGACCAGATTTACGTTGTTGTTTGAACCGGTCTTCTCCATGATCCGGAGGGTAGAGGAGTCTGACCTGGCATGAGCATGATCCGTGGAGTTGACGTACATCAGAACCGTCCAGGGTTTTTTCTTCGGATCGGGTTTGAGCAGAACGCTGTTAAAGGGCGGGGTGCGAAGAGGGTGCGTTGTGTTCGGCGCAACCGTCACATCCATCGTAACATCGGCGCAATCGGGGTAAGTGAATCCGACAGAATAGGAGCCTGGAGAAAGATTGGAAAACACAAACATGCCTTCCCGGTCGGCCTCTTTTTCCGTAACTGTCCGACCCTGGTGCATCAGGGTGATCTTGGCACCTGCAGCAGGAAAAAGGGGAAGTCCCGTATCCCCCCTGCGATCGACCCCTGGCCATTTGACAATGCCGGAGATGGCTCCGTAGTTACTTTGCATCATGATAATGGTGTCATCGCCGCATCCCCCCATCGTCAGCAGCGACACCGCAATCCATAACCCCCATGCCATACAGCTTCTTCTGTTCTTGGCGTGTTTCATTTTTTCCCCTTTCGTGTGTAGTCAGTTTGTAAAGGGCTGAAACCTGATTATAAAAGCGATGAGATGCTGCGGATACTCCCCCCGGCTGCCGGAAGGCAGCTCCGTATCCCTTCTGCGTGTGGAAACCCGGTAAGAGGTAGTTCCCCCTGGACGTTTTGGGTTTTTCAGCCCGAAGTTCCCTCCGTTGTCAGTTTTTTCTTCAGCGCCCGGATTCTTTCATAAGAAAGGGCGATCCTTTCCTTTGAAATGCGATTTTCCGCAACAAGCTTCTTGATGATATCCATGGCCTCCCCGGCAATGGCTTCGTTGTAGGGGGCCGGGGAGTTGTTGGAAAAGATCAGGATGTCCACCCCTGCCAGAATGGCCTTTTCAATGGCCACCTCCATGCCGTAATGCTCCGTGATGGCACCCATCTGCATATCGTCGGACACAATGATCCCTTCCCAGCCCAGGCGTCTGCGTAATATACCCGTGAGGGTACTGTGGGACAAAGTGGCTGGATCATCAGGATCCAGGTTTCTGTTGAAGGTGTGGGCCGTCATGACCATGCCTTTAAAATCATTCATGAAGTGGAGGAGATAGGGATAAAGTTCCAGGGTCCGCCAGGTATCCGAAGTATCGGTGAAGCCGTAATGGGAGTCTTCTCTGGAGCTTCCGTGTCCGGGAAAGTGCTTGAGGGCGGAAAGAACCCCCCGTTTTGCCTGCTCTTCCACAAAAATGGACGAATGTCTGAACACAAGCTCCGGGCTCGCGGAAAAACTGCGCTCTATTTTGCCGATCACAGGGCAGTCTGGGTTGACGTTTACATCCACCACAGGGGCAAAGTTCACATTGATGCCCAGATTCTGAAGGGTGTCCGCTGTCTGTGCCGCCCATTTGCGGGTTTCAGCGCCATCGTTGAGATCGCCAAGGTGCTGGGCGGAAACAGTGGCCGGAAAGCCGTAGCGTTCCTTCAGGCGGTTCACAAAGCCCCCTTCCTGATCAATGGCAATGAAAAGGGGGGTGGGAGAGGCCGACCGGAGGGTCCGGGTCAGGGCCTTCACCTGCTCTTCTGAGACGATGTTCCTGGGCCTTGTTTTGGAGGGCGCATCGTATTCATAGAGTATCACTCCGCCGATGTGACGATCCCTTATATCCTGAAAGATGGCATCCTCCTGCGTGATTTCCGTACCCCGGAAACCGATGAGGAGCATCTGGCCGATCTGTTCTTCCAGAGAAACCTCTTCGCCGGGATTTTCCGTGGAGCCGGAACAACCGGGCAAGAGAAAAAAAAGGACGAAAAGCAGAAAAAGGAGAAGCAGGGGTCTGAATTTCATGGAGCCTCTTTCTTGGGACGCCCGGAAAATGGGGAAAAGGAGAGAAAAAAGACGTGCAGGATGTCTTTTTTTAAGGGGATCCTGACGGGGATGTCAAATGAAAAGGATTCGGGAGTCCCTTGGCAGGGGAGATCGTGAAAATTGAATTCTTCTGAAAGACCCGTTATAGAGAAGGCATTGATTCAGAAAATGGTTGCTTGAGGGGATGCAGGTTTGTGCATGCGGGCCTGGGCGTGAAGGCAGGGTGTCTGGGATTCAGCGCGGAAAAGGCCATGCAGGATGGATGATAAACAGGAGGAAGATGAGGGATGGAGATAAAAAGAAGACGAGGGTTTTTTCTTGAATTTTTTTCAGGATGCGTGCTGCTCTTTGCCTTGGCCTCTTCTGGATTTTCGGACACCCTGGGCAGCCGCTGGATTGTGGAGCTCGAAGAACCAGCCCTGGCCCGCTGGGGCAGTGGCAAGGCGGGGGTGATCTCCTCAGGCCGCATTATTTTGCAGAGCGCGGAATCCCGGCAGTATCTGGCGGAAGTGGCGGCAGGGCAGGAAAAGGTGCTGCGCAGCATGCGGAGCGCAGCACCGGGAGTGAAGGTGGCTACCTTTCTGGATGGGGAAAACCGTAGGCAGGAGCACCGTTACAGCCTGCTTTTCAACGGGTTTTCCGTGGAAGCCCAGGGAAAGGATCCACAGGTGGTGATGGAAACGCTGGCGGGAATTGCGGGGGTTAAGGCCGTTCATCCGGTAAGATCCTACCATCCTTCCATGTATGCAAGTCTTCCCCTGATTGAAGCCCAGGCCCTGTGGGAGCATCCTGCCATCCAGAACAAGATGAAGGCCGGTGCGGGTATCCGGGTGGCCAGCATGGATACAGGCGTTCACAAGGATGCGCCCATGTTCAAGCCTGAAGGGTTTTCCTATCCCCTGGATTTCCCCGTGGGGGGAAAGGGATTTACGGCCAACAACAATGGCAAGATCATCGCTTCCAGGGTGTATTTTCGGCCCAATGATCCGCCTTCGGACAATGACAAGGATCCCTGGCCCGGACCGGATGGAGACTCCCATGGAGTGCATACGGCGGGTACGGCTGCGGGTAATCCGGTCAGCGCCCTCTTTCTGGGTGAAACCTATGCTCTGAGCGGTGTGGCGCCCGGTGCCTGGGTGATGAGTTACAAGGTGTTCTATGAGAGCGTTGCCGGAAAAAGCACCTTTGAAGATCCCGAGGGCATTGCGGCTCTGGAGGATATGGTGCGGGACGGGGCGGATGTGATCATCTGTTCCTGGGGAAGCGGCCCTCTGAGTACAGGGGGGCCCCATGATCCTCTGGATACGGCCCTTCTTAACGCCTGGAAGGCCGGTGTCTTTGTCAGTCTGTCCATGGGCAACAGCGGGCCGGACAAGGCCACAGGGGATCATCCTTCCGAGGATTATATGGTGGTGGCGGCCAGTAGCACGGGCGGAACCATTGCCGGAGGGAGTCTTGCCATTTCCGGGCCTTCTCACCTGCCAGAAGAATTTCAGAAAATGCCTGCGGGTATTGCGGATTTCGGAAATATTCCCTCCATGGGGTCACGCCTGAGCCATGGGTTTAAAACGGCAAAAAGCGTTGCACCGGAGAACATCCTGGCATGTGACCCCTTTGAAGGCAGGCCCTTTGAGGGACTTGCCGCTGTGGTTTCCAGGGGAAAATGCACCTTTGATGAAAAGGTGCGCAATGCTGAAAACGCAGGTGCAGTTTTTGTGGTGATTCACAACAACGAGGGTGACGATATCCGGGATCTCTCCTGCGGGCACGGGTGTGAAGAGATCCGGGCCTTTTCGGTTTTTATCGGGAAGTCCCATGGCGAGGCCCTTCTTGACTGGTACGAGACCCATGGGGAAACCGCACGGCTCACCTTTGATTTTTCACCCTATCAGGCAGGCAACCGGATCGATACCATCGCCAGGTTCAGCAGCCGGGGGCCTGGGGTGGGAAATGTTCTGAAGCCAGACATTGCAGCACCCGGCGTCAACATCCTTTCCCAGGGCTATGGCATGTTTCTGAAGGGTGAGGAAAAGCATCTGGGATATGGTCAGATTTCGGGAACGTCCATGGCAGCTCCCCACATTGCGGGTGCTGCGGCCCTTTTAAAGCAGATTCATCCCCTCTGGTCCAATACGGACATCAAGGCCGCCCTCATGGGTACGGCGAAATTCCTCGATATTCATACCCATGATGACCGGCCCGCCCAGCCCCTGGATATGGGGGCAGGCCGGGTGGATCTGAAGCGAGCCGTGGATCCCGGTGCCCTTGTCCATCCGCCCTCTCTGGGGTTTGGCCGGATCGGGGAAGGCGGGCAGAAAACGCTTTCGGTTTCCTTGCGAAACCTTCTGCCCACACCGGCAAGCTACAACGTTGAAACTCTGGATACCCGCGCAGGGTTTGAGGCCATCCGTCCCCTTGCGGGATTTCGGGTGCATCCTTCAGAGCTGCACCTGCAACCCTATGGAACGGCCCGCCTGGAGGTGGTGTTTGATGGCTCTCTCGTTTCGGAAAAAGGAGACCATCAGGGCTTTGTGCGGCTGAGAAGCGAAAAGCATGAGGTGCATTTTCCCGTATGGGCCAGGGTGGAGGCTCTTCCCGGAAGCCTTGGGGATGTGCTGCTTGTGGACATGGATGGCAGCACCTGGGGGGAGGGCCTGAAAGACTACAGATCCTATTATGCCGCAAGCCTGGGGGCACTGAACCTCACCTTTGATGTGCTGGATGTGAAAACGGTAAGCGAAGATCTTCAGATTCCAGAAGCTGCGGAGCTGGTCGCATACAAGGCCATCCTTCTTTTTTCCGGAGACAACAGAAATCGCATGCTTGCATCCGGAGATTACAATCGTCTTGTGGAATATCACAATGCAGGGGGATTGGTTGGGATCATGGGGCAGCACATGCTTTCTTCTGTGCTGGATTCCTCTTCCTTTTTTTACAGCCTCCTTGGCGAAAAGGTTTTGTCTACGAGTGTCACCGGGGGCGGATTGCCCAGCCTGCCCCTTATTGCCAGTGAGGATGCACCGCCGGTATGGAAGTCTGTGCTGCTGGATCTGGGAGAAGGGGGAGATGGGGCGGCCAACCAGACCCACATGGATGAATTGGGCAAGGGAGTTCTTCGTTATCCGGGCGGAACAGCCACGGACAAGGGGTATGTGCTGAAAATCCATAAAGGTCAGCCGAGCCTGGAAACGCCGGGATTGACCAATCCCGGTATGGTTGTGCTTGCAAGCTTTGGTCTTGAGGGAGTGAACAACGACAGAGGCAGCGTCCGCAGGGAAGAGCTGATGAAGATCCTACTGGACTGGGCCTGGGACAGACCCAGGGTGCAGATCCGGAATGTGACGGAAAACACCCCCAATGCCATGGGTATGTCGCGATTTGAGGTGGATTTTGACTCAGATACCGCAGGTGTGGCGCCGGTCTCTGTGCGCTGGGATCTGGGGGATGGGAGCGGATTCAAGGGGCCTTATGACACGGCCCTGATCGGTCATGTGTATGAAAAATGCGGGGCCTATACTCTGCGTGCCGAGGTGCTGGACACCCAGGGCAACCGCACCCTGGCTTCTTTGGATGCGGAGGTTTCCCATTGCCTTGAAAAGGAAGAGCCTTCTGCCTGTTTCATCGGAGGTCTTATTCGGAGTCCGTTCTGAACAGTATCACAAACAAGGGGTATGGCCCCACAGGAGAAGAAAATCATGGAAAAACATCCGTTTTTAAGGGGAGGGCCGGTTTTATGCCTGGTCATTTCCATCTGGATTCTCCTTTGCGGCGGAGTCTTCGCCAAAGAAGGACGATGGATCGTGGCGCTGGAAGCCGAACCCCTGACCCAATGGGCTGCAGGACGCGGGGATGTGATGTTCCAGGGGCGTCTGGATTTTCAGTCCGAAGCCCTCAGCGCCCGCCTTGCCACCCTGGAAGCGGCCCAGGAAAAGGTGGTGCAGCGTGTGCAGAGCACACTTCCCGGCATTCGTGTGGCCCGTTTCCTGGATGAGGAAAACCGTATCCGCGAACATCGTTACAACCTGCTTTTTCATGGTTTTACCGTGGATCTTGGTGATCTGGATGCCGAGGCTGCTGTGGAAAAGATCCTTAAAATACCGGGGGTTCGGGCGGTTTATCCTTCGCGATCCCATGGGGCGTCCATGCACCGAAGCCTTTCCCTCATCCAGGCCTCCTCTCTCTGGGAACACCCCCAGGTGAGGGAGAGGCGCAAGGCCGGAGCAGGGATCAAAATTGCCAGCATGGACAGTGGTATTCACAAGGATGCGGCCATGTTTTCCCCTGAGGGGTTTTCCTGGCCCCTTGGGTTTCCCGTGGGTGGCCTGGGGCTGACAGCCAACAACAACGGCAAGATCATCGCATCGCGGGCCTACAGCCGGGCCGATGATCCCCCTGCTCTGGGCGATAAAGATCCCTGGCCGGGGCCGGATGGAAATTCCCACGGTGTGCATACGGCGGGAACAGCTGCGGGCAATCCTGTGATTGCGGATTTTTTCGGAGACAAGGTGGAAATCAGCGGTGTGGCTCCCGGCGCCTGGGTGATGAGTTACAAGGTGCTGTACAAGAGTCAGGCGGGAAAAGAGACCTTTGATACACCCGAGGGCATTGCCGCCCTGGAAGATATGGTGCGGGATGGGGCGGATGTGATCATCTGTTCCTGGGGAACAGGGCCCTACAGTACGGGCGGTGCCTATGACCCTTTGGACACGGCCCTTCTCAATGCCTGGCGGGCCGGTGTTTTTGTCAGCCTTTCCATGGGAAATGACGGACCCAACAAGGGAACCTCCGACCATCCTTCAGAAGACTACATGGTGGTGGCTTCCATAGAAAACGGTCGTCTGATTTCCGGTTTTCTGGAGCTGACGGCACCCCAGGTTCCGGAAAATCAGCCTTTGAGAACGGATATGTTTCTTGCGGATTTCGGGCCGAAACCCTCTTTGGGTGCGCGGATTTCCCATGCCTTTAAAGCGGCAAAAACGGTGAATCCGGACAATGCTACGGCCTGTCAGCCCTTTGAGGATCGTCCCTTTGAAGGACAGATTGCCCTGGTGCAGCGGGGCGGGTGTAATTTTGATGTGAAGATTCTCAATGCCCAGAATGCAGGGGCTCTCTTTGCTGTGGTGATCAACACGCAAGGGGAGGAGATTTATCCCATGGGCTGCACGGATTTTTGCGAGGAGGTGGAGATCCTTTCCGTACTCATTGGCCGGACGGCGGGAAGTTATCTGGAGGAGGTGGACGCGGAGCTGCCGCAGGATGCCAAAAGGGAGCTTCTGTTTTCCTTCACGCCTCAGTTTCGGGATGAGGGACTGGAAAGGCTTGCGGGGGACAGCAGCCGGGGGCCCGGCGTGGGGCTTACCTTAAAGCCGGACATTGCGGCTCCGGGTGTGAATATCTTTTCCCAGGGCTTTGACAGGGAAGCCCAAGGCGAAGCCGTACATCTGGGCTTTGGCATGGTGTCCGGTACCTCCATGGCAGCTCCCCATGTGGCAGGTGCTGCGGCCCTTTTAAAACAGATTCATCCTCTCTGGTCCAACAGTGACATCAAGTCCGCCCTCATGAGTACTTCGAAATTCAAAGATATTCACAACCAGGACGGCAGCCCCGCCCAGCCCCTGGACATGGGGGCAGGCCGTATGGATCTTGCAAAAGCCGTGGATCCCGGCCTGATCCTCAGCCCCCCGAGTCTGGGCTTTGGCCTGATGGCGGAAGGGGAGAAAAAGACCCTTCACCTGACGGTACGCAGTGTTGTTGGAGAATCGAAAACCTACACCGTGAGTACCCTGAATACGGAAGAGGGGTTTGATAAGGTAAACCCTTTCAGCGGTGTCACTGTCACGCCTCAGTCATTCACCCTGGCCCCCTTTGGAAGTACCACCCTGGAGGTGAGTCTCGATGCGGGCAGGGGAGCTGGGGATCGCCAGGGCTATGTGCTGCTCAGAAGCGACACCCATGAGGCCCATTTTCCCGTATGGGGTCGGACTGCGCCGGATCCCGGTACCCGGAAGGGTGTTCTCCTTGTGGATATGGATGGCAGCGCTTTCCGTGCAGATCTTAAAAATTATCAAGACTATTACATCCGGGCGCTGGAGGCTCTGAGCCTGACCTCGGATGTCCTGGAGGTGGAAAGCGGGATCTGGGAGCCCCGCATTCCCGAGGCCGCAGCCCTGGCGGGATATGGGGCCATGCTGCTTTTTTCAGGAGACAATGGGGAGCCCACCCTTACTCCTGAGGACATGGATCGCATTGTGGAGTTTGGCAACAATGGAGGGCTTATCATTGCCATGGGACAGCACATGTTTTCCAGGGTGCTGAATCCGGGCAGCATTTTTTATAAGATTTTTTTTGGACAAGATGTTGTGACCGACAGTGTCAGCGCAGGGGAGCTTCCCGTTTTACCCGTGATGGGCAGTGAAGATGCACCTCCTGTCTTCTCCCGTATCTGGCTGGATTTTGGAAAAGATGGCGATGGTGCGGGCAATCAGCGGTTCATGGATGGATTTTCCTCCGGTATACTGCGTTATCCCGGAGGGGTCGGCGGGCCGGGGGGGTATGTGTTGAAAACGCTGAAAAAATCGCCGGATCTTGAAACACCGGGGATCACCAATCCTGGCAGGATAATTTTTGCGGGCTTTGGCCTTGAGGGAGTCAACAATGACAGAGGGGCGGTCCGCAGGGAAGAGCTGATGGAGCTGCTCTTCGACTGGGCCTGGGACAGTCCCCGCGTGGAAATCCTTGATATCTCTGAGGATACGCCCAATCGCATGGGGATGTCCCGTTTTGAGGTGACTTATACCTCGGATGCAGGCGCAGACCCGGTTTCTGTGCGCTGGGATATGGGAGACGGCAGCGGATTCAAGGGGCCCTACGATACGCCTCTGATTGGCCATGTTTATGATAAATGCGGGCCTTATGCCTTGCGCGTTGAGGTGCTGGACTCGCTGGGAAACCGCACCCTGGCCAGCCTGGAAAGGGAAATCACCCACTGCCTTGAAAAGGAAACGGCTGTTCCGGATGAGCCGGTAAGCTGTTTTATCGGTGGCCTGGTGGCCCCAGGGTCCTGAGGCTTTTCGGCCATTCCCCTTGATTCGTCAAAAAAGGGCGCTGTGGGAAGATGTATTTTCCCATGGGCCCTTTTTCTGATGGCCTGCGCATCATGAAAAATATCTGGGTTTCTGTGGAATGCAGAAGGAAAAACAAGGACACAGATACCGGAAAAAACGCAGCTGCGTCCTTGTTGTTTCAGGGCAGGGAGAAATCAGCGGGTCTGTTCGGCCAGGTAGGGTCCGATGCCCATCTGGGAGATCTGGTCTTTCTGGGTTTCAAGCCAGTCGATGTGATCTTCCTCATCTTTCAGGATGGCCCGGAGCAGCTCTTCGGTGCCATGGTCGCCCAGCTCGGCACAGAGGGCGATGGCCTTGTTGTAGGCTTCAATGGCCCCTTTTTCCGCATGCCAGTCGTTTTCCACCTGATTGGGTACTTCAGGGCCGATGTGGATTTTGTTGAGGTTGCTGACAATGGGGCGACCTTCCAGAAAGAGGATGCGGCCGATGAGCTTTTCCGCGTGCTTCATTTCGTCAATGGCCCGCTTTTCCACACTGCTGTGCAGCCGATCGTAGCCCCAGTCGTCGCACATTTCCGAATGCACCATGTACTGGTTGATGGCGGTTAGCTCGTCGGCAAGCAGCTCGTTCAGTACGGCGATGATCTTTTCATTTCCCTTCATGTCTTGCTCCTTGGATTGGGGTGGACGTTTTTGGGACGGGGTTTATAGGAAGGCCTGGCTGCAATAAAGCAGGCCAGGAGAAAATAGGCAAGGCTTTGGGCCCATAGCTGAAGGAATTCGGGTCTGACCATGGAAAAGTCCGCACCCATGTGATTGAGTTTGAGAAAGCCCGCAATGCCCGGTGTTGCGGGCAGGCACTGGGAGAGAAGGCGCAGGGGAGCGGGAATGGCTTCCACGGGCCAGGAAAATCCGGAAAGAAAAAGAATGGGAATGGAGGTGAACAAAAGGGCCATCATGGCGGAAACCCGTTCCCGGAACAGATGCCGGAGGGAAAGGCCGAGGCAGATGGTGGCCAGCAGAAAGGGCAGGAGAAAGAAGAATAGCTCCCAGAGTCCTGCACGTTGGGGGTAGGCGTAAATCCGGAAAAGAATGCCGAAAAACCACACCACATGCAGGATGTAGAGGGGCAGATACACAAGGATGCGGGCCAGAGTCCGGGCAAAGGGGGAGACGGGGCCTGCGGAGTCAGGGAGATGGCCATGTTCCCTTTGGGTGCCGCCCAGCATGCCGATGCCGATGAGTAAGGTCTGATGCAGGATGAGGACCAGAACGGCGGGGACGATATAGGCGCCGTACCCCCCTGCGGGATTGAAGAGAAAGACGTTGCGGAGGGGCAGGGGATCCCTTGCGGCCAGGGCCTGTCTGCGGGGCAGGCCCTGGGCTGAGAGACGCTGGATTTCAATGCCTGCGGAGAGCGTACCTGCGGCTTCCTGTACCCCCATGGCCACCTGACGGTAAACGAGAAAATAGCTGGCGTCACAGTAAAGGGGAAGGCTTGCCGTCCGGCCCTGGCGGATGCGGAGGGTGAAATCCTGGGGAATGACGAGAATGCCGCTGGCCTCCCGCTGGATGAAATGTTTCCTTGCGGTCTCGAAATCCGGAACCTGGGAGGTAATGCGGACGGTTTCCGTGGCGTCCACCATGCGGAGGAGCTTGCGGCTTAAGCTGCTTCCTTCCTGATCCACCACCACGATGGGAACCTCCCGCAGAACGGCGTTGCGGTAGGGTAACGGGTAGACCGCAGGATAGATGAGCTGCACACCGAAAAAGAGCAGCAGAATCCCCGGATCTTTGAGGATGCGCAGGGCTTCGGCCCGCCATTCCTGAAGAAATGTCTTCATGACCGCCCCCAGCATTCAGGATTTTTCAGGGTTCTGGGCATGAGGGCAAAACCTGCACCACTGGCCAGAAGAATGAAGAGCCAGAGACTACCAAAGGCGTCCAGAGAAACCTGTACCGGCGCTCCCCGGAGGGTCTGATCCACAAAGAGCCTTAGGTAATGGGTGAGGGGCAGAAGATCCCCCCAGATACGGGCGGCAGAGGGCATGCCCATGGCGGGAAAGGTGATGCCCACAAAGGCAAAGGCCGTGCTGGCGTAAAAGGAGGCGAGGCTTAAGGCCATGCGCAGGTTGGCGCAGAGGGCCACAAGAAAGATACCGATGGCCTGGTAGGCGAGGATCATGCTGGCGGCGCTGATGCGAAGAAAAAGGGCGCTGCCTTCCATGGGAACGCCCATGCGGAAGAGAAAGGCGTTCATGAACAGTCCCCAGACCCAGAAGATGAGGGTGTAGGGAAGGAGTTTGGCGAGCATGGCGACGAGCGCACTGCCCCCTGCCCTTTCCAGCCACTGGCCCGCTGTGCTGTGGGCCAGCTCCGAGCCAAAGGCGTAAATGATGGATGTGATGACAAACATGTGGAGCAGGGTGGGCAGCAGGGTGGCCGCAAGAAAATAGAAATAGTTGGTGTAGGGATTGAAGGGGGCCCGCATGTCCACACGGATGGGCTGGATACGGGCCATGGCGGCTTTGCGGGTCTGGCCTTCGGCCATGTGGCGTTTCAGCTCCAGACCCGCAGACAGAGACTGCATGGCCAGGGTGGCGTCTTTCATGATGAGGCTGGCCGCAATCATGTAGGTGTTGTTCACATAAAGGCTGGTGACGGGGGCAAGGCCCCGTCTGGCCTCCTTTTCAAGATCCTTCGGGATGAGGAGAAGCCCATAGACTTCTCCCCTCTGAATGGCCTCCTGGCCTTCGGGAAAGTCTGGGACCACAAGGTGGATGCGGATGCCCGGGGTGGCATCCATGCGGCGGATGATTTCCCTTGAAAGGGCGGAATGATCCTGGTCCAGAACGGCTACGGGAAGATCCCGGAGAACGCCTTCTGAGAAAAACCAGGCGATGAAGGCAAAGGCTAAGGGCGGCAGCGCAAAGAGGGAGAGCAGGAGCAGACGGCTCCGGGCGATGCGGCGAAGCTCCCGGCAGAAGGTGGCCCGAAAGCCCGTTTCCGGAATCAGCGCTTTCACGGTTCTTCTCCTTCCGGGGAAGAGAGATTCTCCCAGATGACGATGGCGCTCATGCCGGGGCGCAGCCCAGGGACGGGTTTTTCAGGTCTGGCCCGGACCTCAAAGGTTTTCAGGTCAAAATCTCCCCTGGCCCGGGTGGCCCGCCAGGTGGCAAAGTCGCCCATGGCGGCGATGTGGGTCACCTTCAAGGTGTAAAGTCCCTCGCCCATGGCGGGAAAGCGCGTGGGCAGGAGGGTCCCCATGCGGATGCGGGGAAGGAGATCTTCCCGGAGCTGGAAGGTCACCCAGGTATCCTCCAGATCCACAAGGGAAACCACGGGAAAGCCGGGACTGACCAGTTCCCCCACCTCGGCATTGATGGCCGAGACCTCCGCGGAGAGGGGGGCGGAGAGCCGGGTTTCCCGAAGATAGGCCTCGACCTCAGACACAGCCCCTTCGGCCTGGGCGACGAGAGCGTCGGCTGCGGCCCTGTCTTCCTGCCTCGCGCCAGCCTGGGCCATGTCGTATCCGGCGCGGGCGGCTTCGGCGGTTCTTCGGGCAGCGATCATGCGGGCTTCGGCCTCATCCTTCTGCTGGGCAGGAACAACCCCTTCGGCATGGAGACGCTGGATGCGGGCAAAGGTTTTTTCCATGAGGGTGGCGTTGGCCTCTGCGGTCTGCCAGGCATTGTAGGCGGATCGGATTTCTTCCCTGCGTGCGCCGGTGTGGGCCTTTTCCTGCTGGGCGCTGGCCGCCCGCTCCGCAGCGGTGGCCTGGCGGAGCTTGGCTTCAATCTCAGGGCTTTCCAGTTCAAGGAGGAGGTTGCCCGCCAGAACGCGCTGGCCCTCTTCCACATAGAGAGTGGCAATGCGGCCGGGAATTTTGGAAGAGACATGCACTTCTCGGGCCTCCACCTGCCCCTGAAGCAGAAGGGGGGGCGGCGTGAGAAGACGCCAGCCCGCAATGGAGAGGGCAGTGAGGATGAGTACCAGGGTGATGAGGGCTGCAATGCGCTGGGTAAGGCTCATGGGATTTCGGCCTCCTTTTCTGCCTGTTTCCGATACTGTTCAAAGGCCTGGGTGTCGCCTGCGGCCTCAAGTAGTTTTGCAAGGGCCAGGTCAAAGGCAAAAAGGGCCTGGAGGTGGGCGATCTGCACTCTGGAGAGGGCCATTTCCGCGTCCACCACATCAAGGGAAGTGGCAAAGCCTTCTTCAAAGGCGCGGGTGCGTACCCGGAGATACTCCCTTGCGAAGGTGCGGGAGGCGGCGAGGGCGTCGATCTGTTCGATGGCCTGCATGAGACTCTGGTAGCGACTTTCCACCAGGGTTTCCACATCCCGGATGGCCTGGGCGTGAAGCTGGCGGACCTGGCGGGAAAGGGCGTCCGCTGCGGCGACCTTGCCGGGTCTGGCAAAACCGTCAAAGAGGGTGAAGCGGGCGCCCACTCCTGCGGCCCACTGGGGATCAAGGGCCGTGAGGTCGTCTTGGGCAAGGGCCCTTGTGCCGAAGAGGAAAATTTCCGGTCTGTAGGCGCTTTTTTCCATCTGAAGTCCGGCTGCGGCCAGGTCCTGCTGCTGGTGGAGCTGGCGGAGAATGGCATTCTGACTGCGGGCCTTCTCCGTGAAATGATCGAGATCCGGGATGTTGCGGTTGAAAAAGAGAGGGGAAAGGGGCTGGACCTTGTCCTCGCAGGCAATGAGGGTTTTCAAGGCCGTTCGGGCGATCTCGGCATCCCGGACCGCTTTTTTATATTCGCGGTCCGCCTCCTCCGCAGCCACCTGGGCGTGAAGTCTTTCAGCCAAGGCAATCATGCCCGTTTCTTCGAGGCGCATGGCCTGATGAAGATGCTGTTTCATGCCCTCGTGAACCTCACACCGCACCTTGACCACGGCGTCCGCAAGGCGTACCCCGAAATACAGACGGACCAGTTCGCTGAACATCTGATCCGTCAGCCCCTCACTTTCATGTATGGAAAGTCTGCGCCGGACTTCCGCCGCCCGGTTGGCGGCCGTGATTTTTCCCCCTGTATAAACAGGCCAGGAGAGGGTGAGGTCACTTTTGATAAAATTCTGATCCTGGAGCCTGTGGCTTTGGGGCATCTGGCCCGCAATGGCCGCAATCTGCTGGGGGGGAAGGCCGGGGTGAAGGGTATGGATGAGCTGGCCTGTCATGGCCCCCAGAGCGCCGAGTTCCACCTCAAGCGGGGCGTCCATGTGGGTCCAGGAGGCCGATACCTGCACCTTCGGATAGTAGAGGCCCCGGGCTGCCTTTTCTTCCGCTTCCCGTTGTTCCATGGCGGAGCGGGAGGCGGCGATGCGCTGGTTTTCCGCCATCATGCGGGAAAGGGCCTGATCAAATTCCAGGGCCAGGGTGTGGACGGGAAAAAGGAGAAAAAGCCCGAGCAGGGTCAGCAGGCCGGGGTGGTATAAGACCAAGACCCTGGTTTTCCGGGATTCTGCCGCAGGAAGCCTTCGGGGCGGTGGCGGCTCACAGGTAAAAAACGGGGGCATGGATGTGTTTGTCATGGGATTTCCGTGTCCATGGCGCAGCCAAAGGGAGGCGCTTCCGTAATATAATGGGCAAGGCTGCATGCGGCTGTGGGCTGCATGCGGATGACGGTCATGGTGATGGCCGCAGCCGCGCAGGCTCTGGCCAACAGGCAGAGCCAATCATAATACAGGGTGTCAATGATGGGAATACGGCTTAGGTCATAAAAAAGAATCCGGGCGTTTTTCTGTTGCAGCGCATGGAGAATTTCCGGAATGAGGATTTCCGGGCTGGAGGGATCCAGGGCCATGTCCGGCTCCAGAAGC
>Ga0265295_1005217_pt1 | contig 16779 bp, 13 predicted proteins | sample Munlansysbiofilm_FD_192503 | JGI IMG/M metagenome (GOLD analysis project Ga0265295, IMG submission 192503) | Leachate microbial communities from a municipal landfill in Southern Ontario, Canada - Methane capture system biofilm | ecosystem: Engineered > Solid waste > Landfill > Unclassified ...
CTGGCAAATTATTAAGCCGGATTCAAAAACAGAATGCGGCCTACAGTTAAGTCAGGAATTATCCAAACCTAAATTTTCTTTTCAATCCCATCCAATGCTAAGGCGATGAAATCTTCAACGCTCATAGCGCCAGGGTTATCTCCCCTGAGTTTCTCAATTTAGTGTCCTGAAAACATTTCTTTTCCTCGTTGAAAACAGATTATTTCAGCAAAATGAGAAACTCAGGTATTATAAAAATATAATTCTGGATTAATTTTTACAAAAAAGAAGCCCGCTTTAGGCGGACCTCTTTTTGTTTACTTTCAATCTGGAATAAGCTTACGTCCAGATTAGTTGGTTTTTCGATTACTGAATAGCGATACCGTTGTAGTCTTCAGCAACAGAATTTGCACCAACACGAGATTGGATACGAACGATAACTGCTAATTTAGCGCCAGCAGGACCTTCGACAACAGCAGAGCCGCCGAATGAACCATCTGTGTAGTAACCAAACTCTGCGCCAGCTGCACCAATTTCACCGGCATTGGAATTGGCTTTTTCGCCATTAAGCATTGCGCCCAGTTCGTGGGTGCCAACTAATACGCCGTCTTTATCGTAGTATTTGACAACAACATCGCCGGCTTCCAAGTCACCACCAACATTTTGGATGGCGATATAAGCGCGTTGGCGAGAGCCGTTAGCCCAACCGGAATTGGTAAAGCGAACGTATGGTAATGCAACTTTTTCAGCACCATCGTTGAAGCCAAGGAAAGCGGTAGATAAGCCACCGCCGAAGACCTTGCCCATGGCAACAACTTCGCCGGTTGCTTCAATAACGGCTGAACCGATATAACCATCTTCATTCACGTCACAAGCATTGAAGGATGCTTTAGCGCCAGCGGCGAGGGTAACGGGGCCAGCTTCTTCGCCACCGGAATAGAATACGGTAACATCAATGTCGCCAGTTGTTGTGTTCTGAACAGCATAGGAAGAAGTGTTTGCACCGTTGAATTTACACAGAGCGGAGGGCATGTAGATGACATCAGCAAATTCTGATGCGCCTTCAAAAGCATAGGCACCAACACCGTTGATACCAAGTTCCATTGCGGAAGCAACAACTTCTTGGGTAGAGAAGACCTGGAGGGATCCGTTGAAACCAGCAGGAATTTGACTCATTGTACCAAGGTCAAAGTACAGTGTCGCATGAGGAGGAACATTCGTTTTTTCGATGACAATGTTTGCACCTGTAACCGGGACAAAAACCAGTTCGTAATTAGCAGGATCAAAGCTAACATTCTGAACGGAAACGATAGAGGTATAATCATAAACGTTCTTCAATACGGTTGGGACTAAAGCGTAGTCGGAACCGCCGGAGAAACCATTGGACATGGGGCGAACGGTAACGCCACTACCGGCTTTTGGAACCTGAACTAAAGTAGAAACCAAGGGTTGATCAGAGGACAATACAGCAGAACCTTTGAAACCATTGGCAATGTCACCAACTGATCCAACATAAATGGAAGTGCCAGCCATTTGAGGTAATTCGGGCAATGCCACAGGAATGCCATTAGCATTGCCTTCAGCAAAGAAAACCAATTGAATGGTAGCAGGACCATCGCCAACATTTTGATATGTGACGGAGGTGGTGAATTGGGTGGTGTACGCACCGGCTTGGGCGCCGGAGGTGAAGCCAGCTAAAAGCATGGCAAGGACTAAAACGATACTAGCTACTTTATACTTCATGAAATTTCTCCTATTAAGATATAATTTGCTTACGGTATGATTTTAGACTTTACCGCAAATTCTGCAATAACCTATAAGGATTATTTTGCTTACCGAATTTGCTTGAAGGAAGGTTTTTGATCAAATTTCACCGTGAAATGGATATTTTATACTAATGAAAAAGAATTACTCGCCCTTTTTATTCGTAATTTTGGTTATTTTTCTTGTTTTCACTGCATGCCAGGTTCAACCAAATTCGGCGACCGAGTTACCAACTGATACCACTGACCAATCGCTTCTTTTAAGCACGCCTTCTTCAAAAATGGCAAAAATTTGCGGACGCATTGTTACACAGGATGGTACTCCTGCTGAAAATATGCCCGTTATGTTTGCAGAAGTTTATTATGGTGATTCCAACGAAGATGGTGCCTTTGTATTAAACACCGCTTCCAGTCCCGCTTCTATGACCGACATGGAAGGTTATTTTTGCACGACAGAAATTTCTGCTTCTGATTATGTTTTAGTAATTGGAAGCCCTGACGCTGACTATGAAATCTACCCGACTGAAGATGAAAAAGCCCAAATTTGGTCAACAACAGCCGGACAAATTCTTGACCTGGGTGAGATAATCACTAATCTTGATCTTTAAATAAACCATCATAAAGCGCAAGATACTTTTTTGCCGCATTTTCAATAGTAAACTCATGTGCCCAGTTATAAGCCTGGGCACTAATTTTTTCATATTTCTCTGAATGGTGAAATGCTTCTATGATCTTATTTGCAAGTTGCTCTACGGATTGACTTTTGAACAGCCAACCGCTTTCTCCATCAATAATCAATTCATTATTACCCGCAATATCACTGGCAATAACCGGCACTCCCCTTGCCATGCTTTCGATGATAACCGTCGGCAAGCCTTCTATTAGCGATGGCAGTACAAACAAATCCATTTCCTCCAGCCATTTCCGTGGATTGGTTTGCAGCCCCAACAAGCTAACCTTGTTTCCCAAACCATTTGCTCGGATCTTTTGTTCAAGCACTGAACGATAAGGTCCTTCACCGACAATTATTAGTTCGCTCTCAGGATAAACATCCAAAACTTGCGGCATTGCTTCAATCAGGTATTGGAACCCTTTTCTTTCAATCAGGAGCCCAATTGAACCAATAACTTTTTTTGAGCTTGTTGGATAGCTTTTATTAGGGATTGGCAGGAACCAGTTTTTTAAGATTCCATTGTGGATGACTAATGCTTTTCTACCACTTTTCTTGGTAGCGGGATATGCATTGATAGAATCAACAATGTTTTGAGAAACACCTGTCTGCAAATCTGTTTGCTTAGGGAAGATTCTTTTGGTAAACAGTTGTCTCATCAACCAGGCAAGAATGCCATCTCCCCATTCCTTATCAATGTGAGCGGTCCTCACAATTTTTCCTTTATAGCCAAGTTGTTTTAAACGAATCGCCGATAAGGTGCCTACTTGAAAGTGAGAATGAATGATATTAATGTGATTTTCCCGGCAGTAATCGGCAAGTTGCGGCGAGAAAATTTTTACCAAAGTGTTCTTTCCTTCAATAAATTTTACAGGAATCCCCAGATCCTTCAAGGAATCCAAAATTGCATTCTCTGTTTCTGTCCCAAAGCGGTTCATACATGTCAAATGAATGTTTACCCCGGAACGTTTCATTGCCTTCGCCAACTCAAGCCCAAATTTATCACTTCCTCCGCTATGATTACCGATATCTATTCCTTTAACAAGTTGGAGGACTCTTAATTCCTTATTTTCCATTTTGTGGCATCCCTGATAATAAGTTTTCGAATAAATTTATATACTCTTTAGCAATTGTTTCAATTGAAAATGACTGCGAGGAGAGCTTGCCAGTCTCTGCAAATTGGTTCATCAAAGCAGTATTTTCAATCATTTCAATAATTCCATCAGCCAGAGCCTGTGAATCTCCAGCTGGCACAAGTTTTCCGTTGATTCCATCCTGAATCAACTCTCCTGTGCCGGCAATGTCGGTTGCGATCACAGGTACACCCATCGCCATAGCTTCGATTATGACTGTAGGCAATCCTTCCCAAAGCGAGGCGGAGACAAATAGGTTAAAAGATTGGATCTGCTCGAAGACATTATTTACCTGACCGGCAAATTCTACGCTTTTATTGATACCGAGTCTTTTGGCTTGCTCTTCCAACTCAATCCGCAACTCGCCATCGCCTAAAAAAACCCATTTCGTCTCAGCATGCTTTTCTAAAACCAAGGGGATTGCATCTATCAAGTAGCTATAGCCCTTTTGTTTTGCCAACCTCCCTACAGTTCCAATCAAGAAAGAACCGCTGCTCTCTCTATTTTCCCTGTCTTTGGATTCTACATTTGGAAGATTAATCGCATTAAAAATAGTTATGGGCTTTAACTTTTTTGAAGAGGCCGGAAAGCGACTTGTCAATTGATCGGTAATCGCCTTCGAAACCCCAACTTCAACATCCAACATTCTTGGGTAAATATAGTTTGATGTCGCCTCTTTTACTTTGCCTAAAAAACCTTCTTCCCATTCGGAAACATTGTGTGCCGTCCGTAAAACTAACAAGTCCTTCATTTTCTTCTTCAAATAAAGGGCTAAGTAGGTCCCTTGTTGGAAATGACTATGGACTATGGAATAATGTTTTTCTTCCAGACGGTTTTGGAGAATTTTCAAGCCTTCTTTATAGCTGTTTAGCTTGTTGGGACCCTTCCATTCTGTAGCAAAGAAAACTTTTAATCCCTTTCTCTCAACAGCTTGCAACCATTCTTCTTCTGCAAGCGTTCTCATCCGGTAAAAAGCGCAGATGTCAACATCACAGCCCAGACTTTGAAGTTGTTCGCTAAGGTCAATGCTGAATCGTTCAGCACCACCATTCACCCCTCCAATGTCCAGTCCTTTTATTATCTGCAAAACCCGGAGGCTACTCATGGCCAAAATCCTCTTTTAACTTATCAGCAGCCTTTTCAATATCCCAACTTGCTTTTCTTAATATCTCTTTGATTTGCACTTGTTTCGCGTCTCGTGCTTTCCAAATTGTCTCTAACTTTTCAAGGAGTTTTTCTTGAGTCAAATTAGGGATATCAATAAAGTCTTCCTCCAGATTAAGAGATTTCGCGACACCTTTGGTTTTCGTCAGATAACCTATCAAAACTGTGGGAACTGCCATACCAAGAGCAAAAATTCCAGAATGAAGTCTTGTTGCGATAAAAACATCCATTTGCCCATAACAGGCTTTTAGCATTTGTGGGCTCAACTGAGTGTTGATATGAATTACGTTTACACCGTGCCCAATAAGCTCTTTGGCCATTTTCTCTGTAACTATCCCATCGTTTTCAACGCTGGTTGGTCCACAAACCTGATTAAAGAAAACCACTTGAAGATCATGGTTTTGGCTAAATTGAACCAAGGATTCTTGAACAACATTGTAGTAATTTTGCATCTCCAGCGAATCGAATGAGCGATTCATTTTTGAAATCAATGTTAGCCCAACGCTTGATTTATCAAAGTCAAAGCCTGCATTTTTCAATACTTCAACTGCCTTGTGCTCCTCCTCCGGGATGAGTTCCAGTGCCAAATCCGGAGAATAATTAATGATTTCTTTTGGTAAACCGATATCTTTGGCTAATTTGAGTGAAGCCTCATCTCGCAAAAATACTATTTTGGCTTTTCCAAAAGCTCTCTTTATTAAAAATCTCTCCCACCAGCGTTTGAGTGGTCCTAACGATTGAGGCAAAATTATCAACGGTTTTTTATAGCGATGAGCGAGCATAGCCCCGGATATACTGACGGGAAAAGGCCAACCATACTTGCCTGAGGAATAAAATTGATTACCGGGCACGCTGATGACCAAGTCAGCCTCACGATATGCTTTCCGCAGTTGATCAATTTCTAAGTCCCCATAATCAAAATTTGCATTTGTGTTTCTTAGTTTCCTGATAGTCCGCAGGAAATTTATGATTTGCTTTGAAGCAGGGATTTCTGAATTTAAACCTGAAAGAGACCAAGGTGAAGGGAGAACTTTAAATCCATACTCACTATAAGCGGCTTCATTTGGCCAATTTGCAGACACCCAAATTTCGGATTGCGGAAAGATCTTGAGAAGGAAGTCTCTCGTGGTAATTAAGAGCGCCAAATCTCCGGCATTCATGGTTGAATGGAAATTGACTAATAAGATTCTATACGGGTTCTTCGGTTTTTCCGGCACTTGTCCTCCTCACAAGTTTCAGCATATTAAAGGCAATTATGCCATAAGACACAAAGAGAATTAGCTCCGTAATTAAATAAACTAAAGCTGCGCCGCTTTCGCCTAAATAAGGAATGAGCAGCAAATTCAAGATAATACTAGCCAGAGCTGCGACTGTCTGAGGAATTAACCTTGTCTTTTGTTTGTTTGTCGCCACAATAATAGCAGCAAAGCCAAATTCAAGACTCTTTAAAAATAAAATTGGGCTCAATTTGACCATCAACTCGCCTGAAGGTTTGAAAGATTCTCCTAATAAAAGTCCTGTGAGTGGTTTTCCAAGCAGTCCGATACCAAGACTGAGCACAGCTCCAAGGATCGTTAGCAAAACCAAAACTTTCTTTGCCAATTCAAGAAACTTTGTCTGATTGGATGAAAACCAACGGGATAGCGAAGGGATGAAATAAGAATACAAAGCATTTGGCAAAACAAACAGCGCGTTGACTAAACTCAATGCAGGTGAATAAATTCCGGTTGCGAATACTCCTTTGATGTTTGAAAGGATTACGACATCAACATGCATATATATTGTTGACAGCAATTCTGATAAGGCAAAACTCCTCGACTGACCCAAAATTTCTGATGTTTGAGTGGGAAGCTTGTTTCCGAAATCGGGTTTTAACAGCATTAATGCTATTAGAGCGAAAACAACCGAACAAAGAGCACGCCAGCCTGCGAATACAATCAGATTTCGGTTTGCGAAAAACATTAGGGCTATCAAACCAAGCAGCTTTAAACCTCGGGATAATAAAATGAGCCATGAGTAATGTTTTATCTTTCGTTGGATATTTAGAACTGCCAGGGCGGTGATCAAAACTGAATCAAACCATACATCAATGATACAAATAGCTAATAAAGGTGCAGGATAAAGCTCTGGCTTTAAGCTGCTCGCAATCCCCAACAACAAAACAGCCCAGATTAATCCGGCAATTATTTTGATTCGCAGCACATTCCCTAAAGTTTCTTTTGGTTTTTTTGACAATGCACCGGCTCGCAACATCCAGGTATCCAGCCCTAAATTAAAAGCTATGGAAGTCAATGTCGTTAAGGTGTAAGCTGTTGTATATTCACCGGAAATTTCTGGGCCAAAATATCTCACCAAAAGGAAGGAGAATAGCAAGACCATAAATTGTCCGAAGGCGGTTGAAATGGTGAACCCCGAAAAAGAAGCCCCTTGTTGCTTAAAATCTGCGTCTAATTCCATTTCGCCATCAAATCTTCCAGATGTCCGCGATAGGTTTTCCCCAAAGCTTCAATAGAATAATTATCCAAAAATGTTTGTCTTGCCCTTGCACCAATCGATGCCACAAGGTCGGGTTTGGATTTTAAATAAAGGATGGCTTCTGCAATTGCTTCGGCATTCCTTTCGCATATTTTTAGCTCAACTTCATCTGTGAACTGACCAATTATGGCAGGGCTTGTCCCATTAATGATAGTCTTGCCACATGCCATGCATTCATAAATTTTATTTTGCACAGTCATCAGAGATTGAGGAGTACTTCCAAATGCACCCAGGCAAACGTCTGATACATTAATTTTCTCTACCAACTCCTCTTGGCTGCACCACGGTAAAAATTGGACATTCGCTAAGTTATTTTCTTCAACGAATTCAACGATCCTGTTTTTTTCAGGCCCTTCTCCAATAAAGGTAATTTCAATATCACTTTTGTTGCTAAGCAGCTTAGCTGCCTCAACGATGTGTTTCAAACCATGGTTAGGAATAAAGGTACCGTAATACAGCACTTTGAATTTTTCTTTATTAACCCTTACTTGCTCAACAGGTTTAAAAATAGAATCATCTGCACCAATAGGCACTAAACGAAAACGGTTTGGCTCCACTCCAAAAGTGTCCCCTAACCAAGCTACATATTGAGGTGTATCGTGAATTAACAAGTCGGGGATTTTCAAAACTGTTTTTTCAATGCGAAACAAAAATTTTACTGCAGAGTGAGGACTACCATCCAGTTTTCTCTCCATTGCAACAAGATAAAGAGACATCAAGACATCCAAAACCAAGGGCTTCCCTCTAAAGAAACAGACAATTTTTCCCAAAAAGGTATCGAATTGACCGGGGTAACCCAGAACCATTATGTCAAACTTTCCAATCGTAAAACTTCTAAAAAACAACTTTGCGTAAGCCTTTATTACCCTCCACCAAAAGGCAGGATTACGCCATCCACCTTTTGTGATATTTTCCCGATCTTCGATACTCGTCCACAGATTTTCATGGCATTCCACAACCTCCACACCAGCGTTTCTTAATGCGGCGATCATAATGTTATTGCGATTATAGCCTGCTCGATATGTGCCAAAATAACAAACTTTCATAGACAAATTATCTTTCACAAATATCGTATATTTCTACACCATCCAGGTTGTAGATCAAGACTGCATTCGAATTTTCAATAATATAAACGGTAAAATCCGGACTTCCAAAAGGTTCTTTAACACCAGAATAGAGATAATCTATTCCTATTTCACAAAGATTCTCCGTGTCCACTGGGTTTGAGTATATTATCCGAGAATCATTTGCCCGGTCAAAGAATTCCTGGTCTTTTTCGTCAAGCCCTGAGATTAGTGTTAAAGCCGTCGTTTCTCTTTCTGCATAAAAAGGTAACCAATAACCCGAATCCGTTCCAAATGGCATTTTTGGATTCATGAAGCCAAGATTCACCCCAATAATAGCGTCTTCCGGGGTGTTTTCTTTGATCCATTCCATTGCTTTTTCGTCTTCTTTTGTCATAAACGCTCTATGGCCCTCAAAATCATTGATTCGAAGCGGACAAAACACCAAAGCAAGTAAGATCACTACAACGGCTGTAACTTTATCAAGACTCCCTTTTATTTTTTCGGGCAAGAGAGAGCAAATATTTTCATACAATCTTCCGACTCCTATGGAAATCGGAAGATAAAACACCAAAACAACAGCTGTTATATTGGTGAAAGCAAGGGCATAGATGTTCAGCTTGTATGCGTTAGCCATTAAGACCAAACTGCCTATCCAAAGTAAATTGATGATGCTGACAATCCTGAACTTTTTATTAGTGATGCCCGACAAAGTCCCTAAAGCCATAAGAACAAGAAGCCATGAGGATTCTCGGAAAACATTTACAGTATCAAGATCTCCTTCTGAATAATAAGAGGCATCTTCCAACTTTCTATCCGATGGCACAGCACTCGATTCGGGAATCCGGATCGCAAAATATGCTTTCAAACCCGGCAGCAAGGCTGGAAGAATGATTAACAATACGAGGAATCCAACCAGAAAGATTTTCACGAATGTCATCCATCGTTCGAATTTAGTCTTTTTTCGAATGAACAATTCGTATATGCTGATAAACAGAATCAACGGTATCAAAAAAACTGCAACCCGAAAATGGCTAAGACAAACAGCCGAAATCAAGAAAACCGCCTCAATTATCGGAGCTTGAGCAATCATTTTCCCAAATTTGTTTTCATCTTTTATTGCTTCAAACACATCCCAAAAAACGATTGCAGCTGGCAAAATTATTGTTTGCGCAAGGAGTTGTGTAAAACGACTCCAGTTAATAAACCAGGATGGATAGGGCGAAAGCAATCCGGCGGTCAGCATTCCAACTATTGCTGCTTTCCTGGAAACCTTTTTGTCTAATAACAAAAAGGGTCCTATGCCACAAATCCCACTTAAAAATTGGCTAAACCATAATGTAACCTGGTCAGAATTTGCTCCTGAAAGTAACTTTATTGGTGCGGTAACAGCATAAAAGCCGAGGTGGTAGTGATCTAATGAGGTCTTTCCAAATGGTTCAAGATCGTATGGAAGTATGCCTCTCGTTGCGGTCATGTCTGTGAGCAAGACATGGTGGAGAGCATCATCCCCGGCAAGATATGGGTTGTTGTATGCGATAAAGAACCTTGAAAATAAGGTAATTCCCAAAACGATTATCACAATCCAATCCGTTTTATCGAACTTAAACTGCTCTTTCCATTCACCTTTGAGTTTCCAGACAATAATGGCAGCAAAGACAAGCAGTAAGACAACGAGCTTATTGGTTCCGATTCGCATCATCGGTAAGATTGCACGGCTGAGATAATAAAGAATCGGCCAAAAAGCGATGCCGAGGCTGATTGCCAAAAACCAGCGTGCCAAGACATTCCATTTTCGCCAATAGCCGGTTATAGACAACAACGCCCAACCGGGGAGGAGGGTTATCGCAAAGGTGGTTAGAATTATTTTAATTTCTGTCCAAGGCATTTTTCTTTTAACCTCATCCGTAAGGTTCGGGTGGTAACGTCGGAGGAATCGGTTCCTCTGTTTCTGTCGGTACGGGCGTTGGTTCGGGTCGAATGGGCTCCGGTGTTGGTTCAACTATGGGCGGAGTCTCTGTCACAACCGGCTCAACGGGCAGGTTTAGCTCTTCCGGGCTCTCCTGCTCTTCGCTTTGGTCTTCCTCCGGCTTTTCTTCTACTGGCGGTTCAATAAGCCAAATCTGAACACTATCATTATCATACAACTTCCGCAATCTGTCACATGTTTGCAGTTCTGCCGGTTGCAGTCCGCTTGTGCCCCGGCGAATATAAAGGTAATTCAGATTTGCTTCTTCGACGAGTTCCCAAAATTCGACATCACAAGTGGAAAGCTCACTGCCGCGTTTTGCCCAGTCTGTCCAGAGTTGCGCTTCCGCATCGTCCAAACCATAAGGATAGAAGGTGGTCGGTGCCAGGCTCCAGCGTCCGGTAGTTGGCAAAAGCCAGCCTCCGCCGTCTGTCCCGCGAAACAAACCATAGCCCCAGCCGACCGTGTTGACATAAAACCGGCTGTCTTCCGGCGTATGGCTCTTCACCCATTCCAGGGCAGAGGCGTCTGCTTTCGTCACCAAAATCGTACTTTTATTAACCGCCTCCCGGTTGCTCCAGGCTCCCCAGGCGAAAAATCCTATTAAAAGAGCTAAAGCAATCGAAGTGAAAACCGATTTCCATTTTATCCGACCAACGATGAAATCATATATCCAAACAAGCAAAGCCGCGCTTAAGATTGAAAGGTCGACAAAAAGCACCAAACCGTAATAATCGCTTCTGAAGCTAAAAATCATAATTCCAACCGGCACCGTAAATAGCGCCACCAAAAGGGACCAAATTCCAAATTTTCGCCAATCGGTCTTGAACATCGCCCAAATCAAGCCTAAGAGTGCCATTACCAACAAGCTGTACGCCATTTCTGGTCCCAAAATATTCCTCAAATATTCGAGTTGGCTTGGAATTATCGCTAACTGTCCCTCGGGGATGTGTAAATCAGTGCTGATAAAATTTGCCGAATAGCGCAAGACCCGAATATACCAACGCGAGCTTGCCAACAAAGCAATTAAAGAAGGCAGCAATATGGTAAGCAAATGTCCCCAATCCGCTTTTTTGGATTTTATACTCTTAATCAGCCATTCGAGACCATACAAAACAAAGTAAATCGCCAGTAAAAAGGCGCTTAGATAGTGGCTAAGCAAAGTCCCGGCAACCATCAGGAGCATGCCGAGCCCTTTCCACCACTTCACCGTATCTCGCCTCAAAGTTTCTGCCTCAGCCATCGCCACCGGCATAATCATGCTGCCTATCAAGAGCGTATAACGCCCCCAGCTCAGGTAATAGCCCGGCATTTTAGTCACAAAAGTTGCCAAAAATCCAGCGATTAGACCAATCCGCCAGTCTTTGCCAATTGCTTTCGCCAGGGCATAAATCGAAAGTCCAATACAAGCGCTCATGACCTGCCCGAGCAAAAGCGTGCTTGCCTCAACGCTCAATCCGCTCAAAACCGAAAAGAGTGCCGTTACCGCATGAAAAGAGAAATGATAATAGAAAGGACCCGGCAAATATGGTTCGAGCGTGCTGGGCAAGCCGCCGTTTTCGATGATTTTGCGAATGATCAAGACATGATGTTGCGAGTCTGTCCAGTTCGGAAAAACCAAATCTCTCGCTTGCCAAAGCCGCCAAATGACAAAAAGCGCCAAAGCAAGAATTGCATAAAGCCAGCTCTTGTTAAACGCCTTTTTCCAATTTTGAAGCAAGCCCACCAAAACCAAACCGAGCAAAACGCTCAGAATGCCACCAATCCAATAGGCATTAAAAGTGAGCCTGAAGGTATAGAAAACCAGGGCTGCCAGCGAAATAAAGCCCATGCTAACCGCAAAAATGCGAGCCAGCGCTTCGCCGCCATCCAATTTGTGGTTGCCCAACCAAAGCCACCAGGCTAAACCCGGTAAACAAAGCGCAGCCAAAGCCAGTGCTATTTGCACAGTCTGACCCCTTCCTTATCCGGAACTTCAGCCAGCATTTCGGTAATAGTCTTACCCAAAAGTGGGTGGACAAAATCGGGAGCTATTTCATTGAGCGGCACCAAAACAAAAGCCCTTTCGGCTATTCGAGGATGCGGGATTTGCAATTTCTTCGTGTTTCGAATCAAATCGTCATAAAAAAGGATATCGATGTCAATCAAACGCGGTCCATAGCGAAAATTTTCGACACGCCCGATTTCAACTTCAGTTTTTTTCAAGAAGTTAAGCAGAGGCAGAGGTTTAAGATCGGTCTCAACCTGAAGCACCTGATTTAAAAAATCGTCTTGCTCGGTATAACCCCAGGCAGCGGTTTCGTAGAGGGAAGATTGCCTGAGCAGCCTCATTTTTTGGCTTAGGTTGCCAACTGCCTCCGCAAGATTTGCCTGGCGATCGCCCATATTGCTTCCCAAGCTGAGGAAAACGATGCTCATTTTGCCTCGTCCTTAACAATATCGATTAGATCTGCGAGCAAACTAAAGCCGGGCAAAGCGATATCAACAGTTTTCATTTTTTCCTCACCGGCTTATTATAGCAACGATTGCAAAAGCCGGGGAAAACATGGAGTAGGAAACGGGGGAGCGGGCGATAGGGAAATCCTGGTCGGGCTGCAAGTCCACCTTGTGCACCAATGTTTTAATTCACTGCGCAGTCCCCAGTTTTTCCAGACTTAAATTTTTTTCTCTCCAAGCCTCAATTCAGAAGATAAATCTAAATCACCTTTTCCGTTTTCCCCGCCAGGTTACGCAGATATTCCAACTGTCCGCTGTGATAAGACAGATGAAAAGCTGAGAAAAGCAGGCTCCCGCCATTCGTTTGTCCATCGCCGGCTTCTTCGGCAAAAAACTCCTCACTCTGCTTATCCAGTGCCTGAATTGCCATCTTGCTTATCGCCCCAAAATCTTCTTTGATTTTATCAAGACTTGGTAAATCTTTCTCATATCCTAAGACCGGCTCGCTACCGGGAGCAAAGCGCTCGTAAGTCGAAGCGACTGTCGGAGCAGGGCCACCAAGTTCAATTACCATTGCACTCAAACTATTGACCATATGTCCCAAAACCCAGAGCATACAATTTCCACCGGGTTGAGGTTGGGTCAGTAAATCCTCCTGGCTTAAATCTTTTGTTTGCACATCCAGAATCCATTCCCAAGTATTAAATAAATCCTTAAAATCTTCTTTGCTAATCACAAGACTCCTTCTCGTCACTATCTGGCTTAGAACTGCCAATTCTCCGGGTTCAATCGTTAAGCTTCAACCAAAATTGTACTTCATTTGGGATTTGTGTTATTATTTTCGTATAAATTTCACGGGGAGCCGCAAGGCTGAGAGGGACGATTACGTCCGACCCGCACACCTGATCCGGATAATGCCGGCGGAGGGATGCAAAGCACCATTTAAGCAACCCTCCCCAGCGGAGGGTTTTATTTTATGAAAAATGTTAATCGTGCAATACTCTTTGCCAATGGCGAAATAGCAAAAGATACCGCACTCGAAATCAGTCCAAACGACTACCTCATCGCCGTTGACGGTGGATTGCGTCATTTGGACCAGCTCAAACTCACCCCAAATTTGCTGATTGGCGATCTCGATTCCGTCGACCCCTCAGCTTTGCAAAAAGCCGAAACCGCTGGCGTCGAAATCATGCGCTACTCGGTTGAAAAAGACGAGTCCGACCTTGAGTTGGCGGCACTTGAAGCTCTTCGGCGTGGTTTTAGCGAGATTCTGATTACCGGCACATCCGGTGGCAGAATCGACCACATCCTCGCCTGTCTCGCCATTCTCGCTATGCCCGACTTGCAAAAGGTGAACGCTAAAATTGCAGACGGCAAAAGCACAGTCTACTATATTACAGAGCACTTTGAACTCGACACCGAAATCGGAGATTTGATTTCATTGCAAGCCTGGGGTGAGGGCGTTCACGGGCTCAGCACAACGGGCCTCAAATGGGAGCTCAACAATGCCAGCCTCCATCCCTGGGGCGCGCTTGGTTTAAGCAATCTCGTCATCCAAAACCAAATAATTGTCTCGTTAAAGTCTGGACAACTTTACTTGACCCACACTAAAAATAAATCTCTATCTACAAAGGAGCATCATGTTTAAAAAAGTTTTCCCCATCTTGTTTGTTCTGATTTTCGGTTTGTCTGCCTGCCAGCCTGCCACTCAAAACCAAGGATCGTCTGAAAATCCTCGCGAACTGACCATTATGACCCACGACAGTTTCAGCATTAGCGCGGAGCTCGTCAGCAAATATGAAGCTGACCATCAGGTTAAGCTGACTTTTATTCAAGGTGGCGATGCCGGTTCTGCGCTCAATCGCCTCGTCCTCACTTCGGGAGAAAACAAAACGCCTGAAGCGGATGTTTTCTATGGATTGGACAACACTTTTCTTTCCCGTGGCTTGGAACAAGATCTCTTTGAGCCTTACCAAGCGGAAAATTTAGACGCAATCCCCGAAGATTTCAAGCTTGACCCTGAAAATCGCGTCACTCCAATCGACTTTGGCGATGTTTGCATCAATTATGACAAAGCCTGGTTCGCTGACAACAATCTTGAACTACCCTCTTCGCTCAAAGACCTTGCCAACCCGATTTATAGCAACCTGCTGGTTGTTGAAAACCCTGCCACCAGCTCTCCTGGTTTGTCATTTTTGATGGCAACCATTGCCGAATTTGGCGAAAATGGCTACCTGGATTTTTGGCAATCACTCAGTGACAATGGTCTGACAGTTGTCTCCGACTGGGAAACCGCTTACTACACAAATTTCTCCGGCTCTTCCGGCAAGGGCCCCCAACCAATGGTCGTTTCTTATGCTTCCAGTCCGGCTGCGGAATTAATCTATGCCGAAACCGAATTGGATGAATCGCCAACCGCATCCTTGGTCGCCCCCGGCATGTGCTGGCGTCAAATTGAATTTGCCGGCATTCTCAAAAACACGCCTAACCGTGATTTGGCAGAAGACTTCATCGACTTCCTGCTCAGTCCTGATTTTCAGGAAGATATGCCCATGCAAATGTTCGTCTATCCGGTTTTGCCAGAAGCGACCTTGCCCGAAGGCTTTGTGCTTGCCAGTCAAATTCCTGAAAGCGTTGCCACACTCGATTCAGCCTTAATCGCTGAGCGCCGTGACCTTTGGGTGAACGACTGGACGAATTTAATCTTGAAATAACCAAGCCTGTCATGAATTTGAAGCGCTCGAAATCTCTTGTCTGGTTGCTGTGGCTGATTCCACTGGCTTTTTTGCTGGTCTTTTTCTATCAGCCGCTCCTGGCAATCTTCAGGCAAGTTTTTTCTGAGCGCTTCAGCCAAGGCTGGCAATTTTTCAGCTGGGCGCAAATCACCAAACCGCTTGGCTTTACCTTTTGGCAAGCCACCCTCTCAACCTTTTTCACGCTTCTGATCGGACTTCCGGCTGCTTATCTTTTTGCTCGTTTTGACTTCTTCGGCAGAAAAACCTTGCGCAGCATCAGTATATTGCCTTTTATTTTGCCAACCGTTGTGGTTGCTACTGCCTTCAATAGTCTGATTGGCCCTAAAGGCTGGCTAAACTTGATTCTGATGAATCTCTTCAATTTAAACAACCCGCCGGTCAATTTGCTCAATTCAATACCAGCGATTGTCCTTGCTCATGTTTTTTTCAACACCTCTATTGTTATTCGTATGGTTGGCAATAGCCTCAGCCGCCTTAACCCCCATTATGACGAAGCCGCCCGGGTTTTGAATGCCTCTCCCTGGCAAGCATTTCGAGAAGTATCCTTGCCGCTCCTGCTCCCTTCGATATTGGGTGCCAGCCTTTTAGTCTTTCTCTTCGATTTCACCAGCTTTGGTGTGGTCTTAATGCTTGGCGGTCCTCAATTTGCAACGCTTGAAGTCGAAATTTACAATCAGGCAATGAACCGCTTCAATCTGCCCATGGCTGGTTTACTTTCTGTCATCCAATTAGCTTTCACACTTATAATCACAACCATTCAAAATCGCCTCAGTAAACCCCGTTTTGGAAAAGCCGCCCTCAGCAGTGAAACGAAAACGCTCAAAAAACCAAAAACAAAATGGCAAAAAATTTTTGTTGTTTTCATGGTCATCATTTTAATCATCCTTTTCGTATCCCCCATTTTGAGTTTGGTCAGCCGCTCTTTGGTTACTTTCGAAGCAGCCAGAGGGGAGCGCGGCAGCGTCGAAACCGGTTTCACACTCCGCTATTACACAGAACTGTTCAAAAACACGAGCGGCTCTATTTTTTACGCCAACCCTTTGGCTGCAATCCGTAATTCGCTGGTCTATTCTCTCTTGACCATGCTGATTGCGACAACGCTGGGGCTCCTAACCGCCTATGCGCTCGCCAATTCCAATAAAGCGAATCGTTGGCTGGAACCGCTTTTTATGCTTCCTTTGGGCGCCAGTCCGGTGATTCTCGGCTTGGGCTTTCTGATTAGCTTCAATCAGCCACCCTGGACAAGCGGACCCTACCCGATTTTGATTCCGATTGCTCATTCGCTGATTGCCCTGCCCTTCGTTGTGCGC
>Ga0265295_1005218_pt1 | contig 16778 bp, 9 predicted proteins | sample Munlansysbiofilm_FD_192503 | JGI IMG/M metagenome (GOLD analysis project Ga0265295, IMG submission 192503) | Leachate microbial communities from a municipal landfill in Southern Ontario, Canada - Methane capture system biofilm | ecosystem: Engineered > Solid waste > Landfill > Unclassified ...
CTTAGCTTTATGATTGCTTTTGGAAGTTGAGCTGTCATGAAGTGAAATTTTTCAACTTTGCTAAGCATGTAGACGCTTTTATGAGCTGTTTTAAGACTGCGGTTCGATCCCGCACATCTCCACCAATACTTTTTTCAATTTTCTTAAATCTTAATCAAACATTCTCAAAGCTCTTTACAATAGGACTTCTTTAAGATATACTACTTTTCAATTATCGTCAAAAATTTGCAATAATTATCATATCAGGTTACTAATAGGTTACTAAAATGTCATATATAAATTCAAAAAGATATGGAACTGCTGTTCAGCATTATGAAAAAGAAAATGGTGATATTAGCTACTATGTTACTTATAAAGATGAATCTAATAAATTAAAAAGAGTAAAGATTGGAGATAAATCTCAAGGGATTAATGAAAATTTTTGCTACAGAAAAAGAAATGAAATTTTACACAAAATAAGACTAGGAGAAGAAGTACCTGTAAAACAAAGAAAATCAAATTTAACAAACTTAAACAGTATTGCAGAAATATATTTTATGGAAAAAAAGTCAGCTCAAAAAAGACAAGCAAAATATGAGTTACATATAAAACCTATTTTTGGTAATTCAAGTATCACAAGTATAACGAGAGAAGATATAATAAAATTTAGAGATAAAATTTTAGAAAAAGGCAAGTCATTACAAACTGCAAAAGGAATTATCCAACTAATTTCTACAATTTATAACTATAACATTCAAGAAAAATCTTTGAAATGCCATAATCCTGCAATTGGTATTAAATGGGCTAAACAATATAAGATAGACAATACTAGAGAAAAATATCTTGATTTACAAGAGATTAAACTGTTATTGAGAGAACTTGAAGATAAACCAACTATTTTACTGTTTGTAGAGTTATCACTTCAAACTGGTGGAAGACTTGAAACCATTTTACATATACAAAAAAAACATCTGAATCTACAAGAGTGTTCTATTCAACTAAAGAATTTAAAAACAAATGATTCCTATACTGGATTTATTCAAGAAGAGTTAGCAAGTAAGCTTTTTGATATTACAAAAAAATTAAATGCAAATGATTATGTTGTGAATTTTGATAAAGGATTAAAAGCAACATCAAGACAAATCCAAAGTCGATTAAAACCTATACTAGATAGACTTTTTAATAAAGGATTGGAAAAAAATGATGCAAAAAATAGAACTGTAATTCATACTTTAAGACACACTTTTGCATCTCATCTAGCTATTAATGGAACTCCTATTTTTACAATAAAAGAATTGATGAATCATTCAGATATTGAACAGACCATGAGATATGCAAAGCTTGCTCCTGATTCAGGGAAAAAGAATGTGCTAAATCTTTATAGATAATTTTTTAAACTCTTAAAATTTTACTCAAATTTGATTTATATTCAGTATGTCCGCCTATATATTCAGTTACATCTATATTATCTATGTTTTGATTTTCTATGGGATGCCTACCAATAGGGTCTCCAAATTCAAATTTAACACCCTCTCCTACCCTATATAATGTTTGTAAAATTGTATCATTTTTACTAAAATAATTTTTAATTTTACCACTTACTGTATTATGAAGTTCGTTCCAACAAACTTTATTATCTTCATTCTTACAATTCTTATCAACAGCACCACCCAAAAGATGTACATCTTTAATAAAACATTTGTCTTTTGTTTTTAAAGATGATAAACAAGAATAAATAACTCTAGCACCCAAAGAATGTCCTATTAATATATGCTCTTTATCTGTCCTTGCTATAATATCAGCCAATAATGCTCCAGTTTGATATGCTTTTACACTAGCAACAGACCATGGATTTGTTACAAGTCCCAATGCTTGGATTGCAAGTCCTAATGGGGCTACTTTTTTAACAGCTACTTTTGAAGCAGATGAAGCTGTAGTAATAATACTATTTTTTAAACTTTCCGTACCCCATCCTTGACCAAATGAATTTGCTAAAGCCATAATATTTTTTGATTCCCATTTAACATAATAAATTGTATTTTCTTTATATTTTTCTTTTAGCCCATCAAGCCAAGATTGTGTAGCTTTTTTGTTTTCTTCATTTAAAAATCCATCAATACAAATAATAGTGGGTTCAATACCTTGCTTTATTCTAACTATCTCAAATCCTTCGATATCTCCAAAATAACTATTTGATATTACAGCTCCATATTTACCGCCTAATGCACTTCCTGCTGCAGTAACAACTGCAACTCCACCTGCAACTCCTAATCCGCCAGTACTAATAGCACCAAATCCTAGTAATGCCAAACCTTTACTTGTAGCAGCAGCACCTGAAAGCCCATATAAAGTTCCTATCGAACCACCAATAGCAGGAGCAGCTAAAAATGCAGCGGGAGCTATTACTGCAGCCCCTCCAATTGTAAATGCTGCAGTTGTAGCAATCTTTTTATAATTTAGTTCATTCCTTTCAACTATATCACGGTATTCACCTATAGTTTCTAAAGACCAATCTAATGACTCAAATTTTGCAATTTGTCCTTCATGAACAGCACAAAAATTGTTAGACCACATATCAATATTTTCAGCTTTCAAATCTGAATATTTTGCTTTATTATTACAAACTCTACATTTAACAATTTCATTTCCACATCCATTACATATATAAACATTTCGAGTTAAATTGTTTTTTTCTTTTAATGTACAAGTATGACTTTCAAAACACCATGAACAATAACTTTCTATTTGTTCTAATCTTGAATCCAAAAATTTATCAGAGATACTTTCAATATTATCTTGAGCTACTTTTTTGGTCTTATTTGCAATATCATTCACATTATCGAATATTTGATTTGTCATATTATCTTTAATTGTTTCTGAAGCAAAAGTGCTTGCCTTTGATGATGTGTTTTCTACAGCTTCTTTAGCTTTTTTAGCAGCATCTTCAGCTTTTTTCTTTAAATTACTAAACATTTGAATTTATCTCCCCCCTATAGATATAATTTATTCTACTAAGTTAACCTAAATGTATTATAAAAAACTTATTACATTATTTTTAATATAAAATTGTCTAAATATGATTTATTTTAAGAAAAAAACAATAATCCAAGTAAATCAAATTTACTTAGATTATTTATGTAATTATATTTTAATTTACCATATCACTTAGACAAATATTTTCAATTTGTTTAGCAATTTGATAAGCTTCTTGAATAAGATCTTCCCTCTCTTGACTAAAACTTTTAAAATCAATATCTACATCTTGTTTTAAAGTTTCAAAAATAGATATTAAACTAGAATTTAACTTATCTAAAAAATCAGTTGCTTTATCTATTTTTAGTTGGTTTTGATTATCTTCATAAACTAATATTGGTGTTGATACTCCAATTGTAGTAAAATCTTCTACATTTTTAATATCAAATCTTTCTAGTTCATTTTGATGTAAACTATTAAAATAGTTAGCAAAAGATATAAAGATTCCATTATAAACACTTTGTTTTAAAGAATCTAATTTAGAAAAATCCATACTATCTATCAAATTTTGAGTATCTTTTTCAATTCTTTCAAAAATATCAGATGGATTTTCATCAGAATATTTTTTTAAAGAAAAACCTACAATAACTCCTAAAGCTCCACTAACTAATAAAGGTAATACTGGTAACATTTCAAACTCCTCACAAATTTATTTACAAGAATAATTATCTTGCATAAAGTTGTGATATATGTTTATTATTTTTTAGTCTCAATACTATAATTTAATAATTATTCTAATTTTATTACTTAGAAATAATTAATATATATAAGTGATAAATCTTATTTTTCATCACATATAACTATTAATTGAACACCTATTCTTTCAATAAAAGAGACAATAAATTACTCTAATATTGAGCAAAATTATATATGTAAAACAGCTCTAGATTCTAGTAAGATTAATCTTTATTAATAAGTATTCGATAGGATATGGTTTTATTTCTATTCTAGTAATAAAGCCCTAATTATTGGCTATATTACATAAATATTTAAAATTGTACTACATTAAAAATTATGATACTTTTTGATAAGAATTGTATATTATTAATTAATGTTTACTTTTTTAATCATACCTCTATCTAAACTTTTATATACAATAGGTTTGTTTATTTCAAAAGATCCATCCGCAAGTACTTCTGTTATGCATGTATCCATTAAATTTATTAAAACTTGCATAACATTGGGATCGTTTTTTTCATACTCTTCTAAAAAAGCTTTTTTAACCTTTTTCTCAAAACGACTTCGCATACCTAAAACTGCAATATCATCTTTTGCAAGTTTTTCTTTCTCAGTATATACTTCAAAAATACCATCTTCAAATTTACTTTTCATTCTATAGATATATATTTGATGTTCATTTAAAAATGGGCAATAGAAACCACAAAATATTTCCGTATACATTTGTTTAAACTCTTCTATACAGAGCCTATGTTGCTTAGCTGATTTTAATGCATGATTTATTGAGTGTTCAACAGCATTTGAAATATATTCACCTGATAATAAATTCTCAAAATCACTATCTAAAAATGTATCATCATCCCATTGAGTATACATTGGTGGATTTTTAAGTAAATTTTCTTGGCAAGGTAGAACAATTGTATATTGAATAGGTTCATCATATCTTGCTTTTTCAAGATAAGTTATTTCAAGTTTTTCTAAATGCCCACTAATAGAATTTATTATATGTTGTGCTACTAAAGTACTTCCTGCAAATCCAACTATAAAAGGAAGTTCATGATAAATATAAGAATAATTTCTAAAACTTCCATCAGGAGCAAAATTTGGTTTATATAAAATTGCTTTCATATCATAAATCTTTCTAAAACCTGTTAATAAGGTTTTTGTTCCACCTAATGTAGTTATGGCACTATCAGCAATTGCGAAAATACCTTTGTCAATTATCCTAATATCATCTTTATCATTTATTTCTTCTCCCTCATTCCCAAACATTTGTTTAATTGTTTTCCAATTCATTTTCTCAAAATCGTATCCTACAAACAATAAAGACAACTGTATTTCCTTTTATAAAAATTTATTAACTTCAAACTTAAATAATTCAGATTGATTATTTAAATATTCTTTGAATTGATTATTTACTTCTAGATTACCAATATTAGTAAATTTAATATTTTCATACTGGTTATCTTCTTTTAATTTACTAATTATATTTACATTCAATCCTATTTTTGTAAGGTTAATTAATTCTTCATTATCTGTTCCATATGTATTCAAATTATATTCACTTTTAGTAATTAATCCAAAATCATATAAAAAATTTATTAGTTTATTTAGTTTAAAACTGACAAAATCTTCCTCAATTTTCAATTTTGAAATAGACAAATTAATCATTTTTTTATTATTGTCCTTATATTTAGATAAGTCGATATATACATCCCTGAGATATTCATCACTTTTATAAACGTTTGATAATCTTTTTGTCTCTCCAAATGTTGTACCTATAAATAAATAAGGATCACTTGAATTTGCTTTTTCTTTAAAATATTGAAATGTAGATTGAATGTTATTCTTAAGAGGTAGTTTTTGCGTCATTTCTAAGTAGTTATTATAATATCTTTGTGCTTTTTCATTTTTTAATCTTTCTATTTCAAAATCAACAATATTAGCTTCTAGTTGTTTTATAAAAATCCAATATACTTTTAGAATTAAATTGTAAGAAATAAAATTTTTATTATCTTTATAAGCTACAATTTTTTGAGCAATAAAATTTGAAACAAAGTCTAAATCTATATAAAAATCATCAATATTATTTTCAATAAAGTATTTTTTGATTTTTTGCTCTAAAGTTAAATCATTGTTGTTTACTAAAAGGTAGTTAGTCTTCTCAATAATTTCACTATCTTTTTTTTGTTTTTTTTCTTTACGCTCTAACTCATTTTTACTTTTACCAAATAGTTCATCAATATTATATTCAGAAAGTAGAGGGTTTTGTATAATATCTGTAAAACTATGCTCTCTTAATAATTTAATCTTATTTTTCATATCATTTTTACCTTGATACTTCTTTGTACTAACAAAATGAATATTAGATATTAATTTATTTAATTTTTTTTCTTTAAAAACATAGTTTAGACGATTAACCCGTCCTATTAGATTAACTAAATCTTTCCCTTTTTGATAATCTGTACTCATAATGTATAAATTGTCTATAGGAAGATTAACACCCTCCAAAATAACACTATTTGCTATAATATATTTAAATTTATCTATTTGGTTAAATTGATACTCTAAATACTCTTTTATAATATTTGGCATTTTTGCATGAATATATACAATACCTTTATAAATTGTAGTATTTATGTAAAAGTCTTCGTGTACTTCTTCTTGTAATGTAGTAATAATTTTCTGAATTTCCGGGTCTATTTCAATATCTTCAAATATATCGTCTTCTAATAGTTCATTTGCCAACATTTCAATTTTATTAGGACTATAATGAAATAAAAAGTTTTTATTCTTCGATGATTGTTTAATATAGTTAAATTCACTAATATTTTGATTTCTAGGAGACAAATATTCCCCAGTAAACTTATCATATTGTCTAATAGTATTGTCTTTAAATAGAAATATTTCCTCACATTTTAAATTGTGTTTTACTTCATAGCTATCTATGATTTCAATATTATCAAGTTTTAAATTATCTTTATTATCTATTAACGGAGAAAGATAAACTACTTTTTGTTTATCATTTTTACTTTTATTAATTTTTATTAATCTAGATAATATTAAGCCTCTTGAGTTATCATTATTGTATTCAAAAATTTTATGTGCTTCATCTATAAACAAAATATCAAAATATCCACCTTTATTAATTAATCTTGTAGCTCTTTCTTGTGTTAAAACACTAATAAATTTATCTTGATTATCGTACATCTCATCATGAAGTATAATCTTATAATCTAAATTAAGTTTTTTTATATTTTTAAATGTTTGCATTAATAATGATTTTGTTGGTACTATAATTCCAATTTTAAGAAACTTTTTTTGTAGTAGGAAAGTCGAAATTAATGAACTTTTACCAAAAGATGTGGGAGCTATATATGCCAAAGTATCACATGAACTTTCTAATAGTTGTATAACTGAATTATGTTGCTCCAAAGTTTCAATATAGTTTTCTCGTTCATTAACAAATTTTGATTTTACAAGATTATGGCTAATAATACTAGATATACTATCTAATTCTATTTTGTCATTATCAACCAATATATTACAAATTGGGAAAAATCCAATTTGTATACTTATATCATAAAGAGGTTTGAAATCGTTAAATAATTGTGAGTATTTTAAAATAATATAATATGCCAATTTGAAAAAGCTTTTGAATCTATTATCATTGTTATAAAAGTTAAAAAACAAAATAGCACTTAACAGTATAAACTTTTGTTCTTCAAGTGTAATATTAGAGTTACCTTGAATTAATTTATAGTAAATATCTTTAAATTCATTAGTATTTTTTAAATTTGTTAATTGAGTTTTTTCTATACCCTTGTCATGCTTAATCATTGATATATCCTATAAAATCATCAACAGATTTTTTATTTATACATAAAACATTCATTTTTTTATAATCATATTTTTTAATTAGTTTTTCTAATTTATCCTTTAAATCATCATTGTCTATTACACTATATCTATCTTCTAAAAAAATTGTCGAGCTAGGTATAACATTAAAGTTTTTTATATCTTCAAAATTTTTTGTTATAAACCTATTCCTAAATTCTTTTAAATTTTCAATAAGAGTTTTATTATTTATCACTTTTGCAACTTCTGCATGATGTACTGCATTTTTCCATGGACTAATAGGATTTCCATGAGTATTAGTTTTCGTACCAGCTAGTTTAGCTTTTATATCTCTATATGCTTCACCTATATTAGAATTATGATTAGCTTTATCTGTAGTAGAAATACTAGATTTACTTTCATAAATCCACATCTCCTCATCTAATTTATATAAACCATCAAATCCTTTTTTCATAGATCCTTTTTCTTCCAAATTTGAAAAAAGAAAATGTTGTTCAAATTTTAAATGATTAATATATAAATGGCATATAAATTCAGCAACAAATCCTGCTTTTTTATTTTCATCAGCGCCTTTTTCGTCCAACCATTCTTTAATTTGTATTTTTACTAATTCTATATCTTTTTCATCAAATGTTGAATCATATATTGAAACAATTTTATTATTAATAAAGCTTTTAAAAGCTTCATCATAATTCTCAATATTAATAAAATGAAAAGTCAATTTATCTTTAACTATTTCTATAACATTTGAATCAAAAATTTTAACCATTTAATTAATTTCCTCTTTCCTCAACATATCTTCAAAATCATCACAAAGTTTTTCAACTAAATCTTTAGTTTCTTTTATAAAGAAATCACCTATTTCAGTTTTCTTTCTTCTTACAAAACTATTATAAATTTTTTTAAAGTCATTGTAAACTTCATCTTCTCCAAATTGTGTACCAAACATTTTGGCTTTTAATTCTTTAAAATCTTTATGCTCTTTAATATAACTAAAAAATACTTCTATTTTTTTTTGGAACTCCTCAATAAGTTTTCCAATTTCTTCCTCTTCTTCATTTCGTTTTTCAATGATGTCCAAAATATTATATTTATATCCACCATTTTTTTTACCTTTTCCTGTTCCAGCAGTTGGAGGAGTGTCAGGTTTTATAGGCTTTTCTTTTACATTTTCTACTATACCCATTTGATTATCATAATAGATTTCTACTTCATCTTTTTCTTCATCAGTTCTATTTACACTATTATAAATATTACTATATCTTCTATAGAACTCTAAAAAACAATGTTCTAAGTATTTTCTATCAAAGTCAATAACAAATTCAATAAGATTTAAAATCCTAAAATAGTGATTTACTTTTTGTTTCAGCTCTTTACTTTTATCAGGATTAGCTTTTATATAAGCAGTTAGACTATTTTCAAGATTTAGATATAAATTTGGATTAGCCTCTTTATCCTCACATATTTTTAAAAAATATGTAAAGTATTCTTTATAGATGTTTGATAATTTTAAGTCTTTAAATACAACATCAAGAGCTTTTAGTTCACCCAATGGATCAAAATCACTAACTACCACATCGCTAAAGTGTTCAAATGCTTCTTTTATATTACTTACATTTACATTTTTATATGAAAAATCGATGATTTTACAATCATTCTTATATTTTGTTGTTCTATTTACTCTTGATATAGTTTGAATTGCATTAATACCTCTAATCTCTTTATCAAGATACAATGTATGTAATTTTGGCTCATCAAATCCTGTTTGAAGTTTATCTACAACTATTATCAAACCATTTTTTCTAAGAGCAAAATTTTGTAATACTTTTTCTTCTGTAAGTCCACCATTTAAACTACTTGAATTACTCTCATCTTGAGAAGCACTATAAACTATATAAATTGGCGCTTCACTATAATTTTTATACTTTTTCTCTTGTACAATTTTGTTAAAGTGATATTCAACTCTCTCTTTATACATTTTAGCCGCTTTAATAGAAGCAGTTGCTAACATAGCTTTTCCAGTACCTCTTATTTGTCTATAAACTACTTGAACTAGATTTTTTGCTATATGTTTACTTATTGCATCAATTCTATCTTCGTTTTCATATATTTTTTTCTTTTTAATAGTAAATTGTTTTTCAACATCAGCATCTTCAAGTCCCTCAAGCACATTATCAGGTAACTCAAAATACATCTTAGCAGCCATAGCTACTATTCCTTTTAAAGGATTTAATATATAATCATCTGCAATTGCTTCTTTCATTGTATAACTATCAAACGGTACCCATAGTTTTTTAGCTTCTGCATATTTATTAAATTCACCAAATCTAGCTAATGTATGATGGCTTGGAGTTGCCGTAAAACCTATAATCAAATTCTTTTTATGATTGCTATTAGTATATGATTCATCTGTGTCAAAACTATTTTGAAGTTCATCAAAAACACTTAACATCTCTTCACTTTGGCTTCCACTATTTGATCTATGAATTTCATCAATTAAGAAAGCAACTCTTAGAGATGATAGTTTTTTTAGTGTATCACTATCAAGCATATTTCTTAAATCATTGAATTTTTGAAGATTAACTATAACAAGTCTAGTATCCTCTTTTAAAGCTTTTTGAAAACTTGCTTTATCACTAGCTTCTATGTACATTTTATTATCAATATTCATATTGAACATTTTTGTATCAAGCTGATCTCTTAGTTGAACTCTATCTACTATTAACATGATTTTGTCATATACATAAAAGCCATTTTTTTTAAGGTCTTTTAACTGTAATGCACTCCAACCTATAATATTACTTTTCCCAAAACCAGCTGCATATTGAAGCAATAATGAATAGATATTTTTGTTATTATGAAAAGCCAATCTTTTAGCAATAAGTTCATCTTGCATACTTTGAGGAAGATGTTTTAGTTCATCTCTTAACTTATTTATAAAATAGTCAGGTTCATTTTCATGTTCTAAAAACTCATCAATCTTACTCATAATCTTATCAACACCAAATTTTTGTTTTGGTCTAGGACTTATTAGATTACCTTTTTGATTTTTTAGGATTTTATTTCCCTTTTTATCTTGTTCAATTTCTCTTTCGATAAAATTATAATAAAGAATCTCTTTTTCAATCATCTTTTTAGAATAATGAGCTTTAAATACTTCCGCTAATTTATCTTGTTTATTTTCACTTTTTGTAATAAGTGGGTATTGCTTGAAACTTTTCTCAACTTTTTTATTATATTGTTCATAATCATATTTACCGTCTTTATAATGATTTTCAACTTCATCAAAAAACTTTGTAATATCTCTTATAATGTAAGTTTCATTTATATCAGTAGTACTTATCCAAATAGCTTTTTCAAAGATTTTTAACATATCTTTTCTAATATCAGATTTTTGAGAATCTGTTAGATGGCTATTATTTTGGATATTTTCAAGGTAACTTATAACACCTTCTTTATAATCTTTTATTACTTTTAATCTTCCATTTTTTTTAGCATTTTGATTATTGTAGTTTGATTTTAATTCACAATAACCTAAATATATCCCATTTACAAACATTGTAATATCAGGTCTAAATGAGTAAATTTGTTTACCCTCATAATGATACTTATACTTTAATTCTTGTACTACACTAAAGATATTTTCTTCAAAATCAGCATCACCTTTTATTTCACTCTCACTTCTATTAAACAGATAAAATTTCAATCCCTCAAAAGTTATAGTTCCATTATTATTTAAAAACAAAGCCATGTTTCTAAAATCTTTGATTTTATCTTCGATAAAAGCTACCAAAGAATCAGTTAGCTCTTTTTCACTTTCAAATTTTTTTTCTAAACTTTTAAAATTCTCTTTGTTTACTTCACTTGTTTTTAAAAACTCTATCAAATCACTTTCAATTATCAGATTACTTGTTACAGTATTTGGTTGTACCTCTCTATAACCTAATCCTACTCCATGATTTGTTGTAAAAAATGGGATTAAAAACTTATCTTGTAAATGTAATTCATTCATCTATGCTACCTTCACTTTTCCAGTTACTACATCATTTATTAATGTTTTTCTAAATTCTTTTAGTACTTCGATTTTTTTACCAATAACTTCTATAATTGAATCAATTTTTGATGTTTTTTCATCAAGATAATTTGCTATTTTAACTTGTTCATCATAAGGTGGTTTAGTCATTGTTTCTTGCATAAACAAAGTCATATTTACAGCTTCTCTAATTTCTAAAATACCTGTAGCAATTCTTCTAAGACTTCTTTGAAATGCTTTCATTCTAAAAAAGTAATCATAATATTTTGCATAGCTATCTTTTTTAGTAATGAGAATTATATAAACCACACTTAATGCTCCAAACTCTTTTGAAATACCAACAGAACCTATCATTACATTCATCTTATTTACAACAATATCATTTGGATAAACAAGCTTATAGTTTGTAATATCTTCAGCCATTTTATTTCCAACATTACCTTTATCTCTATGATTTATAACTCCAATATCTTTCATAACAGATAGTATATTTGAAGTAACTGCTTCGCCTGTTTTTATATCTAAATTTTTGCCAACTCTTTCTTTAAATATATTTTTAAGTCTATTTGTATTCCAATGTTTTGGAATATCTCCTATCCATTTACTATTACACTCTTGTAATTCAACATTTTTATCAAGCCCTCTTAAAACAGTTTCAGAAATTAGAGTTTGTTTTAACTCCTTATATTTTTCTATCTTTTGTTCAAGAATTGATATCTCTTTGTCTATTTTTTGTGTTTTTTCATCTAAATAATTTACAATTTCACATTTTTGTTTTAAATCCATTGTAGGTAAAAGAACTTGTACATATTTTGCAGAACTTAAATTATTTTGTGCAGTAGAAATTGAAATACTTCTTGCTTTATTTCTATACGATTCTGAATTAAACAAATAATTATAAAATTTTGAATTTTCACTTTTTCTAAATCTTAATCTAACTAAGTATGAAGCAAAAGAAACATTTACTACTTCATCTTCTATTAAACCTGCTTTACCTATTAAACTAATGCTTCCATTAGTTCTAGTATATAGAATATCACCTTTTTTTAATAACAATTCATTAACTATTTGATCAACAAATTTTTCTTTTGGAAAATTTATTTTTCCATCTTGAATATCACCCATACCTAAAATTTCAATTTTTCCCTCATCATATGTATTTTGAGAAGTTCCATAAATATTATTTATTAGTAAATCTTTAACTCTTTTTATTTCCCAATTACAAGGTATTTCGTCTAGCCAATCTATTTCAGCATCTTTATAACTTTCATACTTTTTAAACTTCATAGCCCTAACTCACTTTCAAGAGTTCTCATTTCTTTATCTAAGTTATCTATATCAGCTAAAATAGTTTCAAGTGGTCTTAATTTTTCAGGTTTATAAAAAATCTTATTAAAATTTATTTCTACTCCTACTATATTTTCAAGATAAACAAAAGGTTTATTTACATACTTAGCCATAAAATCTTCTATATTTTTTTGATTTTCTTCTTCATCTTTACTATATGAAATAATCTCATAATCTTTTTGATAATCAGGTGTTAATTCAACACTTATAACTATTGAAGCTGGTTTTGTTTTTGTCTCTTTTTTATAAGTTGATTTTATAACTATTTTTCCACATCCTAGTTCTTGAATCTTATCTCCAGTTTGTTTTATAATAGTTTCTTTCTCTTCATCGTAATAATAAATAGCTTCTTTTGTATGAACTTTTAAAGCCTTTTCTTTATAATCTAACTCTTTTATTATATCTTTGATATAAGCTTCGTGATATGTGATTAGATTTTGATATTTATTTTTTTCAAAAGTTGTAATCTCAAAATTATCAACTATTAGCTCATCTTGTTCTATTTTGATTGGACTTAGTTTTATAGATTTATCTTTATCTTCTAAAATACTCTCTACTGTTTTATCTTGGTAGTCTAAGTTTGTAAGGTAAATTGCTTGTTTATTAAAATAAAAAAACTCTTTATCAAAAACTTGTGCATAATCATTTGCTTTAAAATCATTTAAAGTTTTTACTATATCCAATCTACTAAGCTCATCTACCTCTTTTCTTTTTTTACCTTTGTTCTTTTTAAGCAGTTCAAATTTATCATTAGCATTTATCATCATAACCTTATTTGGGTGTTTTTTGTTTTTATTCAATACCCAAAGATATGTAAAAATATTTGTATTAAAAAACTCATCTGTTGGTAACTGAATAATTGCTTCTAAAATATCTTGCTCAAATATCCATTTTCTTATTTCACTCTCTCCACTTCCTGCATCACCACTAAATAGTGTTGAACCATTATGAACAACAACTGCCATACCCTCTAAAGACATTTTTGAAATTATATGTTGTAAAAATAGAAGTTGCCCATCACTTATGGCTGGTAAAGCATGAAATCTTCCTGTTTTATCCTTTTCTATATCGCTTTTATAACCTTTCCAATCAACTCCATAAGGTGGATTTGCAACAACTACATCAAACTCTTCATCAAACTTATCATTTGTTAGAGTATTACCATACTCTATTTTTGCATTACTTCTAAATCTGCTTTCTATTTTAGCTAAGGCATATAAAGCATCATTCCAGTCTTGCCCTCTTGTTGCTGTTGGACGATTTGAAAACTTTTCTTTGATTCTATCTTCTACACCATAAAGCATATTTCCACCACCACAAGTTGGATCATAAATAGTCAAAAACTCATCACTATCATCTATTTTAGAAGCAATAATTTCAGAAATAAGTGCAATAACATCATCAGGTGTATATTGTTCTCCAGCTGTTTCTGCTGAAATGTCTGCCCATTTTCTTTTTATGTGTTCTTCTAGTGTAGTAATCTCACTATTGTTGAATGGTTTTAAATCTATTTCACTCCATGCTTTAACAGATGAAAATAAGATCTTCTTTTTATTTAAAAGTCCTGATATTCCAGATATATCAAGATATTTTTCTTCATCATTACCTTTGTTTACCCCAAGTAAATCTTTTGTTTCAGCATCAAAACCTTGTAAATAAGCATCAAAATCCCTTTCAAAAGTTTTATCATTTTTACAAATATCAGCAAGAGTTTTGTTTTGTTCAAAAAGATAAATATTGTAACCTTTCTCTTGGTCTTTTATCTCTTCTATAAAATCTTCTAATTCAAGAGTATCTCCACTAGCTTCAAGTTCAGCTTTCAACTCTTCAGCCATTCTAACAAATCTACTTTCAACCATAATAAGAGCAAAAAAAGGCATCATATACTTTGGAAAATCACTTTGTTTTATACCTGCACCTATTAATAAATCTGCAGTTGCCCAAACTTTTGATTCATACTTTAAAATATCTTGACTCATTTACTTCACCGCCCCTAAAAAATTACTGTGTATTCGCTCTATTTCTTTTTCTAAATGATTAATTTTATTATACATTTCTATTTCATTATTAAAGTTTAGAAATATTGTTTTTTCACTTTCTTCTGTTAATTTAGGAATACCTAAATTCTTTACTTCTACAGTAGATATTTGTGGCATCACTGTACCAGATGTAATAGAAGATAATATTGTTTGTCCAATATTTGATTTTAAAAACATATATAAGATTATAGCTTTCTCTTCTTTATCTTCTTTTAATCTAATAACTTGAATTGCCTGAGAAGCTATGATTGGTTTATCTATTTTACCAATTATAGCTACTTTACCAATCGTACCTTTTGTACTAAGTAATACATCATATGGTTCAAGTTTATATGTATCTAATCTATTTTTTTGTGATTCAATTTTTTTTATCTTTCCACACTCTAAAGTAAACCCTGCTTTACTAAAATCAGATGGTGATATTTCAAATATTTCAAGACCTTTTTCTTCATCTTTAAATAATTGTGATTTTCTAATATCAGCTATATCTTCAAGTCTTATAAGTTCAAATTTTTCTAACTCTTTTTGCACTTCTTTTGTTTTTTCAGTAACAACATATTTATCAATTGCAAATGAGTAATTATTTTCGATTATTTCTTCTCTTGAGATTAATGCTGAAATATTTTTTATCTCTTTCTTTTTGATATAAATATCTTTAATTTCATCAACAGATTTAAATACTAGTTGTCTACCTTCTCTTTTAATAAAACTTTCATCCTTTAGATTAATAAACATTATATCGTCAGGCTTTAGTACATGTTGATTTCTTATTTTATTTATTATAAAAAATGTAGTTTCAGTAGATGTAGCACTATGTAAATTTGGTGGTAATTGTACTATTCCTTCCAGATAATTTTTTTCTATCAAATACTTTCTAAATAACTCTTCATTACCACTTCTATAAGTAAATCCTACAGGCATTAGAACAACTGCTCTATATTTTGTTTGTGCTAATATATGCTCGAAATATGCTATATCCAGAACTGAACCTTTTTGAAATTTAAATCTATTAAATTTATCATTCTTATAATCAAAGTTTTGTTTTATACTATATGGTGGGAAAGATAATACATATTCAAATTCTCTAAGTTTATCTTTATTATTTTGATCTAAATAACTTGGATTTTCTAACGCATTAGACAATATAAATTCAATATCCTCAGATTCATTATCTCGAGATTCAATAGCTGAAACTGCAATATCTGCGAATCCACATACTGATATTAATTCAGCAACTAATGAGTATTTAGGAGTTTGACTATCTGTATAGATTAGAGTGTTAAGAAATTTACTGTAAGCAAACCCTTGTGTAAATGGTACATATAATTCTGGTATATAGTATGGTACAGTTCTAAATCTACTGTCTACTAATAGTTTTAAACCCATTTCAGCTACTTGACTTGAAACTAATGGAATATCAATTCTAAATTTTGATAAGAAGAAGGCATCATGTATAGTTGGTAGCTTCAATGTATTTTTAAGCCTATCAATAATTAAATCTAAATGTCCATCTTCAAATTTATCTACATCTAATTTATAAATTCTAAATAATTTTATCTCTTCTGACAATTTATTAAATATTTCAGCCAATTTTTTTATTTCTATTTTCGATTCTATAAATGTGTAATAGTTAAGATTCTCATCTTTAATTTTATGCAACGAAAGAATTTCCCAAGCCCTTAAAATATAAATTAATTCTAACAATTCATTTTTGTATACATTTGGTATGTAATCAATCATTTTTTCTAATTCATTAAGGCTCATGGTTTTATCAGTATAGTTATCTGTGAACATTTTATTTATTCCTATTC
>Ga0265295_1005220_pt1 | contig 16776 bp, 15 predicted proteins | sample Munlansysbiofilm_FD_192503 | JGI IMG/M metagenome (GOLD analysis project Ga0265295, IMG submission 192503) | Leachate microbial communities from a municipal landfill in Southern Ontario, Canada - Methane capture system biofilm | ecosystem: Engineered > Solid waste > Landfill > Unclassified ...
ATATGACGGTCTTTGACAACATGGCCTTTGCCCTGAAGCTGCGCAGAGAACCCAAAGCAGAGATCAAAAAGAAAGTGGAAGCTGCGGCGGCCCTTTTGGGCATCGAAAGCATGATGACCCGCAAACCCGGTCAGCTCTCCGGTGGTCAACGTCAAAGAGTGGCACTGGGGCGCGCCATCGTGCGTAATCCCAAAGTCTTCCTCTTTGATGAACCTCTCTCCAATCTCGATGCCAAACTGCGTGTAGCCATGCGTGCTGAGATAGTAAAGCTGCATAAAACCCTGGAAACCACCATGATCTATGTGACGCACGATCAGGTGGAAGCCATGACCATGGCAGATCGCATCGTGGTCATGAAAGATGGGATCATCCTTCAGATCGATACGCCTCTGGATATCTACAATCATCCTGCCAATATCTTTGTTGCCGGCTTTATCGGTAGCCCCGCCATCAATATGGTTACGGGTAAATTGGTGAAGGGAGATGCCGGGCTTGCTTTTGATAGCGGGGACTATCGGCTCACTCTTACCGAGGATCAGCAGAAAAAGCTCAAAGACTACGAAAACAAGCAGATCGTCATGGGCATCCGTCCTGAAGATATTTACGATGCACGGCATGACAGCATGGCGGAATTCCCGCAAAAGTTCACCCCGATCTGTGATTTGGTAGAACCCCTCGGCAATGAATTCCATGTGGTGCTCAAAACCAAACAATACAGCTTTGTGGCGCGTCTCGATCCCAAAGAATTGCCCAAGGTGGGCGTGGAGCTGCCCGTCACAGTGGATATGACGAAGGCTCATTTCTTTGATCCAGTGAGTGAACTAGCCCTGTATTGATAACTGATTATGAAGCGGGTGCTGCTTTTTATCGCATTGTCGTCAGTGCCCCTTTTAGCCTTATGCCTGTCCTATTCAGCCTCGGCCACTGCCTTGAGCGGGCTCAGCATACTCTCGGATTCTGTGGCGGATTATGCCATTTCTCCCGTTTTGCATCTGTCCGGGCTGAGCTTCTCTTACCATCGCCCCTTTTCTGTGCCGGGAATCAATGTCTTTTCCCTGCATAATGCCATAGAAAAGCGAGACTTGCATATTGCTCTGGGTAGCAGCTATTTGCATCATCAGGATTACTCCTCGCACCATCCTTATCTGAATCTGAATTACTGTGCTCAGGGCATCAGCCTCGGAGCTACCGGCCATCTGCTTTATGACGCGATCCAGGATTCTGACGCAGAGTACAGCTTTAGCTACGATCTGGGCTTAGGCTATGAATACCAAGACTTTGCCGCAGAGCTGAAGATGCTGCGCCTGACTCATGATGAAGAAGAGGTCAGCCTCAGCATTATGGGATATCTTGGCCCGGATCTGCGGGCTGCTCTGGGATATTTCCATAGTAAGAACTATCAGGATAATTTCAGGGTGGGCGTGAATACGGAACTAAACCAATTTTTAAGCATATATGGCTCCTGGCAAAACGAGGACAGCCGCTTTGGCCTGGGGTTCAAAGTTAGTGTAGAGAGCTGGAGCCTGATCTATGCTGTCCGCACTCATCCCAAGCTCGATGCCAGCCATGCCATTTCCCTGGAACTTGCTTGGTGAGGTGGCTTTTCCCCTTGCTGCTATGTTTCAGCATAGCATACATCTACGCACAAGATTTTAGCTCCGATATCATCAGCCTGCCAGAGCTGCTTTACGAGGAAGGGGCAGATAGCTTTAGCGATGAAATCTACCAAAGCCTTCAACCGTTTAAGATTGCCGGCAAAATGAGCGTTTATCTGCGGGATGAAAGCTATCTGCTGAGTCATTTGGGTTTGGAACGAGAGGGGATTGTCATCAGAGGCGGGTTGAAGTCCGGTGAACGGCTCTGCGCCAATCTGCAGACAAAGTTTTATGATAGAGTCATTATCGGGAACTTTCGCGCTGAGCTGGGAGAGGGCCTGGTCTTTGCCAGAGCCAATGCTGCGCCCCGCTTGCAAAATCCTCCGCACCCCCAAAGTTTTGCCCCGCAGGGTATCGCTCTGAACCTAGCTTACAAGAATTGGTCACTAATGGCGATAGCCTCTGGCCTTGAAAGAGATGTGAAGCTTTCTGAGGGTAAAATCAGCTCAATGCCCAAAAGCAAACGCGAATATCTGAGCCAAAGCAAAGAAGAAATCGGCTCCGCGGCACTCTGGTATGCCGGGGATAAATACCATTTGGGCGCTTTGGTTTATCAGCAGCGCTATGAGCATAGCTTTGTCAAAGCCGGTCAGGATTCGCTTTTGCAAGTCTGCAGTTTCTTTGGGCGGGCAGCTCTGGGGGCGCACAAGCTCGGCCTGGAAAGCGCTCTCCAAAAAGGCAGAGCCTCACTAAAAACAGAGTGGGAGATGAAAAGCGGAATCTTTTGGCAGAGATGGCGCTATGGCTATATCGATAAATATCAGCGTCCGGCTTATGCAGCACAGGCTCTACGCCTCAGCACTCTGGATGAAAGGGAAGAGATCAGCGTGGAAGCCTCGGTAAAGCTTGTCCCAAAACTCAAGCTGGATGCGGGCACTGTGCTGTGTCGGGCCTTGGGTTCTCTTACCGATCCGGATTGGCTCTCGCAGAGCAGTGTCCGGCTTTGCTATCGTGATCAAGACAGCCTTCTTCAGGGCAGCCTCAAACTGATAGACCGCCAGATCCTGACTGCCATCGACAGCAGCTACGTCAGCAGCATCCCTCTGCATTACCGCTTTCAGATTCAGGCTTCGCAAGAGATCAAGGAATTTTGGGAAATTGCCTTTTCTGCGCGCTATCACTATCAAGAGAAGACAGCGGCGTTTTCCTCCGGATCCTGGTGGCAGCACAGCTTTGGCTATAAAAACGAGAGCTGGAAACTGCTGCTGGCCTATACCATTTGGAATAGCGCCAATTACAAGATGATCGTACCCAGTGATGGCGACATGGGCTATGAATCCTTGGGCCGCAATGCTATAAGGATCGAAGGCAAAGCAGCTTATAAGCTCGCTTTCGGCAAAATAGAAGCCAGCCTGCGCCAGGGCTTGAAAGAGCCTTATGACAGCAGCATTGATCTGCACTTTAGCCTGCATAAATGAGACTCAAGGGTTTTACCGTAGTGGCGGACTCCTGTTCCGCCACAACCGCTTACCATCCTTTTATCCCCCGCCAGAGCCCCAGTCCTCCCTTTCTCCTATAGCTCCGTTAAAGGCGAGTTCAGGAAATGAGCGAGCCTCAAGCTTTGCCCAAAGTGCAATATCAGATGCCAGGAGCGAGGCCATATTCCCTTCCACTTCTTTAAAATGAGCGCAAAATCAAAAAAAGCATGCGGTGATTTTGCCTTTTTACTTGACACAGCAGTGAACTCCAGGATTGTGGAAAATAGGTTTATTTTAAGCAAACTGTAATAATATATATAGAAATTTAGGTCTCAAAAGAGGTGATGGATGTCCATATTCGATTTTTTCGGCATGATGACAAACGACATAGCAATAGACTTGGGTACAGCCAATACACTGGTGTACAAGAAGAACGGTGGGTTGGTGATCGACGAACCCTCGGTGGTAGCGGTATCTACAGATAGCAAAAAGATCATCGCCATCGGTCAGCAGGCGAAAGTAATGCTGGGTAAAAATCCCGATGAAGTAAGGGTGATCAAGCCCCTGAAAGACGGTGTGATAGCCGATTTTCAAGTCACCGAACTGCTGCTCCGCAATCTCATTATGCGAGCCCAGAAAAAGCGCCTTTTGGTGCGTCCACGGGTGATAGTCTGCGTACCTTCCGGCATCACAGAAGTGGAAAAGCGCGCAGTTCGTGATAGCGCTCTGCATGCCGGCGCGCGTGAAGTTTATCTGATCTCAGAGCCTGTAGCAGCCGCGATTGGTGCGGATATGCCCATCGACGAAGCCTGTGGTAATATGGTGATGGATATTGGCGGCGGCACCTGTGAAATTGCGGTGATTTCACTCTCACACATCGTGGTGCACAATAGCATCCGGGTGGGTGGGGACAAGATCGATACAGATATAATCTCCTACCTGCGCAAAAAGAACAACCTGCACGTGGGTATTCAGACCGCCGAGAAGATCAAAATGACCATCGGCAGTGCCTATCCCCTAAAACAAGAAATCACCATGGATGTGCGCGGCAGGGACATCGTTTCTGGCTATCCCGTCACCATCAAAATCTCCTCAGAAGAGATTCGTGAAGCCATTTCGGAGACTATCGCAACCATGATCGATGCCATTAAACGCTTGTTCGAGCGCACTGCTCCCGAGCTTTCTGCTGATATCGCCGAAAGGGGTATCTTCCTCACCGGTGGTGGAGCCTTGCTCAAAGGTTTGGATGAAAAGATCCGTAAAACTGTGGACTTGCCGGTGCACGTGGTTCCCGATCCTCTGGAATGTGTGGTCAAAGGTGCGGGCATGGTGCTGGATGACATCGACCGATACCGCCAGGTATTGATCAAAAGGATTGAAGATTAAACAGAAAGATCAGGTTGCAGGATCTTTTGTAGGAGCACCCTAACAGGGTTCCCCTTAGCAAAACCATGTACAAGAAGTATATACTGCCCGCGGTTCTCATTATTTTGTCGATTGCGATGTTGATCGGCAGCAATGAGACACGTGCGTCAAGAGCAGCATTCTTTGGCCGGACTCTCTTTTTCCCCTTTGTGCATTCCCTGAAGGCCATTGAGAGCAACCAGACTTTGCAAAAAGAGAACTTTATCCTGCGTTCCCAGCTCACCGAAAGCACTTTGCAAAACCTTGCCCTGCAAAACGAACTGAAAGAATATGTGGATGTCGCCTCAGTTTCATTTGACAGCTTTGATGTGGATTTTGAATTGGCGGAAGTAATCGGCTTTTCGGGGCAATTTCAGGAGCGTAATCTGATCGTGAACAAGGGCAAAATGCACGGCATCGCGGCTGGTTCAGCGGTGATATCCGGTAATGGCATTGTGGGCAAAATAGTAAGTTTGACAGATAGTTACAGCATCATCCTGCCCTTTTCCAGCCCCCGCTTTCAGCTTCCCGTGATGGACAGCAGAACCTCTGTGCAAGGCATCTTGCAATCCGATCTTGCCGGTACGATTTCCATGAATCTGGTGAAGCTGGGCTCCGAAATTACGGCTGGGGACACGATCGTAACCTCAAATCTTTCCACATTGTATCCCAAAGGCTATCCGGTGGGGACGATCAGCCGCATCAAGGAATCTACCGACAACCTGTTTATGAGCGCGGAAATCTCCCCCTTTACCTTGGTGGAAAACCTGGAACACGTGTATATTCTGAAAGAAAGGAAATAATATGTCAAATAAAGAAAAAAGCCCGTTTATCAGCGTCTATGGACAAACTTTTGAACGCATTCCGATCAAGACGCATATCCTGAGCCCCGAGGACGATATGGCTGATATTATCCGCAAATATGCCCTGCCTCTGATGAAAAAGGGGGATATCCTCACCATCAGCGAAAGCCCCATGGCCATTACCCAGGGACGCGCTATCCCGGTGGACGAGATCAAGATCAGCCTTTTGGCCAGGGTGCTATCCCGCTTTGTGGCCAAAGTGCCCTATGGCATTGGACTGCGCGCTCCATCCAGCATGCAATGCGCCATCGAAGAGACCGGAGTGATCCGCATTATATTTGCTGCTGCCATCGGTGCAGTGGGGAAAGTATTGAGACGCAAGGGAGATTTTTACCGTGTAGCCGGAATGCAGGCTGCCCTGGTGGATGCCGCTACAACTTCGCCAATTCCACCTTATTCTGAAACTGTGATCAAGGGGCCAAAAGAGCCTATGCAGACGGCCATAAACCTCAGTGAGGCTGTAGGATATCCGGTAGCGATTATGGATATCAACGACATCGGCGGTAGCTGGATGATCGGTAGCGGGCCAGGCATCAACAAACACTTTATCGAGCTCGCCATGAAGGACAATCCTCAGGGTCAGGGAGATGAACTTACGCCTCTGTGCATAGTGCGGCGGGCGTAAGGCTAAGATTATGTGGATCAAAGCGCTAAAAGCTTTTGTCGTAGGATTGCTATTTCTGTATATACAGATTTTGGCAATGCCGGCTTTGGCGATAGGCAATGTAGTGCCCTTGATCCTTTTGCCTTGGCTCATTGCGACGGTGTGGAAGCATCCGCAGGAGATCTCGCTGCCGGTGATATTCCTGATTGGGCTGATGTATGATACCCAATTGCCAGGTACTTTTGGCATGCACGCTTTGCTCTTTTGTCTGCTGGCGGTGTTGATCAACACTCTCAGAATACCTTTTGAACAGGATAGCATGGTGGCGAAGCTCATCGCCATCGGCAGCAGTAATGTGGTCTTTTCACTGCTCAGTTTGCTGGGATATGGTATGTCCTGGGGCTTTGAGAGCAAGCTTTACTGGCTCAGCCTGGGTGCTTTTTTATACAATCTCATCTTTAGTCTGATCGTCTTTACTTTGATGCAATTGATCAGCCGCTTGCGCCTTGTGGTGGTCGATGAATAAAACATCCCGGGTCTTTCTGATCACCAGCGCTGTCCTCTTTGGGATCCTGATCATAGCGCTGTTCAGATTGCAAGTAATCAAGGGTAAGCACTATCAGAGAGTGGCTGAGAGCAATTTTGTGCGCATACGCAGGCTCACGGCTACCCGAGGTGAGATTTACGACCAGAAATACCGCCCCATCGTGCAAAACATCCCCTCTCACAATCTCTTTCTGCTCAGCGGCAAGATCCAGGATCTACCGGCTTTGGCCAGATTCCTCTCCCTCAATTTTGAAATCACCGAGCAGGAAGTAACAGATATGGTGCTCGGGCAACGTTTCCGCACCTATGAAGAAATCCTGGTGGTGGATAACGTGCCCTTTGAGAAAATGCTCAGTGTGAGTGAACATCTGAATTACTACCCCGAATTGGTTTTCCGCATCGGTTCTACCCGCGATTATCTTTATCCCAATCATTACACAGGCTATGTGGGACGCATCAATGAAGAAGAATATGAGCGCTACAGAGCAGAGGACTATTCCATCAATAGCTACATCGGCAAGACCGGACTGGAACGCTATTATGAGGTGCTCATCAGGGGACAGGACGGACGCGAAATAGTGCAGGTGGATGCTCAAGGCAGATCCTTGGGACTCTTTCAAAAAGGCGGATATATAGAGCCTTTGAACGGGCTGTCTCTGGTGCTCACCATCGATAACGAATTGCAGGATTTTGCCAACCGGATTTTCCCTGCCGGCATCAAAGGCACGGTGGTGGTAAGTGATGTGCGTAGCGGTGGAATCCTGGCCTATATCAGCAAGCCGGATTATGATCCCAATCTCTTTATGCAACGCATCACTCCGGAGATTTGGGAGGAGCTGAATAGCGAGGACAAGCCCCTCATGGACCGCGTGATTCATGCCACCTACCCTCCTGGCTCTGTCTTCAAACCAGTTACAGCCGGCCTGGGACTGCAAAAAGGCGTGATAACTCAGCATACTAGACTCAAGTCCTGCATTGGGGGCATGCAAGTGGGAACCCGATTCTTCCGCTGTTGGGATCACTCTGGTCATGGCACCAGCAACGTCGTGGAAGCTTTGATGCGTTCCTGTGATGTGTTCTTTTATGACCTCTCTATGAAACTGCGCCTGGACGATTTTCATGCCTACACCCTGGCCTCCCATCTGGGCACCAAAACCGGCATTGATCTGCCCAATGAACGCGAAGGGTTTTTCCCTGATACAGCCTGGTATAGAAAGACTTTTGGCCGCAATGTGGGAATTATGGGTCACAAGGTGAATCTCAGCATCGGACAAGGTGAAGTCTTGACCACTCCGCTACAGATGAATGCCTATTTTGCTGCCATAGCCAATGGTGGCACCTGGATTCAGCCGCATTTGCTGAAGCAGACTGTGGGACGGGCGCGCCTTACGCGTCAGCAGGTGGAACGGGTTCAAAAAAAGCAACTGCCTTTTAGCCAAGCCGATCTCAGAATCATCCAGGAAGGACTTTTTGCTGTGTGCAACAGCCCTTATGGCACAGCGCGCAGCGTGCAAGTGCCCAAAGCCCAGACCTTTGGCAAAACCGGTTCTGCCGAAAACTTCATGGGTAAAAGGACGCACGCCTGGTTTTGTGGTTATATAGTGACGGACAAACCGGAGATCGCAGTAACCGTATTTATGGAAAATGCCGGAGGTGGCGCGGCCATGGCAGCTCCGGTAGCTCGGCAGATCTTTGACTTTTATATGGGTAATATCGAAGATATCAAGCGCCCGGCTGTGCTTCCGCCGCAATTCAGGAGTGCCGAGGACTTGGATCCTGATGCGCTTCAGCCTTCGGGGCAGGATGATGAACCAGAGCCAGGTCTAAAGCAGGAAAACCGTGAAGAAATTCATCCTCATTAACCATAAGAAGTTTGACTTTATCCTCTTGGGAATGCTGGTAGTGCTCATTGCCGTGGGCTTTGTGGCGATCTTTACGGCCTCTACCACCGCGATCAGCGATCAGGTCATCACTGCCAATCATTGGTGGAAGCAGATCATCTTTGCCGGCATTGCTTTTTTGGCCATAGCCCTTTTGCTAAAGTTGCCCATGCCTATTTTTGATATTCTGGTTTTACCCGCCTTTGTGCTGAACTTGCTGGCTTTGATTTTGGTACTTTTCGTGCCTACGGTTGGCGGTGCGCACCGCTGGTTCAGCGTGGCAAACGTCCATTTTCAACCGTCGGAGAGTGCCAAGCTGCTCACGATCTTGATGGTGGCACGCTACATCACCAAAGAGAACCTCAGTGAATACAAGCAGATACTGTATGGCCTGGGCATCATGATTGTGCCGGTGATACTCATCATGATCGAGCCAGATTTTGGCACCACTCTGGTTTTCTGGGCCAGCTTGATGGCGATGTTTATTGCGGCAGAAGTCCCCCTTTTCTTCATCCTCCTAATGATTTCTCCCGTAGTCTCTGTGATGGCGTCGCTGCATTGGCTGGGTATTGTTATCTGGATTGCTGTTTTGGTCTTTCTGCTGATGCGAGCGGGACTTTCATGGGTGGCGATCACCGTGGCCAGCATCATAAATGCTTTCATAGCTCTGATTACGCCCGTCTTTTGGATGGGACTCAAGGACTATCAACAAAACCGTATCCTCACCTTTTTGGATCCCACTCGTGATCCCTTGGGTGCGGGATATCAGATCATTCAAGCCAAGATCGCCATCGGCAGCGGCTCTATTACCGGCAAAGGCTGGCTGCTGGGCACGCAAAAGAACATGAATTTCCTGCCGGAGCATCATACAGATTTCATATTTTCCGTGATCGGGGAAGAATTCGGCTTTGTAGGCTCGATGCTCATAATCTTGCTGTTTTTCGCCTTCTTCGCCCGCTTGATTCACTGTGTTTTCCAATTGAAGGTTCGTGAAAGAAAAGTTGCCACTGCGGGCATAATGGCTTATCTTATGTTTCAGACTTTCATCAATATCGGGATGAACATTGGTTTGGTCCCCGCGACAGGGATTCCCTTGCCTTTCATAAGTTATGGAGGCTCAAACCTTTTGATCAACACCATTTCGGTGGCGGTTATCCTGAAATATCTAAATGAAAGAGGTTTTATTAAATGAGATTGTGGATCTGTCTGCTGGTAGCTTTGCTGCTCAGCTCCTGCTTTGTGAGTTCGTCTCTGCTTTTTACCGAGGCCGATATTGAGGATAGCAAGAATCTGCTGTTGAATCCAGGTTTTGCACCATACTCGCTTTTGGGCGAGGAAGCTCTGCGTGGCTGGAATCTACATGTAGAGCCCCCCTCCAAAGATTTTGATAGGATCAAAATCGATCCCGCGCTCTCCCTCGAAGGAGATACCTCTCTGAAGATTTCAGCTTCAGACCGTGATGTCATGCTGATTTCAGAACCCTTTAAGGTCCGTCGTTATGGAGGATATTATTCCAGACTGATGATTCACAGTGATAGTCCCAATCCTCCGCAGATCAATATGCAAATGATCACTTTCCGCGAGGATGGCAAGGTCACAAACCGTTTCAAGGGTAAAACCCGTCTATCCGAGGGCTGGAATCGCCTGGCTATTAGCGCGGGTTTTCTGCGTCCCGGAGTTTGCTGGGGCAGATTGTCCATCACTATTCCTCCTTTTGAGGAAGGCTCTGTCTGGTTGGACGATGCCGGCTGTTGGGAAGTTCATGGCTTTAAAATAGACTAATAAAAGAATAGAATAATAAAATAACTTGACCATCTTGGCGAGTGAAGCTATTTGGTCACGTATAATACAAAAGGAGACAAGAAATGAAAAAACTAACTATCTTACTACTGCTGGTTATGGTATCGGCAATGATGCTGTTTACCGGATGCGCAAAAGACGATGATATAACCGGGATTCCGGCTATTACACCCACAAATTATGATTGGGACATCACTATAATGGCTTCCAATTTCAAATCTGCAGAATATCTGATCTGGGCGGATTGGCTGGGCAGTAGCTCTGCGATCACGGATACCGACGAATTCACCCTCGATATTGATGGTCAAACCCACGAATTAATGGGTGGCTACGATGATGGCGACTGGAGTTTCTTCTCGACCGCAGAATTGAACTCTGGCACACTGTATAACTTGGTATTCAAGAAAAATGGCAGTCAAGTGGCTGCCAAAAACTTTAGGATACCATATCAACCCACTGTAACCTTCCCGAATACCTTCGATCCCACCAAAACTGCAAAAGTGACCTGGCAATTGACAGCAGACAACAAGTATCAGTCCATAGCCCTTTTCTCAGAAGGTGACAATGACGATGACGAATATTCTAAAGACATCTCCGCCTCTGCCCGCACATTTACCTTCCCAGCAAATTCGGTAGAAAGCTATGGCCCGAATACGGGATACGGCATGATGCTGGCAGAAGCTAACTTCGAAAAGGTTGGCAGAGTTGCCTTCAGCAGTATATCCTATGAATTGCAGGAATATGGCAATGTAATTACTGGCAAGTTTGAAGTCTCAAACCTGCGTAAAATCGCTAAAAATCTCCGTCAAAGAATGCAATAACCACTGTATATGGAGTTCAAGGCGTCATCTCTGGCGCCTTGGGCTTCAATTTTGCAAACCTTCACCTTCTATAAGCTAACAATTTTTACTGGACAAATCCCCGCAAAATAAGAACCTTGTCTCTATAATAAACGAGCCGGCATTTTGCCCCTAAAGCTCAGATATAAGGACACGACTGATTATGAAAGATAAACTTTTTCTCATCGACGGCACGGCGCTGTTTTACCGCGCTTACTTTGCCTTCATCCGCAATCCGCTGATCAACAGCCGTCAGGAAAACACTTCTGCGATCTTTGGCGTGATCAATTCCTTTCTTACTCTCATCGACAAGATGGAGGCCAAGTATATCGCCATTGCCTTCGATCGCAAAGCCCCCACCTTTCGTCATAAAGACTATGAACTCTACAAGGCAAATCGTCCTCCCATGCCAGACGACTTGCTGGCACAATTGCCGGCAGTTCTGGAATTCTTTGAACTCATCAAGATCCCCCAGGTGGGTGCCGATGGCTATGAGGCCGATGACGCTTTGGGTACGATGGGCGAGCATTTCAAAAAGGATTTTGAGATAGTGTATGTCACCAGCGACAAGGACTATTGTCAGCTCATCGAAGCAGGCAGCGGCATGTACGACCCCATGAAGGATAGCTTTCTGGATAGTGAAGCAGTGCAAAAGAAATACGGGGTGCAGCCGCAGCAATTCATCGATTACCTGGCTTTGATGGGGGACAGCTCAGACAATATCCCCGGAGTGCGCGGCATCGGCCCGGTATCTGCAACCAAGCTGCTGAATGAACACAAGAGCCTGGAAGAAATCTATCAGAACATCGATGAAGTGGACCCCAAGTTCAGGAATAAATTGATTGAAAACAAAGACAATGCCTTTCTCTCTCAGCATCTGGCGCGGATAGTGCTGGATGCAGAGCTTGAGCTTCCTCACAAAGATGCACTTTCCTTTGATCCGAAACGTTTGAGCAAAGCTTTGCCCTTATTGCAGCATCATGAACTCAGCACTTTGCAGCGCCGGATTGAAACGCGCTATCTCAGTGAGAAAATCAAGGTGGAGCCCCACGAGGAGCAGGCCGATATCTTTGAAAGTACCCAGCCCACCAGAGAAGCCGTTACGCTCCCAATACAAACGGAATTTGAACCCATCCTGGTGGATAAAGCACGCTTTGACACCCTGCTCAAAGACTTGGAAAAGGTGGATGTGCTCGGCCTGGATACCGAGACCGATGCATTGGATTGGACCAGCGCAGGCCTGGTGGGAATTTCACTATGTTGGGAGCCTACCAAGGCCTACTATCTGCCTTTGGGACATCAGATGGCGGATAATCTGCCTCTCAAAGAAACTGTGCAAGCGCTGTCCAAGGCCTGCCAAGGCAAGACCATAGTGGGTCATAACCTGAAGTTTGACAGAATGATTCTAAAGCGTCATGGCTGGCTGATTCCCGAGCCTTTCTTTGATACCATGATCGCCGCCTACGTCCTGGATGCCGGTTTTTTTACGTTCTCGCTGGATGATTGTGCGGCTCGTGAACTGGGCTACCGCATGCAGCCCATTACCGAGCTGATTGGCAAAGGCGCCAAGCAGATCAGCTTCGATCTGGTCTCAGTGTCAGATGCTTGTCCCTATGCCGCAGAAGACGCCTGGGCCACCCTGGCTTTATACAAGGTTTATCGAGCCAGGCTGGAACATAGCCCTGCCAGGAAAGTGTTTTATGAGCTGGATTTGCCCTTGATGCCGGTCCTCATGCAGATGGAAGAGCTGGGCGTGAGCATCGATGAGAAGATGCTTGCCGTGATCTCTCATCAGCTCAGTATCGAGATCAAAAAGCTCACCGAAGAAATCTATGAGATTTCCGGATATGAATTTAATCTGAACAGCACCCAGCAACTGGCGATCTTGCTCTTCGACGAGATGAAACTGCCCACCAAAAAGAAAACTAAAACCGGTTATTCCACGGATAATAGCGTGTTGGAAGCACTCTCCGAAGATTATGAGATCGCCTCCAAGATCATAGATTACCGGCAATTAGTTAAGCTGCAAAGCACCTACGTCAGCGCTCTGCCCCGGCTGGTGAATCCTGTGTCGCAGCGCATTCATTCTTCCTTCAATCAGTGTGTGGCCTCCACGGGCAGGCTTTCCTCCACCAACCCCAATCTGCAGAATATCCCTGTCCGCACCAAAATTGGCCGCGAGATCCGTAAAGCTTTTATTCCCGGAGACGAGGACTATCTGATCATGGCGGCGGATTATTCGCAGATTGAGCTTAGACTTTTGGCCCTGATGTCCGGCGATGAACGGATGTTAAAAGCTTTTGAGGATAATATCGATATCCACAAACAGACCGCAGCTCAGATCAATGGTGTAGATCTGAAAGATGTGAGCAGCGATATGCGCCGGGCTGCCAAAACCATCAATTTCGGACTCATGTATGGTATGGGACAGCGGAAACTGGCGCGGGAGCTGAGCATCTCACAAATTGAAGCCAAGACTATGATCGAGAGCTACTTCGCCCAATTTCCTGCCATCAATAATTTCAAAGCGGAATGCATCGCCAAAGCCCAAAGCACAGGCCGCGCTATGACCCTTTTTGGCAGAGTGCTGGATCTACCGGGCATCCTTAGCAAAAATAAAGGCACCAGCAGCGAGGCCGAACGCATTGCGGTCAATATGCCCATCCAGGGGAGTGCTGCGGATATCATCAAAAGAGCGATGCTGGTCATCCATGCCAGAATCAAAGACGAACCTAAAATCCGCATGATCATGCAGGTGCACGACGAATTGGTCTTTGAAGTTCACCGGGATTTTGCCAGGGAGGCAGAGAAGCTGGTGCGCGCAGAGATGGAAGCAGCCTTACCGGAAGAGTACCGGCAGGTGGTTCGTTTATCTGTGGATGTGGGAATCGGCAAAAACTGGTATGAGGCCCACTAAGAGTCGGTCTTTAACTGCTCCAAAAGATGGGACCCTTTGCGGATGCGAAATAGCCAGTAGATCACGAAGAGGATCAGTAGCAGGACTACCGCTCCCACCACAAAGACAAACCAAGGCAGCGCTTTTTCAAATTCTGCAGTCATCAGTTCATGGGTATTCCACATCTTGGCGGTGTCATAGCTCCAAGAAAGAGTTTTGCCTCTGAGGTCAGAATTTTCGGGCAGGGCATTTGTCTTTAGAATCTTCCAGGGAGTGTGCAGTTTATAATTCCAGATCGGATGCTCGGTATGCATTCGGCTAAAATAATCTTCCAGAGCATCATCCCCTTCCTCGCTACCGAGCGCTATGCGCCGTTTAAAAGTGATCTTGCGTCCGGGCTCTTTATTGAGCGTGATTTTGCCCCAAAAATCTGCGGCTCCGAGCTGGTCATTCACATTGTTAAAAGCTTCTATGTTCTTGAATTTGAAGGTAATATCGTAGATCACGTCTGCGCCCTTGCGTTGGACTTTGTAGCTGATCAGATTGATTCCAGGAAGCCCTGCTTTGCTCAAAATCTCTTCTGGATTTTCATAAGGGGATCTGTGCACAATGCGTAATTTGGCCTTGCCTGAGCCGTCTCTATGCAGCCAGAGCTCTTCATCATAGTGCACGCATCCAAAGAGCGTGATCAGCGCCAGAAGGCTGATTACAAGCCGTTTCATCTGATATCCTTCCTCAAGTTTAGATTTCTAATAACCTTAAAACAAAGTATCGTTCTTTTGGCAAGGATTATTTCTGCTTAGACAGACAATCACCTGTTTTTCTTGCATTTTGTGCCTTGTAGCCAGAGCCAAGTGGAGGTTTATCTAGCGTTTTTTCCCGGCCCTAAAAAACGTCAAGACCAGCAAAAGAACTATTCAACCTTGTGTTTTGCATTTGATTTTAACACGCTTTCGTCTCGAGATGACTCGTATATTCGAGTCATCTCGAGACGAAAGTCCGTTGATCTTGTGTGTGAGTATCCAGCAGAAAGCGATTCCCAAGCTTCTCTCTCGAAGATCTGCATGGCAAGTCCATCTGGGAGGAGCAGTACCATACTGCCACTCTGCCCAATCTGCGTGCCAAGTTCGGCAATACCGATTATCAAAGAGAGATGCTTGGACAGCCAGAATGAGGGTAAGATCTTCAAGAACCATTGGTTTACCAAGTACCGCACTCTACCTGATCCATCTTAGATCAAGCGGGTCTGGCTCTATGCTGATCCTGCCTGGGGAGAGAAGGGCTGCTACAAGGCTGTCATTTCCATTGGCTATGATGGTAACCGCTTCTATGTGATTCATGTCTGGATACGACAAACTGAGAACACCAAGTTCTTCCGATACTACTATGATGCCTATCAAGAATTGGACAGAAGCTATAAAGCTAAGTTCAGAGCTGCCTGTGAGACCACTTACGGTCAGTCACGTATCCTTGCGGACTTCGATAGGTGGGCTACAGATAACCATCTGCCACCTATGAGTCATCGCATCAAGCGTATCGACAATAAAGGAAACAAGAATCTCCGCATAGAACGTACTGAGACTATCATCGAGACAGCCAAAGTGCTCTTTCCGGAGGGGCAAGATACACCGACCCTAATCTCCCAATTCCTCACCTATCCTGATGGCTACATCGATGGTTGTGATGCCCTGGCAGGATGTCTGGAGCGGTTCTCGGAATACGATATCGGCAGGAATAGAGTCAAGGTCAGGAGATTCAGCTTCTAATGAACTACTAAGATCAGCTCATGCTGGAGTACTACCGGGTTTTGAATAATACCTGGAAAACCGAGATCATAGATGCATCCAGGCTTGCTATCCAGATGCTGAGTGATATGCCACGAACCGAGAGGCTCAACAAGGACTCCATAGATAAGCTTATGGGCATCATCAATACCCAGTTGGGAGTTGACTTCGCTGCACTGGTCAACGAGCCCACCAAAGCGATAATAGCTCGCTGTATCAGGCTTGGACTCAAAGACACTCAAGTGCAAGCACCCATCAAGACCAGTATCGGGCTATGGGGCATTGAGGATCAACATCTCTCCTCCACGATTCAGAAACAGCAGTTGTTCTGGATCGGTAACCATTTTGATGCCGATGTGCGCCAGAACTTTGCTGATACACCAACCAAAGCAATTGAGCAGGGCTATACCAAAGAGATGCTTGCAGATGCGCTCAAAGATCAGTTTGGTGACATTGCAGATAAGTCCTCCCACTACTGGCAAGGACTGGCGGAACATACAGCACTCCGGATACGTGAGTTCGGAAGGCTGCAAGGCTACAAGAAAGCCCAAGCCAGATATTACAAACACGTAGTAATCCTGGATGATCGCACCAGTGACATCTGCCGGGCTCTGACCGCTCAAGATAAGGTCTATCCCCTAAACGATGCCATCGAAGTGATGGATAATCTCATGGCACTGGATACAAAGTCCAACAGCCTGGAGGATGCCAGAGACTACATTAAAGCACTCGCACCCTGGATCAAGGATGATCAAATCGAACACGACTCAGAGATGAACCCGGTAGCTGTCTCCGGAGCGCATACACCGTTCCCGCCCTTTCATTGGAAGTGCAGGACAACCACCACATTGCAAATAAATGACTAAGATACTATCAGAGTTGAATCAAGTCTCGAAACCTCCCGACCACTCAAATTTAATCAAGATGTAGTTGGTCTCAGTTTAAAAACTAACGCTTGTCTTAAGGTAGATGCTTTGACTGGTAACATCATATAAGTGATAGACTGTTGGATTTGGATCAATACTATAGGAATAGTGATCTGCCTTGCTTTGATATCCCAAGTTGACCCGCAGAATTTTAGTGACCT
>Ga0265295_1005222_pt1 | contig 16775 bp, 17 predicted proteins | sample Munlansysbiofilm_FD_192503 | JGI IMG/M metagenome (GOLD analysis project Ga0265295, IMG submission 192503) | Leachate microbial communities from a municipal landfill in Southern Ontario, Canada - Methane capture system biofilm | ecosystem: Engineered > Solid waste > Landfill > Unclassified ...
CTATACGCACCACTTCGAGAGACAAGGGTGATTAGCTCAGCTGGGAGAGCATCTGCCTTACAAGCAGAGGGTCGGCGGTTCGATCCCGTCATCACCCACCACTTGTCCTTAAAGTACCGCGCAGTGGTAGTTCAGTTGGTTAGAATATCGGCCTGTCACGCCGGGGGTCGCGAGTTCGAGTCTCGTCCACTGCGCCATCTTACGAAAACCCGTTAAACCTTTAAAAGTTTAACGGGTTTTTTCGTTTCAGAGCCCACCATGCGAAACACCGCACGCCCTATACGCACCTCTTATACCATGCACCCCCGATATCGCGTGCCCTCAATACCACGCGTCCCCTGTAGGTCGCGGCTTCAGCCCGACAAGGGCGCTGCAAGCGCCCCAAAGCAGCACCACAAACCACCACCGCATCAGCCTGGTACATTTTGTCGGCCTAAAGACCGACCCACAATTAAAGCGCACTACAGCAGCCCACCATACGCATCACCACACCACCCCTGTAGGTCGCGGCTTCAGCCCGACAAGGGCGCTGCAAGCGCCCCAAAGCAGCACCACAAACCACCACCGCATCAGCCTGGTACATTTTGTCGGCCTAAAGACCGACCCACAATTAAAAGCGCTCCATGGCAAAATGCTACACCGGTTGCATAAAACGCAACACAATCCGCCACAGCAAAGAAAAAGTTCCCGCTAGCAAAGTATATTTTTACCCCATATAATGCAGAGAAAACGTGAAGTGGTTCATGTTTTGTCGTGTAGAGAGGACAAAATTTAAGCTCAATAATGCTTTTCTGGACTATGCAAACGGCCCATAAGGTCTTACACTCCGCCATCAGAAAAAAGCACGAGCCTAGATAAATGGCCAGCCAACGCCAGTTACATACCACTGATAATGGATTTCAGTTTTCACAATATGGATTGCCAAGTAAGGCTATGGAATGATTCAACACACCCCCGCCGCCGCCAGCATAGACCGTGATCATCACTGGTATGTCGTGCTAACCAAATCTCAACAAGAGTTGCGTGCCCAAGAACACCTTGAGCGCCAGGGCGGTGTTGTGTTTGTCCCCATGTTTGCTAACGAACGAATCAGTCGCGGCAAACGCGTGGTGCGTCAAGATCCACTATTCCCCGGCTATTTATTTTTACAGGCCGACGCACAAGACTCTATTTTAAGTAAAGTCCGTTCCACTATGGGCGCACGTCAGTTGCTGACCTTTGCCGGTCAAGTGATGACCATTGATGATCGCATCATCGACGACCTACGCCAACGTAGCAACACAGATCACACTGCCCAGCAATTCAGCGCTGGGCAAAGCGTCACCCTACACAACGGCCCCTTTCAACACTATCAAGCCCTCTTCAAAGAGTACGACGGCGCAGAACGGGGCATTATTTTGCTCAGCTTATTGGGCAAGCAAAATGAATTACTGATTCAACTGGCCGACCTGCGCGCAAGCTAACGCATAACAGACCAGCACAACTTAAAGTACGATGCGCCTCCAGGGACTCTGCGCGAACAACCCTAGGGCGGTAGCGTGCCTGAAGCATTATTAACGTTGATTGCACAAGCGACTGCTTAAATTGCCTTTAGGCTTGGAAGATCGCTACAAAGTGCGCCAACGCCAACGCCAACACGCTACACCGAACGAGCAAATACAACGCATTGCCGATTACCCAAAGCATGCTCGCAAGCAAAATCAGCACGCTTAAAGTAGTACTGATAAACATACTAAAACTGATAAGAAAGCCTAAACACAATGACCCAGTCAATAGTCAATTCTAATAATTCATCACTAAAAATACTCGTCACCGGCGGCGCGGGCTTTATTGGTTCTGCAGTCATTCGCCATATTATCCAGAACACCCAAGATTCTGTAATCAATCTCGATAAATTGACTTACGCCGGTAATTTAGAGTCTTTGAACGAAGTCAGTGATAGCGAACGCTATGTGTTTGAACACGTTGATATCTGTCACCGTGAAGAGCTGGATCGCGTCCTCAACCAGCACCAGCCCGATGCCATTATGCATCTGGCCGCTGAAAGCCACGTTGACCGCTCCATTGATGGCCCTGCTGAGTTTATCCAAACCAATATCGTCGGCACCTACACTTTATTAGAAGCCGCCCGCGCCTATTGGAATACACTCGATAGCCAGCGCAAACAAGCTTTCCGCTTCCACCACATCAGTACCGACGAAGTCTACGGCGATCTGCCACATCCAAGTGATACACCTGTCGAAACTAATCATGGCAAACCTGCTCTTGTAGGAGCTGGCCATGCCTGCGACAACGGTCTACCACTCTTCACCGAACAAACCGCCTATGCACCAAGCTCCCCTTACAGCGCCAGCAAAGCCAGCTCCGACCATCTCGTTCGCGCATGGCAACGTACTTATGGCTTTCCAGTCTTGATCACCAACTGCTCAAACAACTACGGCCCATACCATTTTCCAGAAAAACTGATCCCTTTAGTAATACTGAATGCATTGGAAGGCAAGCCGCTACCCATTTACGGCAACGGCGATCAAATCCGTGATTGGCTCTATGTCGAAGACCACGCCCGCGCTTTATACAAAGTGGTCACCGAAGGCAAAATCGGCGAAACCTACAACATCGGCGGCCACAACGAAAAACAAAATATCGAAGTGGTCGAAACTATCTGCGATATCCTCGACGAACTTCGCCCAATGAATAACAATGCCGCCCCTGTAGGTCGGGCTTCAGCCCGACAAGTCGGCCTAAAGGCCGACCTACAAGACTGCAAAAGCTACAAATCCCTCATCACCTACGTCACCGACCGCCCCGGCCACGACCGCCGCTACGCCATCGATGCCAGTAAAATCGCCAAAGAACTCAACTGGCAGCCTGAAGAAACCTTCGAGTCTGGTATTCGCAAAACCGTGCAGTGGTACTTAGATAATCAACAATGGTGCAAAAACGTCCAAGACGGCAGCTACCAGCGTGAACGCTTAGGAGTCAAACAATGAGCAACAATACGAAAGGAATTGTACTGGCGGGTGGGTCAGGTACGCGTCTGTACCCAATCACCAAAGGTGTCTCTAAGCAACTGCTGCCGATCTACGACAAACCGATGATTTATTATCCTTTGTCTGTACTGATGCTGGCTGGTATTCGCGATATTTTATTGATCAGCACGCCGGAAGACATCAGCGGCTATCAGCGTTTACTGGGTGACGGCAGTGAGTTTGGTATTAATCTTACCTACGCGGAACAACCCAGCCCTGATGGCTTAGCCCAAGCCTTTATTATTGGTGAAGACTTTATTGGCGATAGTAATGTGTGCTTAGTGTTGGGTGATAATATTTTTTATGGCCAAGGCTTCACCCCTAAGTTGAAACAAGCCGTTGCCCGTAAAACAGGCGCAACAGTGTTTGGTTATCAAGTTAAAGATCCAGAACGTTTTGGTGTGGTTGAGTTTGATGAAAATAAGCGCGCGCTCTCGCTTGAAGAAAAACCATCAAAACCCAAATCTAACTATGCTGTGACCGGTTTGTACTTTTACGACAATAGCGTTGTGGAAATAGCTAAACAGGTTAAGCCCTCACACCGTGGCGAGTTGGAAATTACCAGTATCAACCAAGCCTATTTAGAGCGTGGCGACCTTGATGTCGAGTTGCTCGGACGTGGTTTTGCTTGGCTCGATACCGGAACTCATGAAAGCTTGTTAGAAGCTGGTATGTTTGTAGAAACCATTGAAAAACGTCAAGGTTATAAAATCGCCTGCTTAGAAGAAATCGCCTATAACAATGGCTGGTTAAGTACGCAAGATTTACAACGCATAGGTCAGCAGCTGAGCAAAAATAGTTATGGTCAGTATTTATTAGCCTTGGCTGAGGAGAAATTATGAGCCTGATTCAATGGACTCGCTTTCCACCGCTCGGCGACGACCGCGGCTCATTAGTTGCCTTAGAAGCTGGAAAAACTGTTCCTTTTGAAATTAAGCGTGTGTATTACATTTTTGGTACGCAGCAAGGCGTTGCGCGCGGCTTTCATGCTCACCGTCAGCTCAAGCAAGTTGCCGTCTGTGTAACGGGCAAATGCCGTATGGTTTTAGATGATGGCAAAACACGTGAAGAAGCTTGGCTCGATTCACCTACCAAAGGTTTGTTAATAGGCGATTTGGTTTGGCGAGAAATGCATGACTTCAGCGAAGATTGTGTGCTTTTAGTGCTAGCCAGCGAACATTACGACGAGACGGATTATATTCGTGAATATGATGAATTCTTGAGGTGTTTATGAGTATCCATCCAACTGCAATAGTTTCTGAAAAAGCGGTCATTGGCGCTAATGTTAAAATAGGTGCCTATACAATTATTTATGACAATGTAGAAATATCTGAAAATACAGTCATTGAAGCCTTTTGTGAAATAGGCATTGCTAATCACTTATCAAAAGGTGAAAAGTTATATATAGGTTCGAATTCACATATTAGATCGCACAGTATCTTTTATGAAGGATCAGTCTTTTTAGAGTCTTTAGTTACAGGTCACCGAGTGACTGTGCGTGAAAAAATAAAAGCAGGAAAAAACCTACAAATAGGAACATTATCTGATCTACAAGGACATTGTGAAATAGGGGATTATGTTCGCTTACATAGTAATGTTCATATAGGTCAGAAAAGTAAAATTGGTAATTACGTATGGATTTTTCCATACGTGGTTTTAACAAATGATCCGCATCCGCCTAGTGAAACTTTAATTGGTGTAACTGTTGAGGATTATGCAGTCATTGCAACCATGAGTGTTATTTTACCTGGTGCAACGATCAGTAATGGCTGTTTAGTTGGTGCCCACTCATCTGTAAAAGGTGTAACAGAGGCTAATATGATTTATGCGGGATCACCGGCTAAAAAAATATGCTCAACATCTAAGATAAAATTGCATGATAAAAGTGGTGAAGCTTACCCATGGCGTAAACATTTTCATCGCGGTTATCCTGACGATCTAGTAAAACAATGGATGAGCGAATAATGCATATACAGAGATCATTCGCTATTGAAGAAATCGAGATAGGTATGACGGCGTCATACACTCAAACCATAACAGATGCTGATGTTAAAGCATTTGCTGGTGTCTCCGGAGATCATAACCCTGTGCATTTAAGTGAAGAGTATGCACAGAATTCTAGATTTAAAGATAGAATTGCTCATGGGTTATTAACAGCTAGTTTTTTTTCTGCAATTTTTGGAACAAAGCTTCCTGGTGAAGGTTGCGTATATGCTGGACAGAATTTGCAATTTAAAAGGCCTGTCTATTTAGGTGATACTGTAATTGCAAAAGTAACCGTTACTGCAGTTGATGTATCTAAAAAGCGGGTAACTTTTGAAACAGTATGTACGGTTAAAGGAAAAACCGTGACAACTGGTACAGCAGACATATTTATTCCCTAGGTATATAAAATGATCCCTTTTCTCGACCTCAAAGCCATCAATGCCCAATACCGAGACGAATTAATCGCAGCATGCACCCGGGTCATCGACTCTGGCTGGTACATCGCTGGTAATGAGCTCACTCAATTTGAACAAGAGTTTGCCAGCTACTGCGGTACTAAACATGCGATCGGTGTTGCCAATGGGCTTGATGCGCTTATTTTGACTTTGCGTGCATGGAAAGAGTTAGGCAAACTCAAAGACGGTGATGAAGTCATAGTTCCGTCTAATACCTACATTGCAAGTATTTTAGCCATCAGCGCCAACGATTTAGTACCTGTCCTTGTTGAGCCGGATTTAGCCACCTATAACCTCTGCCCAACAAAAACAGAAGCAGCGATCACCGCCAAAACGCGCGCAATTTTACCAGTACATTTATATGGCCAGCTCGCGGATATGCCTGCCATTATGGATATCGCTAAGCGTCATAATTTATTAGTATTAGAAGATTCAGCGCAAGCGCACGGCGCAAGCCTTGACGGTAAAAAAGCCGGTAATTGGGGCGATGCCAGTGGTTTTAGTTTCTATCCTGGCAAAAACCTCGGCGCATTAGGTGATGCAGGCGCTGTTACAACGAATGATGATGAATTAGCAGAAACTTTGCGCGCGTTACGCAACTACGGCTCCCATGAAAAGTATAAAAATCTTTTCCAAGGTGTGAATAGCCGTTTAGATGAAATCCAAGCTGCGATGCTCAGTGTCAAGCTCAAACACCTCGACACCGAAATCGCTCACCGTCGTAAGGTTGCAAAGGCTTATTTAGCGGGTATTAAAAACCCTAAAATTGTATTGCCAGTCCCGCACGACGAAGCTCATGTGTGGCACGTGTTTGTAATCCGTTGTGAACAACGCGAAGCACTACAAAAACACTTGCTTGATCATGGCGTACAAACCTTAATTCATTACCCTATCCCACCGCATCAGCAGCAGGCTTATAAAGAGTGGAATATGGACAGCCTTCCTGTGTCGGAAATGATTCATCAGCAAGTGATGAGTTTGCCGATAGGGCCTACGATTACGGATGAGCAGATTGCTGTTGTAGTTAAAGCATGTAATAGCTTTAGTGCTGAGACTTGATTGAATGACACTGATAAAAACCAGCCTGCTCAATGCTATTGCTGTAGCTATCAAGATGCTTACAATGTTAGGGCTTAACAAAATACTCGCTATTTATGTGGGCCCAGCAGGCTATGCCGCCATTGGTAACTTTCAAAACGCTGTACAAATGATTACTACGTTTGCCAGTGGTGCAATTAATACTGGTGTAGTGAAATACACTGCTGAATATTACGATGAAGAAGAGAAACAGCGTCAAGTATGGCGTACAGCAGGTACTATTGCTGTTGTTGGTTCTATCATTACTGGTATTGGTGTTTCGATATTCAGCAAGCAAATTGCGCAATGGTTTTTAAAAGACGAAAGCTACAGCACAGTGTTTATCTGGTTTTCTGTAACGCTCGTGTTTTTTATCTTCAATACACTGTTACTTGCTATTTTAAATGGTAAAAAAGAAATCCATCGTTATATTGTGGCTAATATCGCAGGTAGCATCTTTTCTTTAGCAGTGACTAGTGTATTAGCTATAAAATTTGGTTTACATGGTGCGCTAACTGCACTAGCTATCCACCCCTCTTTTGCCTTTATAATCACGCTATATCTTTGTTACAAAGCGGATTGGTTTAAATTTAGCTATCTCTTTGGTGGTTTAGATAAAAAAGTACTAATCAACCTATCTAAATTTACCGCTATGGCACTCACTAGCGCTGCTTGCGTACCAGTCAGTCATATTTTTATTCGTACACATCTTGGTGATACTTTTGGCTTGGAAGCAGCAGGTTATTGGGAAGCTATGTGGCGTTTAAGTGGCGCTTACTTAATGCTCATCACAACCACTTTAAGCCTGTATTACCTGCCTAGACTGTCAGAGCTAAAAGAGCCTGCAGATATTAAAAAAGAGATCATTCAAGGCTACAAAATAATTCTGCCAGTAGCTGCTTCCTGTGGTTTAGTGATTTACTTGTTGCGTGATTTTATTATTGGTGTGCTCTTTACTCAAGAATTTATACCAATGCGTGAGCTGTTTGCTTGGCAAATGATAGGTGACACCTTAAAAATAGGCAGTTGGATTCTGGCTTACCTGATGCTAGGTAAAGCTATGATGAAACTTTTCATAACATCTGAAATTGTCTTTGCCGCCGGCTTTTATGGCTGGACGTATTGGTTAACAGGTATTTACGGCTTAGAAGGTGTAACCATTGCACATGCTCTAAATTATGCATTATATTGGTTATCAATGATTTATTTAATTGGTAGAATTGTTTTAAAAAAAGTATAAAAGTATATATTTAAAATTATTTATAACATATTGGTTTAATGATGCTTAAAAAAAATATTCGATTAGTTTTTTTCATTCCAGGACGAAAAACTGGCGGTACAAATACACTTTTCGAAGCGTTGATAAAATATATACATGGAGTCAGGCCAGAGGTTGATATTGCTGTAGTTGATTATAAAGATGGATATGTAGCATCTTCATTATTGAATTTCTCTAATAAAATTAAAATCTTAGATTGGAATTATGATATTAATATTGACGATAACGATATCATGATTTCTGACTTTCTTAGTGCTAAAAATCTGTTGTATAAAAAAATCAAAATAAGTGAAAGTGCAAAGCTGTTTTTTTGGGTTACTCACCCAGATGATATTTTTAAATGGATTCCAACTTTTAATTTAACGCTGAAAAATTCTAATTGGTTAAGACAGCTCCATATTAATGCGTTGCATAGTAAATATAAACACCGATTATGCTCGTTTGTGAATCATGCTAGTAAAAAAAACAGTCTTAAATTTATGGATAATTTTTGTATAGAGAAATATAAAGAAATATTCAGTGTCTCTGTAGAAAATGCATCCATTCTACCTGTTTTTACTCTTGATAATAATAAAATATCAAAAAAATACGATAATACTAATAAGAGAAGTAACACTATAGATTTTTATTGGTTAGGTAGAGTTTCTGACTTTAAGACTGCAACAATAATAAGTATTGCTTATGATTTGTCTAGATTTAATGAGAGGTTGAACTCTGTAAAGGCTGTTTTCCATATAATTGGAGATGGTAAAGACTTGGGTTTTATTAGAAGAAAACTTTCTAGTATTAATAATTTAAGTACCCATTATTATGGAACGCTTAATATTTCAGAAATCAGATATATGCTTGAGAGTAATTCAGGAATAATGATAGGACATGGAATTTCAATACTTGAGGGTGCAAGAGCGAAGTATCCTTGTATTATTGCTGATGGCATAGGTTTTAAAAATAAAAAATTACTCTATAGACGTCTAATAGATGAAGAGAAATATGGAGTTGGTCGTATTGTTAAAAATAATATAGAATTAAAAGGTGAGAAGTTAGAGGAAATAATAAATCAGATTATAAATGAAAATGAAGTTGGTATGAAAGAATATAAACGGTGGAAGAAACAACATTCTATTAAATCAATATCTGAAGATTTTTTATCTAATATTTCAGATGACAAAAATTTGTTATCTGCTAAAGATTTTAATTCTTACAATCTTGATAGAGGTGGTTTTTTTGAAAACTTAATTATATCCTTTAAAGCAAAACGTCAATCATGAGTATAAAATATTCCATGGTATCCAATAAAAGCACACTAATTAGCGTTCTACTAAGTTTCATTAGTGTTATTTTTTCTCTTTCCATATATGGTGCTGTTTTATTTTTTTCTAACAGTTTGTTAATTATTTATCTTTCGACATTATTTATAATTCTGATAAATTATGGTTTACGTTTATATTGGACAAAAAGTAGTGCATTTAATTTTCAACTGCTCTTTATATTTACATATTTTTACTATATTACAGGTGAAGTCCAAAGTGTTTACAAGTATATTGGCGACGCTCTTAGTGGAAGTTATCTTGAAGCGTTTGTTCTTATTAACGCTGGAGCGATAGTTATTGTATCAACACTAACATTTTTTAAAATAAAAAAAGAGAATAATAGCACGAGATTAAGCAATACAGAGATTAACTTTAAGGGGTATAGTAAATACGTTACTATTATTGTTCGTGTTTTTATTGTTTTCTATATTATGAATAGCTTTACTTCTTCATTAAGTTTAGCTTTATATGGTAGGCACAGCGAAGTAGAGTCATTAGTTGATTTTGGGATAATAAGTGCTTTTATCACAGCATTTGCTGTGATATCTCCATCTATTCTTTTATTAAGAATAAATAAGAAAATGAGTGTGTGGAAAATATTTGATTTTGTTTTAATCTTTTTGGTTTTTGTGTCACTTGCTTTAACTGGCACACGTTTTTATATTCTTTTTGCACTTGTTATTTTTTCACATAGAATTATAAATATTAAAAAAATTAACACATTATCGTTATCAGTATTGTTTTTTATGGCTATTCTTATTGGTAATTTAGTGAGGGAAATTAGAGGAAGCTTTGAAAACTTTAATATAGAAAATCTATTTTATTTTCATAGCGAAGGACTTGTTTACTATTTTAGTGGACTAGTTAGGTATTATGAAAATTTCTCTCATAATTATTACCCCTTATATTCTGTTTTTTGGAGTTATGCACTTATTCCTCGCTCTATTTTTAGTGCTAAACCAGAGCTTATTGGCAAGTGGATTTTACATACAAACTCTTTTCAAGAGCAGTTTTCTGAAAAACATAGTGGTTCTGTTTCTTTTGTAGGACCATTTTTTGCAGATTTCGGCTATACGATGTTCTTACCTATTTTTTTTGTTGGTTTACTACTTGCTTTCGGAGAGAAAAATTATCTTAAGTATGCACAAGAACCAAGTTTCAGAGGGATTATATACGCTGCATTTCCAGCCTTAATATTTTTTAGTTTTAGAAGTTTTAATACCTCAATTATTTTCTTTGTTGTGATTTCTATAGTCATCCTTGGTTTGTCATTTCTTCAAAAAATAAGGTTCAAATAAATTAAAATAAATATTTAATCTATCCATTAATTTATTTTTTAATGTATATGTTATATTTTTTTTAATTTTATGCTGTAATTTAATGACGGTGATAAATGAAAATTTTATATGTAACAAATATACCTACTCCATATAGACGATATAGATTCGATGTGCTTGATAAGCTTCTAACAAAAAGAGGCCATACGTTAGAAGTCTTATTTATGGCTGAAACAGAACCTGAGAGACAGTGGGATCCAATTGAAAATATGGAGGGTTTTTCTGCACGAATGTTTTTTAATATTAATCTAGCTAGTGGACGTTCAATTGGACATTTTAATCCTGGGTTATTATGGAAAGTATATCGCTCCGATTATGACGTAGTTATTGTAGGTGGTTACGCTTCACCTTCACATTTTTTATCTATACTTCTTGCTAAAAAAAACAGATTGGTACTTTCAATAGAGTCAAATCTCTCTTCGATGAAGCAAGATAACTGGATTGTAAATTTTATACGTAAAATTGTCTTTAATAAAGCAGATGCTTTTCAAATAACTGGGGATAAAGTAAAAGACTACCTGAATTACCATAAAGTTAAAACAGATAAGCCTTTGATTTTTTTACCTAATATTATTGATGAAATAGCTTTTACTAATAAATCTATAACTCCCCAACCTCCTACATCAAAACTTGTAGTTTTTTGTGCCGCTCGCATGAGTGAAGTTAAAGGGATTTTACCTTTAATAAATGCTATATCCGCCGAAAATAAAGAAAGAATAGTCTTTCGCTTTGCTGGAGATGGGCCTTTATTAGAGCAAGCACAAAACTTGATAAATAGTAAAGAAATTGATGCTGAATTATTAGGTAATATTGATCCGGAAGAAGTGAAGAATAATTTAAAAAATTGTGATGCTTTTTTGTTGCCTAGTATTAATGATGCTAGCCCGTTAAGTGTTATAGAGGCATTGGCTTTAAGTAAGCCATTACTTCTGTCAACACGTATTGGGAATATTAGTGAAGCGCTAATTGAAAATGAGAATGGATTTTCATTTGATATATTTTCTGAAGAATCAATCAATAGTGCTCTAAATAAAATGTATAATTCGAAAGTGAATAATGATTTAATGGCATTAGGAAAGAAAAGCGGATTAATATACTCTTCTATATTTGAATCTAATCAAGCATTAAATAACTATATTGATTGTCTAGAGAGTATTTTTAATGATTGATTTTAAACTTTGGGAACATGATAAAAAGACATTACTTGATATTGTTGACCTTTTGAATAATGTTTACCCGTCGAACTTAACAAGCCTTGATCGGTTTTTATGGAAGCATCTTAATAACCCAGAGGGTAACTCAGTTATAGCATGTGCATATTATGAAAAAAAATTAATAGGGGCACGTGCTTTTTGGTTTTTCTATGATGGAAAGGAAAGGTTATTACAACCATGTGATACAGTAACACATCCCGGTTTTCAGAGAAGAGGTGTCTTTAGTAAGTTAACTAATATGTGCTTGGACTGTACAAATGATATTGTTAAGTTTAATTTTCCAAACTTAAGTAGTATGCCGGGTTATTTAAAGCTAGGCTGGACTAAACAGAAAACCTCAAGCTGGAGAGTAAGTTTACCTACATTAAATAACAATCTAATCAGAACTGATATTGAAACTTTAAAAGAGATTTTGAACTATTGTGCTGATAAAAGATGGGCAGACTTTATCACATGGCGTTTTTTTGATTGGCCAGATAATAATTATAATTTTTATTTAATTGATAACGGATTTTACATAGTTAACAGTAAGCGGTTTTGTACATTTGTAGCGTTCAATACCGACGACTATCAGCGTAAAGTAGCCCCTGCTCTGACATTTTCTTTCTTTGATCAGGATTCAACAATAAGTGGCGCACCAATACCGCTTTTTGTAAAGTCACCTCCAAATTTTGTTGTGTTAGGTGATCACTGTCCTGATTTTTCACTTATTGATATCATTGGGGCTATGGATACATTTTAATATGAATATAAGAAATATTTTAAGAAAAAGTTTACTAGATGTTTTATCTCCTTTGGCTGTACCGAAAAATGGAATTCATATATTAAATGGTCATTTTTTAAGTAAAAATAGTGCATGTGATTCTAGTGTTTTTATAAAACAGTTAAAGTTACTTAGAAATAATTATGAGTTTATTAATGTTGATACAGCTACAGAGCTAATATATGAAAACTCTGAGAGTCTAAAAACAACCCGAGCACTGGCTTTTAGCTTTGATGATGGGTTTTCAGATTGTTATCATGCAATTGCACCAGCTTTGGATAGTTATAATGTAAATGCCGCTTTTTTTATTAACCCTAATTTTGTTGATGGCAGTAACGAATATTATTTGGATTTTATAAAAAACAGAGTTAATACACCAAATAAAATTCCTATGACATGGGATCAAATTAAATATTTATCAAATAATGGATTTGTTATTGGAAATCACACTCTAGATCATAAGCGACTTAGTGAGTTGGATGACAAAGAGTTCTTTCGGCAAGTAGAAGAAAGTAAATTTATTCTTGAAGAAAAATTAAATAAGTATTGTGACTATTTTGCTTGGCCTTATGGTCAACAAAAAGACATTACGGACTTTCAGGTTGATGAGGTCTCTAAAATTCATAAGTATATATTTAGCGGCTGTGATTATACCAAATATAAGTCTAGGGGAGGACTTGTCATAAATAGAAGGCACTTTGAACCCTTCTGGCCAAGTAGGCATTTGAATTTTTTTCTCTCAAGAGAAAAAAACTGATGATCTTATAGTGATATTTTATGATTATTATTAATTGCAGTAATTTACACAAGGGAGGTGCGCTACAAGTTGCAGCTTCTTTTATTGATAATTTATTGAAACTTAACTCAAAAGATGAGTTTTTTATTTTAGTTTCACAAACTTTATTCGACGAAGTAAATTTTATTTTAGATATTAGCTCAGATAATAGATTCATTATTTTTGAAAATAGCCCTGCCCATAATAAAAACGAAAGAAAGAGAATACTTGATTTTGTTATTGAATCAAAATGCTCTGTTTTTTTTACACTATTTGGGCCCGACTACCTTGTTTTTAAAAACAATAAAAGTTATAAGAAGCCATACTTAATTTGTGGTTTTGCAGATGGCTGGGCAACACATTCAGTATTAAAAGATTACCGAAATGTTTATAAAAGTAATTATTTTTCTTTGGTAAAGCATTGGTTAGTAAGTCAACTTAAGCTGCTATTTCTTAAACATAAGGATCTGCTAATATTTGAAACTAATCAGGCAAAGGTTGGCTATGGATCAAAACTTATTAATAAAATATTTAATAATCATCAGCGTTTATTAGTTATTCCAAATACTGTAAGAGATTCTTTTAGACGGTTAGATGTGCTCGATAGCAGTGCTGAAGCTTTTACTATTGGCATTTTGACAGCAGATTACGCTCATAAAAATATATTTATTTTGCTTGAGGTTTGTCGGTTTTTGGTTTCAGCAGCTGAATGGTTTGATTTCAGATTTAAAATATCAATTTCTGAAGATAGCGCTACAGCTATAAAATTTCAGTCTTCTGATGATTGGGAAGAGTATAGTAAGTATTTTGATTTTATTGGCAATATTCCAGTTAAAGAAGCTCCTATATTCATTAGTAGTTGTAACGTAATATTGCAGATATCTCTTCTTGAGACATTTTCTGCTACTTACCTCGAAGCTCAAGCATCAAAAAAATGTCTTGTTGCTGCAGATAAGCCTTTTGCACATGAGATTTGCGGAGAGGGTGCTCTTTTCGTTGATCCGTTAGATTCCCAAGCTATTGGTAATGCTTTAATTGAGTTGAAAACTAATAAAAACCTTTGTGAGGTTTTAATCAGCAAAGGTGTGAATAATTTGGAACGATTTCCTACTGAGTATGAGCGGTTTCTAATGTATTGGGAGTTAATTACTAATGGAAACAATTAACAAAAGTTTTTTTTCGAAAGCTTGTCTTTTGATCACCGGCGGCACCGGCTCCTTCGGTAACGCTGTCCTCAAGCGCTTCCTTGAATCCGACATCGCTGAAATCCGTATCTTCAGCCGTGACGAGAAAAAGCAAGACGACATGCGCAAGCGCTTCTCCAGTCCTAAGCTGAAGTTCTATATTGGCGATGTGCGCGATTATATGAGCGTGCTCAATGCCACTCGTGGCGTGGATTACATTTTCCATGCGGCTGCATTAAAGCAAGTACCGTCGTGCGAGTTCCACCCGATGGAAGCGGTTAAGACTAATATTCTTGGAACTGAGAATGTCTTGGAAGCAGCGATCCAGAACGAAGTGAAGCGAGTGGTCTGCTTAAGTACAGATAAAGCGGTGTACCCCATTAATGCAATGGGTATTTCTAAAGCCATGATGGAAAAAGTCATGGTGGCTAAGTCACGTAACGTCGATGAAACCAAAACCGTTATTTGCGGCACACGTTACGGCAACGTGATGGCCTCACGCGGATCGGTGATTCCTTTGTTTGTTGAGCAAATTCGTGCGGATCAGCCGTTGACCATCACTGATCCAAATATGACGCGCTTTATGATGACGCTGGCGGATGCAGTGGATCTGGTCTTGTATGCCTTTGAGCATGGCAATAATGGTGACCTGTTCGTACAAAAAGCCCCAGCCGCTACGGTTGAAACTTTAGCACGAGCATTAACTGAAATCGTTGGTAAGCCAGAACACCCAATTAACATTATCGGTACGCGTCATGGTGAAAAGCTCTATGAAGCTTTATTGAGCCGTGAAGAGATGTTGTGTGCTGAGGATATGGGCGACTATTACCGTATACCGCCTGATTTGCGTGACCTGAATTATGCGAAATATGTAGATGAAGGGCAAAAAGATTTGTCGAAGGTTGAAGATTACAACTCGCACAATACTCAGCGCCTAGATGTTGCTGGTATGCAACAGTTGTTAATGAAACTGACCTTTATGCCTGCTATTCAGCGTGGCGAAAATATTGCCGCTGAGGAGTAAGCATGCGCGTTTTAATTACAGGTGCGAATGGTTTTGTCGGTAAAAATCTACAACTGCATTTAGCTGAACGTACTGATATAGGGGTGTTGTGCTTTACTCGTGAGCACACGCAGTCTGATTTAATAGGGTTTGTGAAAGATGCTGATGTGGTGTTTCACTTAGCCGGTGTTAATCGTCCAGAAGACCCCGCTGAGTTTCAGCAAGGCAATGCTGATTTAACCCAGGCTTTATGTGATGCGCTGCAGTTGGCAGATAAAACCATTCCTGTGGTGTATAGCTCATCCATCCAGGCCGCTGCCGACAATCCCTACGGTGCCAGTAAGCGTGCCGCTGAAGATGCTTTATTAGCCTTTGCTAAAAAAAGCAGTTCACCTGTCTTTATTTACCGCTTAGCCAACGTTTTTGGTAAGTGGGCGCGTCCCAATTACAACTCAGCTGTTGCCACTTTCTGCCATAACATCTCGCAAGGCTTGCCGATTCAGATCAATAATCCGGATGCGCAAATTAACTTGGTGTATATCGATGATGTGGTTGAGTCTTTCTTGCAAGTGCTGGATGGCCAGCTAAGCCAAACTGGTTTTGTTGAGATTGCCCAACAGTATCAGATCAGCGTGGGTGACTTGGCTGAGCAGCTTCAAGCCTTTAAAGGCAGTCGCGATACCTTGATCAGTGAAAACGTCGGTAATGGCTTGGTGCGTGCGCTGTATTCCACCTACGTCAGTTACTTAAAGCCGGAACAGTTTAGCTATACAGTGCCTAAGTACGGTGATGAGCGCGGCGTCTTTGTAGAAATGCTCAAAACCAAAGACGCTGGACAGTTTTCATACTTTACCGCGCATCCAGGTATCACCCGTGGCGGTCATTACCATCACTCGAAAACAGAGAAGTTCTTAGTGATTAAGGGCAAAGCTTGTTTTCGCTTTCGTCACATGATCACAGATGAGTTTTACGAATTGCACACCAGTGGCGAGCAGCCTGAGATTGTCGAAACCGTTACCGGTTGGACTCACGATATTACTAACGTGGGTGACGATGAAATGGTGGTGATGTTGTGGGCTAATGAAATATTCGACCGTGAAAAGCCGGATACCTATGCTAAGCCAGTGGGGCGTGGTTGATTTGTAAGGTAGATTGCTTCGCTGCGCTCGCAAAGACTCTAAATCGTCACTGCGAGGAACGTAGCGACGCGGCAACCTTCCTGATAATGCTAAGTAGTCTAAGCTGCTTCTATCCAGTAGATATTTTGGAGGGTGTATATACATGAGTCCTGATAAATTTCGTGATTTTTTAGCAGATCAAAAGCAGCAGCACTCCCAAGTTGAAACAATAGACTGGGAAGCTA
>Ga0265295_1005224_pt1 | contig 16766 bp, 11 predicted proteins | sample Munlansysbiofilm_FD_192503 | JGI IMG/M metagenome (GOLD analysis project Ga0265295, IMG submission 192503) | Leachate microbial communities from a municipal landfill in Southern Ontario, Canada - Methane capture system biofilm | ecosystem: Engineered > Solid waste > Landfill > Unclassified ...
ATCCCCCCCTTTCAGGAGACATGGCTTTATATCAAGCGGGTTCTGGATTACTACCAGTTTTACAAGGGAATGAACTAGCGATGCCTTCCCTTTGGCCGCCTCCAGCTGCCGCACAGGCGTCCGGCAGATCCGCTGGAACCCCGCTCAATCCGCTTTCGGCACTGGATCAGGAGAAATAACGAGTGGAACGATTCTTTAAAATCGTTGTTCTTGCACTGATTTTGTTCTGTCCCGCATCTGTCCTGTTCGCCCAGGGGCCGGAAGCGGCGTGGAACATCCTCGATCAGGAAGCGCTTGAGCTTTACCGGGCCGGCAACTATGGACGCGCTGCTGAAGCGTCTGAAAAGGCGCTCCAGGCCGCCAAGAAAAAATTCGGTCCGGGGCATCTTTCCGTCAGCGGCATCATGAACAACCTGGCCGAGATCTATTATGCCCAGGGGCAGTTCGGGCAGGCCGAGGCGCTCTACAAGCGTTCGCTGGCAATCCGGCAGAAAACCCTGGGTCCGGAGCATCCCTTTGTGGCCGGCACCTTGAACAACCTGGCTCTGCTCCATCGCACCCAGGGCCGGTACGACGAGGCGGAGTCAGGCTTCAAGCGGGCCCTGGCCATCTGCCGGAGCGTCCTGGAGCCGAACAACGCCCTTTCGGCCGGAATTATGAGCAATCTCGGCGAACTTTATGCGGTCCAGGGGCAGCACGGCCAGGCCGAAACCCTCTACCGGCAGTCCCTGGCCATCAGGAAGAAGGCATTGGGCTCGGAACATTCTCTTGTGGCGGCCAGCCTGAACAATTTGGCGGAACTGCACCGCAGCAGGGGCCGGTACAACGAGGCCGAATCCCTCTTCAAACAATCCCTGGCCATGCGGGAGAAGACCCTCGGCCTCAATCACCCCGATACGGCCGCCAGCCTCAGCAGCCTGGCCCGGCTTTATTCCGCCCAGGGCGAGCATGTGCAGGCCGAAACCCTCTACCGCCATGCCCTGACAACCTACCGGAAAGCCCTGGGGCCCGATCATCCCGATACGGCGGCCTGCTTGAACAACCTCGCCGAACTCTATCTCGGCCAGGGCCAGTACGACCAGGCGGAATCCCTCTTCAAGCATTCCCTGGCCATCTACCGAAGCGCCCTGGGACCTGATCACCCTGATACGGCGGCCTGCCTGAACAACCTCGCCGAGCTGCACCGCAGCCAAGGCAGGTACGACGAGGCCGAGGCGCGCTACAAGCGATCCCTGGCCATGCGGGAAAAGTCCCTGGGGCCCGATCATCCCGACGTGGCAGCCAGCCTGAACAACCTTGCCGAGCTTTACCGCAGCCAAGGCCGGAATGAAAAGGCCGAACCACTTTTCAAAAAATCCCTGTCAATCTACAAAAAGGCCCTGGGGCCGAATCATCCCTTTGTGGCCATGAGCCTCGAAAATCTGGCACTTCTTTACAAAGCGGAGGATCGTGTTCAGGAGGCCGACGGCTTGACGAAGCAGGCAAAGCGGATCCGATCGAGCAAACAATAACAAAAAAGATGTGGGCGGAAAAATTCGCTATCCCGTTTTCCACATGACCACGCCATTCATCCCCGAAGATTTTTTCTCCCTTTGGTAACCACTCCAATTCTCCGCCTAATCGGGCTACCACGCATTTTTATCATCCTATAAAGCCATGACCTCCGGCAAAGCCGAATGTCATAGCTGAGTCAAAATGAAGGCTGGGTTCGAGAATCCATCGACAAAGGGTGAAGGGCGACACATTATTTTAGCACAATATTACGAATTGCAAGCTTGTAACGTTTCGGATGAGCAGCGCGCCTCACCGCGTCTGACTCAATTCGGTTGATGTGCCGGTTGTGCATTCGGCACCATTGCTTATTGATAGCGCGCGGAGCATAAGGAGTCGGATGCATCCGGTAGATCGGTCACTCACTCTGCATTCAAATTTTTTAGGATTTTCTTTGCCAATGGCTCTTTGATCTCGATATGCCGTGGAACCGCTTCCACAACCCCGGTTTTCGGATTGATCCAAAGGGAGTGGGAAGTGCCTTTCCGTTTCAAATAGCAACCAGCAATCCGTAATTTACGTTCCAAATCTCGCCGTTTCACCCGATCAGCACCTTTTCCTGGATGGCGTCTTCAGGCAGTCCGCGAAGGATGTCTGCCCTGCGATCTTCCAGAATCAATTCAATCGCCTGCCGCAGACTATTCTTGGTTTCCTCAATCGTCTCACCCTGCCCGTTGGCTCCTGGAACTTCTGGGCAAATTGCCCAATAGCCGCCCTCGGACGCGGGTTCGATAATGGCCGTAAATTCGGCTTTCATAATGTCTCCTTTCGTAAGTTGACCGAACGCCGCAAATCAGCCGCGCGGTTTTTTGCGTCGGCTGAATTTGTCTTGTTAGGCCATTTCCTTTACAAGCCTGATTCGATTATTCTTGGCTTTGTACTTTTCGATAAATCCCTGCCCCTCCAGCGTATTAAGACAGCGCATTACTCGACGCTCGAAGACTTTACGAGGGTTTCCGCGTGTCAAAACCCCCACCTCCTTGAGGACACGGGATGCCATAGAATGCACGGTGCAGGACTGGTTTGGGCATTTTGACAATGCATTGATAATAGCGTTTTGGATTTCCATTACGGTAACTTCTTCCACGCGACGGCCTACCGACTCTAAGTCAATTTCATCATTTTCAGGAGAATCATCGTTTTGAGTAGGATCGTCGTCTTCTTCATCATCGAATTCCTCGAAAACCTGCCCATCCTCAGCGTCTTGCCATCCTTCATTGCTCTCGGAATGATGGTCACTAAAACATGATCCGGGGAAAATACCTCTCTCTTCAAGCATGAACCACAATTGTTTAAGCGCCGCGATTTTGTCTGTGTAAAAGGCCGACTCTCTCACACGGAAAAACTCCCATCCGCAACGTTCAAGTTGCCGTTGGCGTTGCATATCCGCCTCGTAACGGTCAGCGCCGTGCCAATTGTCTCCATCGCACTCGACAGCCAGCCGCGCCTGCCCGCCCTCGACCACGAGATCAATACGCTTTCCCGCAACTTCATGCTGGGCAAGCACATTAAAATCACTGCGAAGAAGTTCCAAGGCAACGTCAACCTCGAACCAGCTTTCGAATGGCGCGGGGGGATTCACGACGCGCCGATTATCCTGTGAAGCTCGCCGCTCCAGTTCATCCCGCTCGATTCCGGCAATCTGTTGAGCCTTCGTATTCTCAAAGAAATCAAGTAAATGTCGCCTAAGACACGAAGCGCTTAGATCGTCACAGGTGACGGAATGGAAAAGAATCATCATGTCACGTGCCCGACTGGCCGCGACATTAAAGCGGCGTTCGTCCGCCGCCTTTGTGAGAGGCCCGATTCTTTCATTGCTGGCTGCAACGAGCGACAGAAACATGATGTCGCGTTCATCGCCTTGAAAGCTGTAAGGATTGCCACAAACCAGGCGACGCCGTTCCATTTCCTCGGCCCCAAGTCGTTCTAGCAATTGATTCTCGATCAAAGCTGCTTGCGCTTCGCCTTGAAGCACCACCACGCCCATAGTCTTCCGATTGTAATGGCTGTCGCCGCACATTTCGGCGATCCTTTGGACGATGGATCCGGCTTCCGGGCGGTTGATTGTACGGTTGTTTGAACCTTCACGATATCCGCCGCTCACAAAAACATGCTCCAGCGGGGGCCGCCGGTTCGGGCCATACTGCCTCAAGGGAATTAGCGGCGTAGCCGAATAGCAAAGGTCGTTGCTGAAACGAATGATTTCCGGCATACAGCGGAAGTGCTCACGCAGCGTTATCCGCCGGGTTCCATACCGAAGTTTCCCGTGGTCGAACAGGCTGCTCTCAATATCGAATGACGACTTGAAGCGAAAATCATAAAGGAACTCTTCCATCAGGCGATGCACTGAATCGCGGGGCAAACCCACGGCATCCGGGCTGATCTGCTTGTCATCGCCAACGATCAATATCTTCTTTCCGAGATAGAACAAGGGAAGCGCTTCGACGCCGCATTGCGAAGCCTCGTCAACAATTATCACATCAAACATGCCGGGCGTGGGATACACCGTGTCCCAAACTCGATGGAGTGGCATTACCCAAGCCGGAACCGCCTCGCGGCATTCATTCAGGTGCCCTTGAGCCTCGCGACGATGACGTGGCGCATGTTTCCCCGTCCCCTTGCCAAGCCGCCGCATGGACTGTTGCCAAGCTTCCATGTGGCGGCGATGGTTTTCCTTAAGCCGTGAGAAACAGAACGACCAAGCGTAAAGCGAAGCAAGTTTCGCGATAATGTTGTTTATCTCATCCTCGATTTGTTTGGCGCGCTTGGCGAGCGCCGGAACGTCTTCCTGCCGGATGTAATCCTCGATCCAGTATCGCGTTTGCGCCCAATGCCAGGTGTCTCCAATGTGCTGGATTCGTGCCTCCCAATATGGCTCGTTGCAGGTTTGTTCCAAGGACTTCGTGAACTGTGGAAGCAAACGGTGCAGGTTCGAGATATATTCGTCCACCTTCTGAAGGCGCTGACGCTGCTTTTCCAAATCCTGAATCGTATTCGCGCACAGTGCGAATTTATCAATGTCGCGGCAGCGAATGGCGCTCAGCAAATCATTTGTCACCTGATGGGCGCCGCCCTTGGCAGCCATGCGAGAAATCGGAACCTCAATGGTCTGGATTTCTTCGGCGGCAAGCCGCTTGTGGATACGCGCCAATGCAAGGCGACATGAGGAGACAACCCTTTCAATTTGGGATTCGTCGGCCCATACCGGCTCGCCCATGCCTAAGCATTGGTTTATCGCTTCTCGACATTTTCCAATGAGTTCTTCTATAGCTAAGGCATTCTCAAGCGCGTCGCGAAGTGATTTAAGTGATATCAATTGGAGAGCATATGGCCCTTCTATTTTATCACTTCGCCCTTTCCAAAAACCCCACGCTCTTTCGCATTCAATACGAACGTGCAACGCATCGGCAAGAGCTGAGAAATGTTCGACCGCGGAGCATGGGCGACCGCCAACCTTCACGGTCTTGATAACGTATAACCGCTCTTTCACCGGTTTAGGCCGAAACAACCCCCAACCCAATTTCCCACCGGTCTCCATGTGCGCTCTAATTTTGCCAGCATCTTCATACAACGACCTGATATCGGTAGTGTCCGGGAATTCGATTCGGGTCTCGTCGGCAACCGAAACGAGTTCTTCAATTGACGCAATAACGTCTCGAGTAACACGCATAAGTTCATGCCACAGGGACGAATTGCCGCTCAGAATATCGCACAAGGCATCATTCATCCATGAATATGGAGTTGCCAGGAGTCTCCTGCGAGTGTCTCGAAAAGTTGAGAAAGCGTTACGAATCACCTCGATAGCCGGCGGATTTTTTCTTGATAATAGATCAGCTAACTGTTCATCGGCCCCGCGTGCCGAGCTTTGCTCTTCTTCAGTCGCGCCTGTCTCATTACTCACGAGATTGGTAAAGCGCTCAGGGGGTGGCAACGCTTCAGGCCATGCGAGGCTCAACTCCCGGCGCTTCTCTAACGTGAATTGACGCAACGCTACAAGTACACTTCGCAAATCGTTTGTGGAGATCTGACACGTCTTGTCTAAAGGAACGGAATCCGTGAACCATTCGTAGTCGGCTCGATCCCGGTTCACAGCTTCGGCGATTCTGGCCGCCGTTCCTCGATAGGCTCCCTCCGCGATAGACTGCGTATGCGTTTCGGACTCTCGGATGTCGCGGAGCCGTCGGTTAACCCTGGCCTTCTCCTCACGGAGATTCCGAAGGCCTTCTTCAAGTCGCAGGCGCTCGTATTTGGCGCGATCTTCGTTCCACTCCTCATTTTTTCGGAGAATGCCACCAACGCTGGATTCTAGAGAGCGGCGTTCTTCAAGCCCACTGCCAAGCAGATTGATGCAGAGGGGACGCAACTCGTCTGGCACCAATCCTTCAAGGACCTGAAGCGCGCGCGGCGTTTTCGCCGTGATGAGCGTTCGCTGTCCGGTGGCAAGCAGGTGGCAAATCAGATTGGCAATGGTATGTGATTTTCCGGTGCCCGGCGGCCCTTGCACGAGCACGCCGCTTGCAGCTCGAATCTTATCAACAATGCGGCGTTGCTCATCGTTTGATGGTTTGGGAAAAAAGATTTCACCATCGAATGCACCGTTTGCCTCTTCCGGCCCATTTGGCGATTCGAGGCCGTCCTTCGGACGGATTTCCGCGAGGTCCGCGAATTCGCCGGGGATGTCTTCGCCGTGCTCGATCTGTTCCTTGATCCGTTTTAAGGTTTCGGTAAGACCTTTAGCGGAACGCTTTCGCAGGATCAAAGCCGGAGCATATTCCACTATGGGCTTCGCCGAGGCACGGTTATTTATCGCTTCCAGCGAGTCGTTATAATCGCCTTGCGAGTTGATCGAATGCACCAGGGCCTGAAGGACGCCTTCGACACAACCTTTTTCCCAAGGATCGTCTTCGGCTTCGGCCAGTGACCCCTTCGCGGTCTCCTCAGCGCGCGCCGGTTGTTCCTCGATGTCCAGCATATCGAGTTCAGGGCGCAACTTCGTGCCCTCCGTGTGAGGACGGACGGTGAATTTCCCCAAACGGGCCTCAAACTCCAGGATGGCGTCGGCGACAATTAAATGACGCCGGGCGCGCTGCCCGGTGGGTGTCTGCCATGTCAGCAGTCCCAGACCAAGCACGAGTTCGTATTCCTCGCCAAGCCGTAGTTGTTCTTGATAGATGCCAAAGAGCGCGGAATAAACCTTATGTACCTTATCCCACGCATTATGTTCTTCCGTCCACGGCAGCCATTTGTCTTCAACGTAGCGATCCCATGCTTGTTGAACTTCGGGATGATCCACAATACGTTCGGTGTGCGGGATGGTTTTCGGCTGGTCCGAACCCTCGTCCCATTCGGGATTCGGCATTTGCCGGATAATTTCAGAAAGAAGTTCGGGAATGTCATTCTTGTTGCGGAGTGAAGAACGATTCACCCAATCTTCGCATCGAACGGGTACCATTGGCAATCCGGGCTCCCGCCGGTTTTTCACTTCCAACCATACATCCGGTTCGTACTCCTCATCCCGCCCCCATGCCTTTGTGAAGCATCCCTGTTCAAGTGGAATACTTGAGAGCCACAGAACCTTCTCATACTCATCGATACTGCGAATCAGCTTCGAGCGCAGAGTAGCCAATCGGAGCAGATAATCGACCAATCGGAGTGCTTTATGTGATTCAGGATTATGTATATTTGATTCGTTCACAACTTAACTCATCTCCAATGGCTTTTTTTGCCTAACGCTTTGGCTCACTGGAGAGGGCCGCTTTTTGGCCCGAATCCAGTGCAGCCAACTGTTATGCGACGCTCACTTTTTTGCTTAATCTAAAAGACCGAATAGAGTTTAGCTTTTCGTCAATGCGGAATGTATGTTCATTCACGCAAGAAATAAATTGGTCAATCAGATCCAATTCGCTATCTGAAAACGAACGGTGCTCATACCTAAGAAGGCCATTAATTAATCCTAATACATCGCTGAATCCGAAACGCTGATGTAATTCAAGCAGGTCTTCCTTGGGTTTCCTTTTTAAAACTTTATCAAATAGAGATGGCTTCTTTTGTAAATATTTATCTGCGGCATATAAACCTTCTTTTAGGCAACCAATTCTAAACAATACATACAAAATGAGGTAACTAACGCAGTAGTATTCCTTTTCCCTATTGATTCGCGCAATAAGGGAGTTTAGAAACAACTCCTTTTCCGCATTAATACCAAGTTGGGTGTAATAGTTAACTAAAGCGTCTCCATTCTCCGAAACCACCTGGGCATTTTCCGAATCACAAACTATCTCCTGCCTCTCGCCAGACTTGCTATTTGTCCAACCGTCTTGATAAATGCTTTTAATTTTATGTCCATTATACAATGCATAAATGCTTCCCAATTCACCAGATCTGCGCCCATACTTTTTATAGCGATTAATTTCATCTTTCAGAGCAGCGGCAACTTTTTTCTCGACCACATTCTCAATCGCATAAACAGACTCAACTTGGAGATTTTTAGGGGAAGCTTTTTTCTTTTTGTCTGATGGAAATCTTACACGCCGAATTTTACGCTTTTGGCCGTATTGATCGACAAAAACAATATCTACATTTAAATCCTTTCCTATTCTACGAATCGGTGGATTGATCCAAAAGTTAGCATGCAAGTCAGTAGTGCTATGGGGTGGGACTGGATAACTCCCATGGTATTGACTATTCACGTCCTTTGTCATGACGTGTCCATAAACTTTTGGCTTTGCTACGTAAGCATTGAGTATTCTAAGGGGATGATTTGTATGGTTTGTAATGTACCAATATGACACAACCTGCATTGATGGTTTTTGGTCACCAGTTCTGCCCATGTGCCACCAATTATCTCGTTGATGACGAACAATTATTGGACGATTGAGCCAATTTCTGACCCAAGGAATTAATGCAGAGATTTTACCATCTTTTGAAAAAATAGCTTCCTTATATCTTCGAAAAATTTCAAAGGCTACGAACACCAATCCAGCTAAAAAAGTCCAGGGTTCGTAATTGCCGCTAGGATTTTTGACCCATTTGTAGCCAAAGACAATACAGATCAATAGTGCAGCCACCTCTATTATGCCTATGAATACTTTTACCAAGCTATCAGAATCTCCAGTAATTTATCGTGCATAACGAAAAGCTAAGCCGGAGCTGCGCCGCAGGCGCTGCGATCGGCTTTAGCGATCTTGTTAGAAGTTTTTTAATGTTTCTTATTTGGTATTTCAACACGTCCCTCTTCGTACATATTCGATGTGAAAGACTTCAATATTTCAGTAGTAAGACCTAAAGCGATCAAGTATCTGTCTATTAGTCGCACAACTATTTGATTGGCGCGCCACAATTCTGAAGACAATTTCTCTAAATCGAGTTTTAGTGCTAATCTTCCTTCTGGCGTCATCATTTTTTCAATGTTGCTTCTATCATTCCAATAATTATGGATAACATTATTTCTTGTCTTGTTTGCCTTGATGAGCATCGTAATTTCATTTCTTTTGAAATATTCTTTTTCTTGAGCCAAACGAAATATTTTATTTAGTGTATATTGTGATGTCTCTGTTTCTACAGACTCAACTGCAATATTAGAAATAACTTCACCTGTATCTTTTGATGCATTGAGAATTAACAAGAAACGGAATGAAGACTCTAAATTCTGACATTGAAAACATGCCTTGCCATAAGCCTCCCAAATGGGTGCCATATCTTTGCTGAGTGCATCATCTGCATTATTCATGGTTGATATCACCTTCTAACACTCGGTATAACCCGGAGTGGCCCGACAGGGACACGATCGGGTTCATGCCGTCGTTAGGACTTCGTATAGTGTTTATCAAAAACATTCAGTATAGCTTCGCTAAAGTACCATGTCTTTGCGCTCTTAGGGTTGCCTGGATATAGTTGCCTTATCATGGCATAACGAGGATCATCCCTTAGCTGTTTTCGGAGATCATGATATTTCCTGTCAACAGCAAAATCGCCGTATCTCGTCTTACACTCTTCGGTGAGACTTTTGTAATCAAGGGGATATTTTTCAAGGATCTGCTGTTCCGTTAGACGTATTTCAGTAGCGTTGGGATCATTGGAAAGCCTATAGTTGATGGCGTCAGTAGCCTTGGAGCGGGTATACTTGACCTCAACGTTGACAGCGACAGAGAATCGCCCGTCTTTCTTGGCTTCATGTTTTTCCAGCGCTTCGACAAACTTGAGGAAATTTTCCTCTTCCTTATTCAGCACAAGCGCCCGTGCGCTGCGTGGCGGGGAAAGGAATGCGAGGGGCATCAGGTAGAAGTTGTACTCGGAAAGATCATTGCCAAACCATTCAGCAACCAGAGTAACGAAATTCCTCAAGCTGGCCGCTCCAATTTCCTGAAGCCTGATAGAAAACACGTTACCGTGGTTATAGAAGTGCACGGCGTTATCTCTTATCTCCAGCAAAGCCTCAATGTTTTGCAGTACTGTCGCGTCCAAATGTTTCAACTCGACGAGTTTCCTTGCCAGATAATCTATACTGTGAGTAAAAGGATTTCCGCTACGGGTAAGTTTTATCTTCTTTCTGGCTCCACGTGACCCGTCTTTTTTCGTGACAGCTTCGTAAACATACAGACTACGAGCTTGATTACCGTTATTGGCCAACCACTTTGCTTTCAACAGCAGTTCCCAGCCATTGACGGCCAAAACGGTGAAGGTTTCTTCTCGATACAAGAAATCAGGTTTGTTATAGACCTCGATAGCAGCCACGGTTGCTGCCAGCGCCCTTTCAAGTAGCTCTTTTGATCTCGATTTCATCTGTGTATAATCTTCTCTCTTTAGTCCTAACGTTCGGTTGAGCTGCGAGCGGGCTTGACCCGCGAGTCCGCTCGAACCGGTTGTTAGGTGGCGCTAGTCCACATTTTCCACTTTTTTCTCCCCAATTGCAAGCAAACTATGGTTTCTACACGTATGTATATATATGGGAACCTATATTCCCCATCGGGAAGGAATAATCCAGACCATAGTCCGCAATTCTCTTCCCCAGTACCAAGCCTATGCCAGTCCATCGCAAACGATGCTTGACCGCCTGGATCAATTTACTGGTTGCGCCGACTGGGCAAAAGGTGTAGCTCGTATCTGTTGCGAAGATTGTGGACATTCGTACTTTAGGCCTTTTTCCTGCAAGGTTTTCCACTTATGCCCATCGTGCGACCAAAAGAGGACCTTACTCTATGCAGAATACTTGGCTGAGGACTTGCTGTTGGATCTACCGCATCGACAATTTGTGTTTACGATTCCCAAGATTCTAAGGCCATACTTTAAATCCGATAAACGACTGTTTGGTGAGGTTTCCAAATTAATCTTCACCTTGCTTTCCGACTTTTTCGCCTTGGCAGCTGGACAAGAACTGCTTTGCGCCTGCGTCGTTAGTTACCAGTCCTTTGGGGAATTCGCCAGGTTCCACCCACACTGGCATGTTCTGGTTCTTGAAGGTGGATTTACCAAGTACGACCGCTTTGTATATTTGCCAATCGGGACAGACGAAGGGATGCTCAAAGTCTGGCAAACAGCAATTCTGGCTTTGCTTCAGCGCAAGGAACTGATTGACCAGGCACGAGTGAACATGCTCAAAGACTGGAAGCATTCAGGCTTTAGTATCGAGAGTGAAACCAGGCTGTTCAACAAGGCTGATCGAGAGGCATTGGGGCAATATGTTGTAAGAGGTGCCACCTGTGCAGAAAAAATCCAGTATGACCCAACTTCTGACACGGTACTTTGGACAGCCTCCCCAAAGGGATTCTACAAAGGAAAAACTGAGACCTTCAAAGGGTTTGAATTCGTTGACCAGCTTGTGGCCCATCTGCCACCGCGGCGAGTGCAATTGGTTCGACGCTATGGGGTGTATGCGGGAAAAATCCGAAAACAATGGCAAGATCGACTCAATATTTACTGTCTGGCACCAGAGGGTTGGCAAAAAAGTCATCCACGCCAGTCCCAAATCGTGCAAGTAAAAGCGCTAGAGAATGAGGAAGCGGTACAAGTTCCTGATGCATGGTCCAAGCTACGCAAGCAAAGCTGGGCACGGTTATTACAAAAAGTCTACGAGGTAGACCCATTTATCTGTCCGAAGTGTCAAGGAATCATGTCGGTGGTAGCGATTATCGAGGATCCCAAAGAGCTCACCAATATTATAAACTGGGCAAAGCATCAGGTTTGGGAGCAGACAGTGACACTTTGCGCTCGTTCCCCTCCTGAACTGGCACTGGCGTCGGTATAATAACCAAGAACGAAGTTTATGTGGAACAAGATAACACCTCGAAATCGGAGTTTATACGGCTTCTTGGGGGAAGTGTATCTTTGCGCTTTGTCACATTGGCGCGAATCAGGGCTTGACGGCGGAAATAGACTAGAAATATACTTCACAATGTCGGTGTTGCCGAAAAGTTCTGATTGGAATAGTTGTTCGGGGTGCGAAAACAGTCGTAGTTCGGGGTAAAGGCCGAATTTCGACGCAAAACCGCAAAATTGCCGAAATGACAGTTCCTATCAGCTTCCTAAAAACCAAACAAAAAATAAATGGTTATAATGAATCGTTAATAAGCAAAATTCATTATAACCAAATTAAAGAGGGTTATAATGAACGAGAAAAATATAAAACACAGTCAAAACTTTATTACTTCAAAACATAATATAGATAAAATAATGACAAATATAAGATTAAATGAACATGATAATATCTTTGAAATCGGCTCAGGAAAAGGCCATTTTACCCTTGAATTAGTAAAGAGGTGTAATTTCGTAACTGCCATTGAAATAGACCATAAATTATGCAAAACTACAGAAAATAAACTTGTTGATCACGATAATTTCCAAGTTTTAAACAAGGATATATTGCAGTTTAAATTTCCTAAAAACCAATCCTATAAAATATATGGTAATATACCTTATAACATAAGTACGGATATAATACGCAAAATTGTTTTTGATAGTATAGCTAATGAGATTTATTTAATCGTGGAATACGGGTTTGCTAAAAGATTATTAAATACAAAACGCTCATTGGCATTACTTTTAATGGCAGAAGTTGATATTTCTATATTAAGTATGGTTCCAAGAGAATATTTTCATCCTAAACCTAAAGTGAATAGCTCACTTATCAGATTAAGTAGAAAAAAATCAAGAATATCACACAAAGATAAACAAAAGTATAATTATTTCGTTATGAAATGGGTTAACAAAGAATACAAGAAAATATTTACAAAAAATCAATTTAACAATTCCTTAAAACATGCAGGAATTGACGATTTAAACAATATTAGCTTTGAACAATTCTTATCTCTTTTCAATAGCTATAAATTATTTAATAAGTAAGTTAAGGGATGCATAAACTGCATCCCTTAACTTGTTTTTCGTGTGCCTATTTTTTGTGAATCGATTATGTCTTTTGCGCAGTCGGCTTAAACCAGTTTTCGCTGGTGCGAAAAAAGAGTGTCTTGTGACACTCTTAAATTCAAAATCTATCGGTCAGATTTATACCGATTTGATTTTATATATTCTTGAATAACATACGCCGAGTTATCACATAAAAGCGGGAACCAATCATCAAATTTAAACTTCATTGCATAATCCATTTATAATAGAACCATTATTATCTTTAATAAAATAATTCCCATCATCATCAATTCCTACAGTAATTGATATTTCAGTGGTTGTATTGTGTGAATTACTATTTGATGAGCTTGAAGAAGAGGATCCACCTATTCGTTGTCTATCGTATAAACCAGTACCAGTAATGCCTGTGTTCAAATATGTTCCTCTTGACCCAACATTTATTGATGCACCTCTTACCCCTGCAGTTAAACTCATTCCAGACTTGGAAAAATTGACCCGAACGCCTTTCATAATCCTAATGCTCTTTCGAAATCTCATATTTTCCTCCTATTTGTAAACCTAACAAGTAATTCTATGGTTCTGTCTGTCCTTCCTTTCGTAAGAATATACTGAAAGATGGATAGACACTGCCTTTATGTTTAACTCCTGGAACTTGAACGCCGATTACCATATTACATAACCTATACATTTTTAGTCCCGATGAACTCTCGGTAATCATTTATTATTTATGGTGGTTAGATTAATGCCTTGACAGATTTATTTCAACGAAATATTTTAACTTTCTGTATAACATACTGATTTGCAGGATGTATAGAAAAAGGAGAATTATTCATGCTGAACATCCCGCCCGCATTGCTTAAACAATATGAAGTATTTTTACGTAATAAGACTATTCCAATCAGCTTCCAGGGGACCTATAAGAAGTGGTTACGCTATTACCTGGACTTTTGCCGGAAGTATCATTTCCATCCTTCTCAAAACGCCAGCCTGCCTCCTTTTATCCGTAAATTACAGGACAAGAAACAGACGAATGAGCAGCGAGAACAGGCTGCAAAAGCGATTAACCTTTATTATGAACTTTGTAAGGCAAAGGACCCTGACAGCATAGGAACCGTTTTGCAGATGAATGATCAAGGATACGCAACCTGGAATGATTCCCATCAAACCAAGCTCCATGAGAATACTGGGTTGTCGATTAAAGCTGAAGAGGCGAATCTTTCTCTTTCCGGTGCTTCCTGGAGAGCGGAGTACTCACGATTGGAGGATGAAATCCGTGTAAGGCATTACTCTGCTAAAACTCTCAAGACATACAAAGGATGGGTACAGAAGTTTCAGGCGTTTACAAGCAGCAAATCTCCGGCTTTACTTTCCCCCACGGATGTCAAAGAGTTTCTTTCTTTTTTGGCGGTTAAGCGGCAGGTGTCTGCCACAACGCAAAATCAGGCATTTAACGCACTGTTGTTTTTTTATCGACATATCCTGCACAAGGAATTCGGAACAATCGATGGCGTTGTCAGGGCAAAACGAAAACCTTATATTCCCGTGGTTTTGTCTCGCGAAGAGATTGAGGGTATTCTTCAATATTTGGAATACCCTTATGATCTTGTCGTAAAATTACTTTACGGCTGCGGACTTCGGCTTTTTGAATGTCTGGGACTTCGTGTGCATAGCATAAACTTTGATGCAGGCATCCTGACGGTTCATGACGGCAAAGGACAGAAAGATCGGACGGTACCGCTCCCAGAAACGATTTTACCCGAAATGCAAAAACATCTTGGTTTCCTGAAAAAACTTCATCAAAGGGATCTTGATAAAAAATATGCCGGCGTGTTTCTAGTGAATGCCTTGGAACAAAAATACAAAAATGCATCAAAGGAGTTTATCTGGCAATGGTTTTTCCCTGCGAAACAATTGACCTATGATAAAGAGGCCGCAGAGTACCGGCGCTATCATCTTCATGAAACGCTGGTCCAAAAGGCGATCAAGGATGCGGTGAACAAATCGCGGATCTGCAAGCGCGCCTCGGCCCATACATTCCGTCACAGCTTTGCGAGCCATTTACTGCAGGCGAATTATGACATCCGAACGATTCAGGAGTTGCTGGGGCACAGCGATGTAAGAACGACCATGATATACACCCATACCGTCAAGAGCCGGACGCTGAAAGAGGCAAAGAGCCCCCTGGATTTCTGATGTTTCAGTTTGAGTGAAGGAGAATGGGGATAAGGAATTCCAAGGGACGCCCCTGAGTCGCTTGTGGAGCTGGCCGACACGGTCCCCCGTCATGCAGGCGGCTTTGGCCGCACAGTGTCGTCAGTCTATTCATTCTCTCCATCTGTCTTGTTCATCTTTGTTTATTCCCCGAAGCTTGGAGGGTCCTCATCAAAACTACACTTGGGATTTGTGAAGACGTCAGCCACGGCAGCAATACCCGTTGGATCCAAAGCCATGAGAAGATCCTTCGTGTCGGGCGACTCTCTCGCCAGAGTTGCCTCGGCCAGAATCTCCGCTGCATTCCAACACACCTCCTCGGCGATCTCCTTTGAGTACTTTTTGAGAAGTTTCTTGTTCAGCTTGGAGCGGATGCCAGGCATCATCTCATGAGCTATCGTCTTCGTTGATTTCTTGATGGTTTCCTTTGCTATCGCTTTACTCGTCGTCCTGGCTGCATTCTTCGCTGAAGCCTTTGCTGCATTCACCGCAGCGTTGGCTGAACCTCCCGTGGTTACAGCGGTCGCTATGTTCAGTGCAAGTTCCAGAGGTGCGAGTATCTGCTTAATGGTCTTGTCAGCACATTGATTTGCGTGAGCTGCGCATCCAGCGCCACAATCGACAGGCTGGGTACTGGGACAGTCCTGCCAGCAGACAGGTCCAACACCGTGATAATTCTCCTTGCAGGGCTTATAACAAAGGCCGGCATCATATTCTTGCCCTTTCTTGCATTTCATCGGCTTGCCTACTCCGCGTCCCTTAGACTTCTTCTGGCAGGATATGCCAATGTCCGTCATCCCCGGGGGACACCTTGGGCTGCAAACACAGCAGCCAATCGCCCGATATCCAGGCTTGCACTTGGGATAGTAGATGGCCCCGTACTTTTCGCATTGGCCTTGTCCGTGCTTCTTCTCGCAGCGTTTTTTGGCGTTGCTCAGATTAAAAGCCGGATCTCCGAACTTCCAGGGAAATCCCACTCCCCGCCCATAGGACTTCGGTTTAAAGCAGTATGCCCCGTCATCACGGAACCCAGGTGGACACCTCTGCCAGCACACAGGGCCTACTCCCTTCGCCCCTGGCATGCCGATGTCTTCGCACGTGGGGTAGCAAAGTCCGGCGTCCTTCTCCTGCCCCTCCGGACAAGCGCTGACCGGCACACCCACACCACGCCCGTAGGAATGCCTCCAGCAGTATGGTTGATTTGCCTTGCCCAGCTCCTTGAGGGACCAGCGCAGGAGGGCGTCTTTTTCTTCCGGTGTAATGCTTTTTACTGTGGTCACATTCATGCTGCAACCGAAACACAGCAGGGCCAAAACCGCAGAAATCATTATCATGATCCTTGACGTATTTTTCATGCCTCAGTCTCCTGTTTTGTCGAGCTTTAATGAACGGTCTGGTCTGAGCGTGGCCACAAAAAAGATGGAAAAATAAACCGACATAGACAAGAAAGGCGAGGGAGAGCGGGATGACTATTCCTCTGTGTCGACAACGATCCCCAAGGAGCGTGCACGCTTGAACCATTGCTGTCTGGCCAGAGCCCGCATGTCGGCGACCGTGTCTGTTTCGTCCATTATCTCGATGCCCAGCAATGTTTCAATAAGATCCTCCATCGTCACAATGCCGGCGACCCCTCCGTGCTCGTCAAT
>Ga0265295_1005226_pt1 | contig 16760 bp, 11 predicted proteins | sample Munlansysbiofilm_FD_192503 | JGI IMG/M metagenome (GOLD analysis project Ga0265295, IMG submission 192503) | Leachate microbial communities from a municipal landfill in Southern Ontario, Canada - Methane capture system biofilm | ecosystem: Engineered > Solid waste > Landfill > Unclassified ...
GGTTCTGGCGCTGGTTCTGGCGTTGGTTCTGGCGTTGGTTCTGGCGTTGGTTCTGGCGTTGGTTCTGGCGTTGGTTCTGGCGTTGGTTCTGGCGTTGGTTCTGGCGTTGGTTCTGGCGTAGCTACCGTATTACCTGTTTCTACAGGAATATTTGAAATAGATTCAGTTAAATTTTCCCATATAGCACTATCTGCTATACCATTTAAAGAATCATCTATTGAAGAAAAGATTGAATTAAATGTAGAACCATTAGATGTTGCTCCTCCTTGTTCTCCACCAGCTGCAGCGGCATCAAGTGTTTCAACTAATGATTGAAAATCAGAAATTATTGCTAATTTATCATTTCCATTTTCTGATCCTAATTCAACTGGTTTAGATAATAAAGCTTCTAATCTATCTATTATTTCACTGCCATTAAATGCATCATTATCAACTATATTATCAACATCTTTCTCATTAACTGTTTTATTAATTATTACTAAAGTAGGATTTTCCATACCTTCAACATTTTCTTGAAGAAGAGGAACTATTCCTTTTAAGTCAACTTTAATAGTTTTACCATCAATTTTAAACGTTAATTCTACTGATTGCTGATTATCTTTAAAATTTAAAACATAACTACTAAAACCATTAGAAAATATATATTGCTCACCTTTATTAACATTAAACTGTAAATCTTTATTTAAATCTACAACTTTATCTTGACCTTCAGACTTTATAGTTAACTTCATTTGATTACTCCATTTATATTTTAAATAATTTTTTATGCACTACTCTATTGAATAATCTTACAAAAATAAAGTCTCTAAAAAGTTTTTTAATTTATTATTTAATGAAGAAAAAGATAATTGTACTCAATTATCTTTCATGTAAGGATTCTTGTTTAACTTTAAGTATAGGTTTCAAAATAAAATCTAAAATTGTTTTTTTCCCTGTAACAATATCTACTGTAGCTATCATTCCTGGAATAATTGGTAGTTTTTTACCTTTTCTTTCTAAATAATTTTTATCAGTTTTTACTAATACACGATAATAACTTTTTCCTTCTTTTGAATCTTTATCAACAATTGTATCAGCTGAAATTTCTACAATTTTCCCTTCTAATCCACCATAAATTGAAAAATCGTATGCTGTAATTTTAATAATTGCTTTTTGACTTGGATTAATAAAAGCTATATCTTTAGGATCAATTTTTGCTTCAACAACTAAAGCATCACTCAAGGGAACAATTTCTATTAAATCCATTCCTGATTGAACAACTCCACCTATTGTATTGAAATTCAATTGTTTTATAATTCCATCAACTGGAGATGTAATTGTAGTTTTAGCTACTTTATCCCTATCACCTATCAATTTGGCTTCAAATCTATTTATTTGACTTACTGTTTTTTGTAACTCAGTTGAAGCTTCTGATTTAAAAGTATTTATTTTTTCTTGTATTCTATTTTGTGCCTCTGAAATTGCATAATTTGATCTAGAGATTGAAAGCTTAGCAGTTTGTAGATCACCCTTTGTCTGATTGTACTCTTTTTCTATATCAAGTAAATCATAATTAGATTTAATTCCTCTTTCAACCAATTTTCTAATAGTTTTTCTTTGCTGTTCTATAAAACCTAAACTATCCGTTAATTTTTTTATTGTACTTTCTATTTCTTTTAACTCTTGTATTTTTTGACTTTCTTGATTTTGAAGTACATTTATAGAAGATTTTAATTCTCTAAATCTATTTTCTAATAACAATTTTTCATTAATATCATATCGAGAGGAATCATTTAAAACTTTTTCATCAAATTTTAATTCTGGTAAATCCTTTTCTATATTTATTGTTGATTCTATTTCTAATCTTGCTTTTAGAGCTAATAAAGATAAATATTCTTGTCTACTTTCTTCTAAAGTTGCTTGAAATCTTGTTGTATCTATTTTCATCAAAGGATCATCAAACTTTACAATATCCCCTTCTTTAACAAAAATTTCAGAAATAATTCCACCATCTAAAGATTGTACAGTCTGAATTTTATCTGTTGGAATTACTTTACCATTTCCTCTTGCTAATTCATCTATTTCAGCTAAACTTGCCCAAAGTAAGAAAATCAAAAATATTCCAGTAATAAGCATAAAAATTACTCTACTTACTGAGCTTGGTTTTTCATTTGAGTTTGAATAAGAAGTATAAATAAACTCTAAGTCTTCTTCTTTTTTGTCTCCTAAACCATATAAATTTTTAAAATCATTTAATATTTTTGAAAAAAAACCTTTTTGTTTTTTGATCTTTTTTTCTACTTTTTTATTATCTTCATTAACTTTTAACGTTTCTCCTGACATCTGTAAATGTTCAGCATTTTTCATTGGAATATCTTTTTTGTCAATAGTATTCATAATTTAACCTACTTTTGTAGTAAATACTTCATCTTTTGGTCCATCAACAATGATTTTACCATTTTCAACTATTATAATTCTATCAACTAATTGAAGTAAAGATGTTTTGTGAGTTACAACTATCAAAGTTTTTTCACTTACAATGTTTTGTAATCTATTAATAAAAGATTTCTCTGATTGTCTATCCATTGAGTTTGTTGGTTCATCTAACATTATAATATTTGGGTCAGAAATTAAAGCACGAGCTAATGTTACAGATTGTCGTTCTCCTCCTGAAAGCCCATCACCTCGTTCTCCCACTAATAAATCATATCCAGCTTCATGTTTACCTAAAAATTCATCTAAACCTGCAACTTTTGAAACCCTTAATAACTCTTCATCCGAAACATACTGTTCACCAATAGTTAAATTGTCTTTTATTGTACCCATAAATAAAAATGGCTCTTGAGGAACACTTCCAATAGAATGCCTTAAATCTGTAGGATCTATTTGTCTTGTGTCTAATCCATCAATTAAAACTGAACCTTTTGTTGGTTCATACAAATTCATAATAAGTTTTAATAATGTTGATTTACCTGAACCAATTTTTCCAAGAATTGCAACTTTTTCACCTTGTTTTATTTTTAAATTAATATCTTTTAATGTTTGGTGATTTTGATCTTTATATGAAAATTGAACATCTTTTAACTCAATATCTCCTCTTAAATTAGGACGACTTATATATGACTTATTCTCTTTCTCAACAGGCATTCTCATTACTTCATCAAGATTATTTAAAGAAAGCATTGTTCTATCAAATTTTATAATCATACCAACAAGTTGGGAAATTGGTGCAATTACTCTACCATTTAATATCATTGCAGCAATTATTGCTCCCATCGTGATTTCACCATCTTGCGCTAAATAAACTCCTGTAGCTACTATTGCAATATTTGAAAATTGTGAAATAAAGGCTGTAAAATAACTAATTGTTTGAGATAAAAAGTGACCTTTATCAGCAAAATATACTGTTTTATTTATTGAGTTATCCCAATGTGTTTTCATTCTATTTTGAGCTTTTACACTTTTTATAATTTCTAATCCAGAAACAGTTTCAATAAGTGTAGTTTGTTTTATTTGTTCTTCTTTTACAGATTTTTCAATTATTGTTTTTAAAGGTCTTTGTAAATACCAAGATAACAATAAAGATATAATAACAGTCGTAATTGTGATATATGCTAAGGGTCCCGCAATAAAAAATATAACTAAAATAAAGATTAAAACAAAAGGTAAATCAACAATTGCTGCAATTGTTGCACTTGTAAAAAATTCTCTTACACTTTCAAAAGATTGTAATCTACTCACAAATTGACCTGTTGATGCAGGTTTTGACTCAAGTTTAATATTTAATAAATGATTAAATATTTTATTCGCCATAATTGTATCTGCTCGCTTACTTGCAAGTCCTAAAAAATAAGAACGTAATACCTTTAATAATAAATCAAAAATCATAACAAGAGAAATTCCTATAAATAAAGCCCACAATGTTTCTATTGCATTATTTGGAAGAACTCTATCATATACATTCATCGTAAATAAAGGAGTTGCTAATATAAAAATATTAATAAATAATGATACAGCAACTACTTGTTGATATATTCCTTTATTTCTCTTTAAAGTACCCCAAAACCAATTTTTAGGATTATCTACAACAACTTCTTTTTCAATTCTATTATTAAAATTATATTCAGGTTTAATAATTATTACTTCACCAGTATATTCACTTTCAATTTTTTGAATAGTCATTTGAGTTTCACCTGCGATTAATCCAGGTAAAATAACTTGTGCTACACCTTCTTTCAAATTATAATCAACTAAAACACAAGCTCTATTTTTATCTAAGATTAAAACAGAAGGTAATGCAAGTTTAGTAATATCTTTTACTTTTTCTCTTTTTACTGTTTTAGTAACTAAGCCTATTCGAGAAGCTGCTTGATGGAACATAGAAATGTTCATTGATTTTTTATGTATTGGTAAACCGAAAGTTAGAGATTCAGCAGATGTTTCTCTGTTGTGATATTTAGATAAAAAAAGTAGACAACCTAGCAAGTCATCTACTTTTCTTCTATCTTTTAAATTTCCTAATGTTTCATTTTCTATTAAATTAGAGTCATTATTTTCCAATATTTACCTTTTTATTAGAAATCCTAATTATTATATTTTGAATATAATTTTTGATGTTTTGAGATATTATCGATATATGGTTTATTTACTCTTATAGAAGTAGGTAAATTTTCCATTGCAATATTAGCATCTTTTACTGATTTAAATATACCATAAATAACCTTAGCACTCTTCATTTCTGGACCAAAAGGATAAGTATACGAACTATTTTTATCTAAGCCATTTGCACTAACATACTCTTTTGCATTTTCTAATCCTTCAGTCGTTGTAATATTTATCGTATAGTACTCTGCTGGAGCTTCTAAAAAAGTTGCATATTCAGATTTATTTTCAATTGGCATTTTTGTAGGAACAACTAATGGTTCAGCTTTTTTTATTTCTGTAGGTTCATCACCTAATAGTGCTTTTAAATCACTTGATTCATTATTATTTTGTGCAGCCAGCTTTTGTTCTGAAACGATATTATTTAAAGCTTTTTCATCAGAACAAACATCATTTTTTGGATCTAGAACAGTATCAGTTACCATAGATAAAGAGAACAAAATATCATAATAATTTTTATATAATTCGTATTCTCTATTTACTAAACTTTTTTTAGCTTCATAAAGAACTGTTTGAGCATCTAAAATATCAACAAATGTTCTAGTTCCTGATTCAAATTCACTTTTATATACTTCAACTATATTTTCATTTGCAACAACATAATCTTTAAGCACAGATATTCTATCTTTATTTTTTAAAAATCTTTGATAATTAACTTTTAACGATTCAACTACTTTATTTGTAACTGCATCAAGTCTCTCTTTCTGTTCCGCTAAAAATAGTTCTTCTTGTTTAGATACGGCATGATCTCCACCACCATTGTATAAATTCCAAGCCAAATTTATTCGACCATATACTTGGTTTTCAATTCCTTCTTCATTTAATGATAAATCATTATCTGTTAATGCTTTTAATTCTAAACTAAAATTTGGTAAAAATTTTGCATCTGCTTGTGCAATTTTTTCTCTTTGAGCTTTTACTCTTTCTATTTGTTCTAGAATCTCATTATTCCTTAAAACAGCTAGTTCAACTATTTGTTGTAAACTATTTGGAATCTTTGATAAATCCATTTTAGGTCTACATTCATTTCCTGTTGGGTCAATTCCTACATATCTTTTAAATGTACTAATTCTTGAACTTTTTAAATCATTTTCTTCTAAATATTTTTCTTTCACAAAACTTAGTTTTGAATCAACTTCGTATGTTTCTAAAATTTCACCACTAATTGCTTCTTTTTCTTTTGCAATTTGAAGATTCTCTTCATTTGTTGTGATCATATCTTTAGTTAATCCTAACATTTCGTCATATTGAACTAAACCTGTATAAGCTGTAATTGTTTCATAAACAACATTTTCTATATTATTATCACTTCTGTATTTATTTGCTAAATCATTATGTTTTGCTTCTCTTACTTGGCTAGGAGTTAAATCACCATCATAAAGCATTTGATTTAATGCTATTCCAACATTATAGCCATCTTCTTGATCTGAACCATTTACAAAATTATTTGAATTTGGTTGATCATACCTTTTATCAGAATTACTTTTTTCTAATCTTCCATCTATATCGATTCTCGGTAAATAATTAGCTTTTCTCTCATCAATATATTTTTTAAAAGCTTCTTGATTATTTCTTTCAGCTATTACCTCAGGGTTTGTTGAAAGAACTCTTTCTACACTCTCTTTTAAACTTGCAGCGTGTAAAAAAGAACTTGCAAAAAATGAAATACAAGCAAATTTTAATATTTTTGTTTTGAACATTTTAACTCCAATTATGTATTTTTAAGAGATCTCTTAAATAATTTTTTATGTTACTTTACTAGGTTAAAACTTAATTTAATATTAATCAAATATTAACAAATGTAATTTTAAAATTATTAATTACTTCTAAGTTTTAATATTATAACATAAACAATTATAAACAGAGAGCTTAAAAATGACTATCAATAATCAATATAATAAAATTCTAAAAACCTTAAATATCCTCTATATCGAGGATGAAGAGACTATTAAAGAAAATGTAAAAAAAACTTTACAATTATTTTGTGAAAATGTACTTGATGCCCAGAACATAAAAGAAGCAAAAGAATTATTACAAAATAATAGAATTGATATTATTATTTCTGATATAAATTTACCTGATATTTCAGGTATAGATTTTATAAAAGAACTAAGAAAAATTGATAAAACTATTCCAATTATTATATTAAGTGCATATACAGATAAAAAATATTTATTAGAAGCTACAAAATTAAAACTTATTGATTATCTTACAAAACCTGTAGATTTCAAAAGTTTAAATACTGCTTTATATAATTGTGTAGATGAGATTTTAGATAATTCAAGATACATTATCTCATTTAAGAATAACATAACATATAATGTTTTGCATAAAAAATTAATTAATAATATAAATAACGAAGAAATCTCACTTACATCTAAAGAACTAAATTTATTAGATTTATTAATACAAAATAGTAATAGAGTTATTTCAACAGATGAATTAAAAGCTCATATATGGGAAGATGAATATGAAGCTACTGATTCGGCTTTAAAAAATCTATTAAATAAACTTCGGAAAAAAGTAGGTAAAGAATCTATAATAAACTTATCAGGTGTTGGATACAGATTGAATTACTGATGAAATTTTATATTTTTAACAATAGTTTGTTATAATCTTCTTCAATATATTATTAAATATATCTATACTTCATTTATTCTAGGTAAAAATGAAAATACTACTAATAATTTTTTTATTATTTTTAAATATTTATTCAAAAGATGTAGATTTTAAAATTTCTTATGACCCAAACTATGCTCCATTTTCATATAATCAAGATGGGAAAGAAGCTGGTTTATATATAGATATTTGGAAATTATGGGCAAAATATAATAATTATACAATAGAATTTGTTGATGGGAATTTATGGGAAAATGCAATAAATTTAGTAAAAGAAGGAAAAGTTGATTTTTTTATAGGTACAAATTCATTTGAAGATTGGATGGTTTCTTCAGATTTTTTCTATGAAACAAAAAGTACATTTTTTACTTTAACAAAAAATAATTTTCTTATAGAAATGAAAGAACATTTAAAAATAGGATTAATTGGAAATGATTATAAAGATATTATTTTAAATAAATTTCCAGATTCAAATATTATAATTTATAATGACTATGTAGAATCAATCAATGCTTTAATAAATAACCAAATTGATTTAATTTACGATGATAAATTAGCAATAGAATATTTCTCTGTTCAAAATAATTTATTCCATTTGATAAAACCTTTAGATAATTTAATAACAAAAGTTAAAACTCAAGCAATAACAACAAATAAAGAAAAAGCAGAAATTTTCAATAAAGGTTTTATAAAAATTCCAACTATAGAACTATTAAATTTAGAAAAAAAATGGATTCTAAATGAAAATGAGCAATATTATCAAAACTTTAAACAACCACTTAAACTAACAGATGAAGAGTTAAACTTTATAAAAAATAATATTATAAAAGTTTCTATTTCTAATTCTTGGGAACCTTTCACTTTCAAATCGAAAAATAGTGACCCAATTGGTATCTCTTCGGAATATTGGAAATTAATTTTAAATAAACTTAATTTAAAAACAAAAAATGAATTTTATGAAACATTTTCTCAACAATTAAATAGCATAAAAGATAAAAAGAGTGATTTGATTTTCAGTGTGGGAGAAACTCCTCAAAGAAAAGAATATGCAACTTTTTCAAAAGAATATGCAAGTTTTCCAATATCCATTGTTACAAAAAAAGATGAAAACTTTATCGAAAATATTTCTATAATAAAAAACAAAAAAATTGCAATTGGAAATAATTTCACAGCACATAATATATTAAAAAATAAATTCCCAAATATGAACTTTATACTTGTAAATAGTATAAAAGAAGGATTGACTTTAGTTTCTAAGGGTAAAGCTTATGCTTTTATAGATATTCAACCTGTACTTTTTTATAATATTGCAAAATACAATTTTGACAATTTAAAGATTTCTGGTAATACAGGCTTAAATTTTAGTTTAAAATTTATGATTAGAGATGATTATCCCATTCTAGAATCCATTTTAAATAAAGCCATATCTTCAATTTCTATAAATGAATTAAATTCAATTATAAATAAATGGAACAATGTGCAGTTTCAAACAAGTTTTAACTATGATATTTTTTGGAAGATGGTACTAGTTATTTTATTGATTTCATTGGCTTTTATTTACAGAAATTTAACTCTTAAAAATATAAATAGAACTTTAAAAACAAAAGTTGAAGAAAAAACAAAACAATTAAATGAAATAAATAAAAATCTAGAATTGCTTGTAGAGAAAAAAAGTAGAGAATTAATACAAAAAGAGAATATTTTAAATCATCAATCAAAAATGGCTGCTATGGGAGAAATGATAGAAAATATTGCTCATCAGTGGAGACAACCTCTTTCAGTAATTTCTACTGTCGCAACTGCTGCTAAATTGAAAAAAGATTTAAAAATGCTTGATGATAAAGAATTTTATGAAACAATGGATATTATAAATAACTCTTCACAGCACCTTTCAAATACTATTGATGATTTTAGAAACTTTTTTAGTAATGATAAAGAGGTTTCTTCTTTTAATATTAACACTCCAATAGATAAAGTTATTTATCTTATTAATAGTAAATTAAAAAATAGAAATATTCAAGTTATAAAAAGTAGCTTAGAAATTAATATTTTAGGACTTGAAAATGAATTTATACAAGTAATTCTAAATATTATAAATAATTCAATTGATGCTTTTGAAGATAAAAATGATATTGAAAAATATATTTTTATTAATATCTATAAAGAAAATTCAAATGTTATTTTAACAATCAAAGACAATGCAGGTGGAATAAAAGAAAAAATTATTGATAGAATATTTGAACCATACTTTACGACAAAACATCGAAGTCAGGGAACAGGAATTGGACTTTATATGTCTATTGAAATTATAAAAAAACATATGAATGGTGAAATTTTTGTTTCTAATAAAGAATATATATATAACAATATAAAATGCAAAGGAGCAGAATTTAAAATAAAACTTCCAATTAATGAATAGTTTTATTTATGATGATGATCTTCTTTTTTCCATTTTCTTTTTAGATTATGTATATACACTATCAATATAAAAAATGCACAAGATGTAAATCCTAAAGCAATTAATAAATCAGTTTCACTAGGAATTGTTTCTAATAAAATTAACTTTCTAATAATTACAACGAAAGCAATTTCTAAAAAAGTTAAAGCGTAATCAAAACCATTTTTTATAAATAATGTTTTTACAATTGCAATAACAATTAAGGTAAATAAACCATCTGTCAAAATATTTTTACTTGATGCAAAATCTAAAGCACCTTGAGCAAGAGTAAAAGAGACAATTTTATGAGATAAACTCATAATACAAATTGCTAAATACAAAATCATCGCTAAAATAAAAAAATATTTAAGCATATTTATCATTTTCAATAAAATAACATCAACTCTATTTTCTAGAACTTTATCAATTTTATTTACTTTTATAAAAACTTTTTCGATAAGACTCTTTTTCTCTTCTTCTTTCATTATTTTACAACTTATGATTTATTTTTCGCAATGGTATCAAAGTTTCATAAAAAGAAGATAAATTATTAACCTATTTTTGTAAACTCTTCAAATAGCTTATTTGAAAGTGGAATTTCAAGTTTTAATTCTAAATTTATTGGTTTATTATCCCAATATTTTATGCTATTTGCAATTCCAAGATATATAAAATCTTGTGTTTTTTTATCAACTCGCGCAAATTTTCGCACAAATATATGAAGCTCTACACTAAACTTTTTATTTTCACACAATCTTTCACCATCACCTTTATCAGAAGAATGACTTGGTTTACTTTGATAAGTAAAAACATCTTTTGATAAAAAGGCATTATGATAATTTGCAGATTTAGAGAATTTCTCTTTTTCTAGATTTATAAATAAAAAGAAATCATTTTCATATTTCAAAAATCCACTTCCTCTAAATGAACTATGAATTTTTGGGAAATTACAAAGTTTTGCAATATTTAACATATTGTATTTAGAATAAAGTTTTAGAAATGGTTTTCCAAAATCAGTTGAGCTAAACTCCTCTTCATAATTATAAATTCCAAAATTCAAACTATCTTCAAAGATTTTTTTATAATTCTCATTTTTCAAAAGTTCTTCAAACTCTTTTGTTTTTTTTGCAACTTTTCCATCAAATTTCAAAAGTTTTAGATATCTACCAACTTGAGCTGAATCTAAAAAGTCTTGATTTAAATATAAGAAACTATGAATTATCGTTTGCTCATCAACTCTATCTAAATACTTATTCAAAATTTTAAAAGCAATGTCAATATCACAATAATCATTGTTTAAAAGATATTTTAAAATCACAAATTCATAAATTCTTTTTATAGGAAATTCATTTTCTATAAATCTTATAGCTTTTGTAAAGTTTTCATTTAAAACTAATGCTTTTAACTTTTTATCATCTTCAACTTTTACTAAAAATTCAATGTAAGATTTACTTTCATTTATAAATTTTAAAGGATTTATCACATTTTCAAATTGCAAAAAATCTACCAATGATGGAATTTTCCCTAAGATATTTTTAAACTCAAAATATTGCTCTTTTAGATATTTTAATTGATTGAAATTTTCTTTGTTTATTTGTTCAAGGATTCTATTTTTTGAAATTTCATCCATACTTATAAAAGCATTTTTAAAATCTGCAAAATTATTTTGAAGTGAAAGCTTAATACTCTCTTTATCAATCATTTTATTTCCAACCAAAGCCAATGCGATTAAATAAGCTTTTTTATGATTTCCAATAAAATCAAGAACCGTTAAAAACTCTTTATTTTCATATTTTCTAAGACCTCTTCCTAATTGTTGAATAAAAACTATCGGTGAATTAGTTGGACGTAAAAACAAAACCATATTTATTGATGGGATATCAATACCTTCATTGAAAATATCAACTGTGAAAATCACTTCTAAACTGTCATTTTCATTTTCAAGTCTTTTGATACTCTCTTCTCTTTTAGAAATTGAATCATCACTTGTTAAAGTTATAGAATTTATACCTTTTTTATTAAATTCATTTGCCATAAAATTACAATGTTCTTTTGAAACACAAAAACCTAGAATTTTTCTTTTATTTCCGCTATTTGAGTAAAAATTTATTTTTTCAACAATAAAATCGACCCTTTTATTCACACTTAAAAGTTTAGCTAAAACATCAATCTTTGTTAAATCCACATTTTCATAATCTATACATTTTATATCTGTAATTCCATAATAATGAAAAGGAATTATCAAATTATGTTCGAGTGCATCATTTAGTCTTATATCAAGTGCAATATTTTCATCAAAGACTTCATAAATAGAGTTTCCATCCATTCGATTTGAGGTTGCAGTTAGCCCCAATAAAAACTTTGGTTTAAAATAATCTAAGATTTTTTTATAACTTGGACTTGTTACGTGATGAGCTTCATCAATAATTATATATTCGAAAAAGTCTTGCGAAAAATCTGAAAAATTTGAACTCATAGTTTGAATAGTTGAAAACAAATAGTTTTTATCTTGCTCTTTTTTATTTCCTGTGTATAAACCAAAAGAGTTAATTTTAGGAAAAATATTTTCAAAACTTTGTTTTGCTTTTATCAAGATATTTTCTCTATGCACTAAAAAAAGAATAGTTTTTGCTTTAAAATTTTTCACATCAAAGGCACTTAGATAAGTTTTTCCAGTTCCCGTTGCCGCGATTATTAAAGCTTTATTTTCACCTTTTTTTCTTAGATTCTCTAATTTTTCTAAAGCTTTTTCTTGCATAAAATTTGTTTTAATTTGATTTGAATTAAAAGATTTAAACTCTTTATTTTGAGAATTTAGAAAGTTAGAATATGAAGTTAAAAATTTGTCATTTACTTCAATTGAACTTTTCCAAAGAGATTCAAACTCATTTAAAACATCTCTTAAAAAAACATCATCTTTTTTTGTTATTGTTTTTACATTCCACTCAATATTTGATTTAAAAGCGCTTGCAGTTATATTTGAAGAACCAATTAAAATTTTATATTCATCTTTAAATTCAAATATATAAGATTTACTATGAAAACCTATATTTGAACTATTACAATCATAGATTTTTAACTCTATATTTTCAAACTCTTTAATTTTTTCTAATGCTTTTATTTGCGTAAAATTTAAATATGTTGAAGTTAATATTTTACCTTTTATATTTTTTTCTTCTAATTTTTTAAAACTATCTAAAAGTAGTTGTATTCCTGAAAAATTTATAAATGCTACATTAAAATAAAAACTATCACACTCTTGTAGTAATTCTGTGATATTATTATAAAAATTTGTTATTTGATTATTGGTTATTAAACTATTCAAAAAAAACCTTAAAATTAAAAATTGATTATAATCAAAGCAAACGTAAAAAATTATAAATCACAATTCATTCACACTTGTACTTTATAATTTTAAAAATAACCAAAAGGATAAATTATGAAAAAATTGATTTTAATTTCACTTTTAAGTATATCACCCGCACTTTTTTCAGCTGATATAGGTGTGAGAATCCAAACTCCAATAGGTAATAATGCCATATTAGATATTGGTTTTAGATCAGATGATCATAGATATGATAACAGATATAGAAGTTTTGATTATAACAGATATGGTTACTACGATAATTTTGGTTACTATTTTGGATACTTTGATAGAACTGGTTATTTTTATAACAATATTTTCTTCCTTTATGATAGTAGATATAGTTATTATGATAGATTACATAGAAGAGGTAATTTCAGACCTTCTCATCCGCATTATAGAAAATATGTTTACCATAAAAATAATGATTGGAATAGAACTCATCAGTTTAGAGATAATAGACAGCCAATATATGGACCTTACTATGACAAAGAGTATAGTAAACAAAATCACAATATGAAAAAGCATAATAATAATGATAAACCATATTATAAAGAACATAAACAATATAACAATAATAAACAATATAAAGAACAAAGACAATTTAAAGATGATAGAGGACCTCATAGATAAATTGTAAAGTTTTATATTGAATAAAAAAAATATAATTTATTTAATTTCTCAAGAAGAATTAAATAATAAAGATATCTTATTTAATTTTATATATTCGAATGAAAAGTCTAATTACTATTTAAGTGAAGACTTTTCAAAGGATTTTTATATAGAATTAGCTTCATTTGGTTTTATAACTACTTCTATAACATTAAATGATAAATTTTATCTTCTTCCTGAAATACAATTTGATTATGCAATACTTGATTTTGAAAATTTACATATTAGTAAAAAAGTAAAATCTCTTTTAAATAAAGATAGCTATGAATTTCATATCAACAAAAATATCAATTTAGTTTTAGAAAAATTGGAAATTTATCATAAAACAAATTGGTTACGAGATAAATATAAAAACTTAATTTTATCTTTAATCAATTATAAACATTCAAATATAAATTTTGAAATAATGAGCATAGAACTCTATGATAAAAACTCGCAAGAGTTAATCGCAGGAGAAATTGGTTATAAAATAAATTCAATTTATACTTCACTTACAGGATTTTCTTCAAGTGATAAAAAATACAATAATTGGGGAAAACTTCAATTAGTTTTATTAGCAAATTATTTAAAAGAAGATAAGTTTTCTTTTTGGAATTTAGGTCATCCTTATATGCAATATAAATTTGATTTAGGAGCGGTAAGTTACTCAAGAAAAGAATTTCTAAAAAGATGGTTACCGCTAATTTCTAATTAATCTTTTTTATTTATCTCACTTTTTTGTTTTATTGTTTCATATTTTTCTTTATAAATATCATTACCTTTAAAAATATAAAATAATGCAATTAATCCTAATATAAACCAAAAAATAAAATCATACTTTTTCAAAATAATTCCTACTTATAACCCACTTGCTAAATTAATCCCTAAGTATGTATTATAGGCCATATAACAAGCAACTAAAATTAACCCTTCAACTCTAGTAATCACACCTTCTTTATTTTTGAAACTATATGCCATAACTAAAAGAATGATTGTTAATAAAAACATAATTATCCAATCTCTTTGTAATACTTCAATTGGAATATTATTCATAGGAGATATAACCGTTGCTATACCAATTACAGCCAATAAATTAAACATATTTGATCCAACAACATTACCAATTGCAATATCATGTTCACCTTTTCTTGCAGCAACTACAGATGCTGCAAGTTCTGGAAGTGAAGTTCCAAGTGCAACTATTGTTAACCCAATAATTAAATCACTAACACCAAATTCTTGAGCAACACCAACAGCTCCCCAAACTAATAGTCTTGAGCTTGCAATTAGTAAAACTATTCCTACAATAAGCCAAATAATTCCAGCTTTTAAACTTAATTCATTTTCTATTAATTCTGCATCCATTTCTGTTCCAAAAGTATCGCCTCTACTTTTTAAAGCTGTATAAATAGACCAAATAATTAAACTAAAAAATCCAGCTAAAAGGATTACTCCTTCAAAAAATGTTAATGAATTATCTAATAATAAATATCCAGTTATTAAAACAATAACTAACAATAGAGGTATTTCTTTTTTGATAATTTTTGAGTTTACAACTATTGGAGTAACTAAAGCTGTAATTCCTAAAATAAGTGCTACATTCACTATATTTGAACCAATTGCATTTCCAAGAGCAAGACCAGGATTACCTTCCATTGCAGCGATTGCTGATACAACCATTTCAGGTGCACTTGTACCAAATCCAACTATTAAAATACCAATTAATAAACTTGGCATTCCAAGATGTTTTGCTGTACTTGCAGCCCCTTCAACAAACTTGTCTGCACTCCAAACTAAAATTACAAAGCCAACAACAATTGAGAGTAAATAGAGAATCATTTCTTACCTTTTTTTATAAAAAAATTTGCGCAATTATAGTTAAATATTATTAATCAAAAGTTTATCGATACATAAAAGCTTAATTCAAACTCATCATGTTCATCAAAAAAATCTAATTTATTATAAACAGCATAAGAAGGCTTAGTAGTCGTTTCATATTCACTTTTTGGTAACCATTCATGATATACCCAGTGAATAAATGGAAGTACATCTCCTGTTTTTCCTTTTAAATCAAATTTCGCATATACACCTTCTGCTATTTTAAATTTTGGCAATCTATCACTTTTTACATCATCTTTGTCATTAACTACTATACAACCAATATATTGGCACTCATTTAAAGGAGTAATCGTTGGATTATCATGAAAAAGAGCAATTCTTTTATAGGAATTAATATTATTTGTTAATACCCAAGTTTGAAGCTTCTGCCATGTCTCTTTAATATTTACATTATATCCCTTATTTCTAATATAAAAACTCTCAATTGCTGGCATTTTTACAATAGAGGGAACTATATTTCTAAAATCTGCTGTAGATTGCATAGCTTTTTGAGATTGCTGAAGTATCTTTTTTGAATACTCTTTATATCCTCCATTTTTCCACTCTTTAGGACTCATATCAAATCTATCTTTAAAGATTTTTATAAATGATGATTGGGAAGAGTATCCACACTGATTTACAATATTAGAAATTGTCGAATATTTATTTGTTAAAAGTAGATTTGATGCTTTTTGAAGTCTAATTGATTTGATGCTTTCATAAATATTTTTTCCAAATGCCTCTTTGAAAATCCTATGCATATGAAATTTACTCACGCCTAAATCAATACTTAATTCTTCTATGTCTATATTTGTTTCTATATGAGTATAAATATAGTACATTATGTCATTTGCTATTTTTGTTCTTTTTTGTAACGTTTCTTTTTTCATAGTATCATTATAACACATAATAACTATAAAATAAGCACTAAAAAACAATTTATTTAGCACTTAAAAAGAAGAACATTTTGTTAAATTTCCCTAAAATTACACCCGTTTAAATCATTTATTGATTAATCAGAACTAAAGGATTTCCTTATGGAAGAAGTAAACTTAATCGCAGAATCAGTAAAGTTTATGTTTTTAGGGATGGGAGTAGTATTTGCATTCCTAATAATCATGATATTAGTACTAAAAGCACAAGGGATAATATTAACAAGATTTTTTCCAC
>Ga0265295_1005228_pt1 | contig 16759 bp, 20 predicted proteins | sample Munlansysbiofilm_FD_192503 | JGI IMG/M metagenome (GOLD analysis project Ga0265295, IMG submission 192503) | Leachate microbial communities from a municipal landfill in Southern Ontario, Canada - Methane capture system biofilm | ecosystem: Engineered > Solid waste > Landfill > Unclassified ...
ATGAGAGCTCTTGATTAGGCTCACCGTTTTCATAGACTAAAAAGTCATAGGTGTTGTAACCAATATCTGAAACACATACGATACCGCTTTTGTCGCCTTCATAATCGTCAAAAATACCTCGACCTTGTGGACGAAGAGTAATGCTTTCAAATTCAATACTTTCGCCGTCAACTTGGATAACTTTGATCGCTTTCAAAAACTCCTCTCTCTCAGCCCAATTCACGATTGATAGTCCGGTGACGAGCTCAATAGGTTTAGAGGTGTCAAGGCCGGCTTTTTTGATTGCATGATAGATCACAATAGGTGAATACTTTACAAGGAAATTAAACCCCCGTGTAGATACAGCATTCGTGAGGGCTCTATCACCAACGGTATAGCGTTTGCCATTAAAGACGTACACATCTTGCTCCGCTTTTTCACTAAACTCGGTTTGTGTCTCTTTGCGTTTTTCAACCGCAGAGGCAAATTTAAACTCTTTTTTTGAGGTTTTCACCTTGGTGTCACCGTAACCTAAATCGATCGCAATTTTTTGAATATTGATTGTTGTGCCTTCGGCCATCTTATCTTCCTTTTTTGTTGGTTAAATCATCTGAGATACTTCTGTTTCTCTCAAACACTAGGTAAACATTGCCACTATGGTTATATGAGTTTACCAACCGCCAGTCACTTGCGTAAAGTTCTTGTGTTGTTGCAGATTTTTTAGAATCGCCTGAACATGTCATTGGGTTATCTGCAAACGCACCGATCTGTTTTGCATCAAAACGACATGTTGTGACACTTTTTGCGAAATCATCTGCATTGGCTAGTGTAGCCACCATGATTAAAGCCAAAAGCATTTTTTGCATTACTAAGCTCCTTTGAATAGGGGTTTAAGGGGGAGAAATCTCCATCTCTTATTTTGCTATCATAGCCTTTATAAACTTAACAATTACTTTTAAACTACTTTTTAAACAGTAGTATTATAGTATTTTGGAAGTATTTTAACAGTCGTTTTGATTATTGGTTTTTTATGTTGATAAACTTCTCTTTTTTTGGGTTTTCTTTGGAGGATAGGGCAAATTTCAAAATGTACTCAAAATCTTCTATATCATCGGCATTTAGGTTGAATTTACCTGATACGATGGCGTAACGATAGGCTTTATCTATGTTGAGTTTAGGGTAGCGTGCTACGAGGTCATTGAATTTTTCTGAGTTTGTCAATCTGTATTGTCTAAGTCTAAAAGTATTATAGGCTTTATCGAATACTTTTCTTGATGCGGATTCTAGCTGGTTTCTATTTTCTTCACTCTTTGGTTCAAGTATATTTTTCGTAAATTTTATAAAAAGACTTCTGCTGATCTTATAGCCGTTTTCAAAATACTCTCTATAGGCTTTTTTCACCCAAGTATTAGCGATCTTTTCAAGTCGTGATTTACTGCTTTCTGCTCTTATATTATCGATTTTATCCATGCCTTCGATAATTTTGGTGATTTCATCATCTTCTTGAGTTATATCCCACAGAATACCCGTTACCGCATTAATGGGTCTATCTTTAACAACATAGGCTCGTTTAAATCCTTTATCTGTTAGCTTGTCGTATAGATGTTGGAATGCTTCTTTTGAGTATTTGTGCATATCTAAAAGTGAATTTCCCACTGTTAATCCTTTGTCTTTTTTTGTAATAATATCATTTTGTTACAAAATCGCTTATATATAGTGTGTTACTATAAAAATTAATTTGTTACAAAAATGCCATATACCTCTAAAGAGGTTTGAAAAATTGTTGAAATTTTATTTTTTTTTGTTACAAAAATGCCTTATATATGAACGATAGTGAATAGTGATGTACGGTCGGTGTCAAAACTTATTATTTCGCTCCTTGTGACTAGGAAACAGAAAAGTCATTTTTCAGAGAAATATTTAAAATTTTTAGAACAATTTGTTCTAAAATATGTTATAATACTTATAAAGGAAAAGGTACAAGATTTTACACGAGGTTTAAAAGATGCAAGAGAAAACGAGATTAGTCGATGAGCTTTTAAAAGATGGAATTGGAGAAAATAAAAAATCACTCACAATAACAATGAGCTCGATAAATTATGAGAAGTTAGATTTAGTTTCAAAAGCAAGTGGGCTATCAAAAACAAAGATTATTACACTGGCTCTTGAAAGAGAAGGAATTTTTGACGAAAACAAAGTAAACGAACTAAAAGGAGGGCGAGAAAATGTTAGCGATGCTTAGAAATTATTTTTTGATGGTTTTAATAAAGATAGTGATTGCTTCCGTAATTTTTGGACTATGCCTATTGGCTATTTTTACAGCCTATTGGTTTTTTTCTGATTATGCTAGGGCTATTGCAAAAATGTATGAGATTATTACTAATGACTTAACAAAAGTTGTATTAGGTTTTCTACTGTTTTTATGTTTATTTCAAAATGACGTAACCAGTAACAATAATGGTGGTGCTAAAAAATTTTATAGAAAAACTGAAAAGTTTTTTGAAATGTATGACACCGCAAATATGAAATGGTAGGGCAGTATGTTAAAAAAAGCTTTTATCCTATCATTCGTTTTCGTTACTATTTCTTGTGCTGCTGGTTATAATGGCGTAATATACACTTGGGGTTACGCCTCTATTATCAATGACATTTTTCAAGCTGTCAAAGGGGCTGTTACTGGAGTTGATAGTTTAATTAAATCAGCAATGGCAGTAGCTTTCTTTATCTTTGCAATTAAAAAAGCGATGGATAGCAGAGTTAATCCCGTAATGGAATTTAGCAAAATGATATTTTTGTTTGCTACAGTTTCTTACTTTTTTGCTCAAGCACAAGATGATGACAACCATAGGTTTATAATTGAAGATAAGGTCTCTGGAGAAATGTTTTCTGTTAGCCAAATTCCAATCGGCATAGGGAAAAGCTTTTCTATGTTTTCAATGCTAGAAAGTGGAATTGTTGACGTAATGGAACTACACTTTTCAACTCCATCGTCAATAAATTATAGTCAAGTTGGGTTTGGGTATTCTCTTACAACGCACATGACCGTATCACAGATGCAGATTCTTGATACGTATTATACGAGGACTTTCAATGAATTTGTCGGAGAATGTGTTCTCTATGACATTACCACTGGCGCAACCAATGTATCAAGCATAATTGACAATGATGACTTGTCATCATCGATTTTTAATACAGTATCTTCTCGTTTAACAAGTAAATATACTTCATCAAATCCAAGTGGGGAAGTTTTACAGTGTAGCGAAGTTGGAGCGTATCTAGCAAACAACCTAAGTTCGCAAATGGATTCAACTGAAAAGTTAGCATCGGCATTGAATGGTCAAACATTAGCTAATTTTCAAGATCACGCTGGAGGAGTAAGAGAATTATTTTTTAATTCCGCAAATAGTTCAAGAGATTATGTGCAACAAATGGCTTTGATTAATATGACAAGTGGCGCAGTTATAAATTCTGCGAAAGCGTCTGGCCTTGACCCATCTGCTCTTGCTTGGGCAAGTGCTGTTGCAGATCAACAATTTACAATGCAAATGCAAACGCAAAGCATGATGGCACAAAAATACTTACCGAGAGCAAAAGCATATTTTACTGCAATGATTATTGCAATATCGTGGTTAATAGCAATCCTTTCAATTATGTTCGGAGATTATCGCCACATCACTATGTTTTTTACTTTAATGCTATGGATGGTCTTTTGGACTCCGATCTTATTAGTCATTAACTACTTCAATGACATAAATTTAAGAGATACTTTCTTGGCTTTAAAGGGCGCTTCTGGAGCTGATCTAACAATATCGCACAATAGAATTGTCATGAATGAGCTTGTTGCTAACTCAAATTTTGTTAAGTGGCTTGTAATGATGACACCAGTATTGGCCTATTCTCTTGTCAAGGCAAGTGAACATGGTTTCGTATCACTTGCGAGCTCTTTGTCATCTTCATTGAGTGGTGCTGGAACTGCGGCAGCTAGAGAAATCACAAATCAATCAACAACTCAAAAACCAAGTATCAGGGTAGGTAGCGAAGTTTATACAGACATGGGTAGTCAGTATTCAGCTCAAGGGCAAAGCATGACAAATGGACATGGATGGAATGATAGCTCGTTTACAGACAGAAAGACTGGTCAGTCAACATATTCAGGAACGATGACTGATGGTTCTGGAAGCCTTGGTATGAGTGGAGGGCAAGTATATAGTGCAAATAGCCCTATCGCTTTAAGTGCCGCACATAAAAATTCAGTTTCCTCATCAAGTGAATTATCAAGTTCAATATCTAATACTTCATCAAATGTAATTGGCAATAAAGAAGCTTTTGGAGATGCTCAATCAAAAGGTGTAAGTACGCAAGATGTTAGCAATGTACAAGAAGCGATGGGCAAGGCAATGAGCAAGCAATTTGAACATATGAGTGGCTATGGCGAGGATTTTAATAATTTAAAAAGAATAGCGATGCAAGGTGGTGGAAACATAAGTGCTGATTTGAGTAAGGTTGGAGTAAGTGGTGGAGTAACATATAGTGGGGTGGATCAAGATGGAAAAAAATATTCGTGGACTGATTCCTCAAAAGATGCTGAACAAAACTTTCATAATCTTCAAGAGCAGTTTTCACATACAGTTTCTGGAAATTCTTCATACCTTTCCTCTTACTCTAAGCTACTTGAAAAAACTGATACAAAGGCATATGCCGAAATGCAATCGGCAATTACAAAATTCAACACATCTGAATTGGCTGAACGTGGTTTAAATGCGAATAATTTACCATCTTTGATAAATAATTGGATAAAAGGGGATGAAAGCTTGAGTAGGATGCCACCTGAAATTGCTGCAAAGCATGTTTTGGGTGAGATTAGTAATTTAGCATCAAATGGACAGTGGGAAAAAATTGGCGACCTAACTAATAAATATGGTGGTGGTGGTTTTGGGTTGGATAACAACCCAACATTGAAAGCCCCAACAAAACTAGGTAACGTTGATGTAAAAGGACAATACGATAGCTCTTTACAAGGCATGGATGATATGCTAAAGAAAGAAACAGAAAAATCGCAAGCAATGTATAATCAAAAAGCGGCTGGTTTTGGTGGCGATACTAAAGGTAAAGTAGAAGGGAGTATCGAAAAAGGCAAAACTTGGGCAGAACAAGGTTTATTTGGTCGTTTTTGGGATGATAATTCTACTGGATTATTGGTTGGAGCAGCTGGAATCGCAACGTCGCTTGGTCTAACATCTAGTGCAGCTAAAAAATTTGGTGGCGAGCTTTTTGATAAATTTAAAGGTGCTGGAAATATTGAGGAGATGGAAGATTTAATGAAAAAAACGAATCAACTCGACGAAGCAATCAAAAAAAATTCTCCAGAAGCAAAAAAACTTATGAGTGATCTTGGACTAAAAGATACGTTTGAGCGAAATGGTGGCGTATTCTCAAAAAGTGGAGCTATCGACGAAGCAAAAACTAAGCTCAACCACGAATTGGCCGATTACGCAAGATCTACTGCTAGAAATGGAGTTGGTGATGCGATAAAGAGTAATTCATTTACGTCCGAAAGAGGTTGGTATGAGGCTTCAAAAGACTTTATCGGTGGGGTTACTGATGATGTTTGGAAGTCTGCTAAAAGCATTACTCCATCAAAAGCTATTCATGGTGCAGCAGCACTAGGAACGGTATTTATGGAAGGGGTTCCTTTGAATCCTACTTCATTTGGTAATTCCGACTTGAAGATGTTACCAGTTCCACCACAAGGTAGCGGAGAGCAATTTAATTTAATTAACCCAAATGATCAAATTGACCGAAAAATTGGCGACTTGCAAATAGAACTAAAACAAATGCAAAAAAATATGCCAAGCGAAACTATTCCAGATACAAAGAAAGGAAAGGGTGATGTTTTATAGGCAATATGTTTATTTGCTTCTTTGTTTAAACATGACAATGTTTGCTGGAAGTAATGAATTTTTTGAAAAGGGAAAAGAGGGCTGGTTTTATTTTAAAGATGATTTAATCGAAAAAAACACAACAACAAACGACCACAATACAAGTGATCAGCAGTTTATGAAATCGATCCCTCTTGACAATCTTAGTTCACTAAGTGCAAAAGAGTATTCAGAAACGTTTCAACGTGCAAAAGATGTTGCAGTAATGAAGCCAACAAAAGAGAATGTACAAATTGTACAAATCCTAAACAAGTGGCAGTCGGATCAGAGTGAAAAATACGCAAAAATTTGGATGGTCAACTCAATGGAAAATCCTGATCTTGAATATCCTGAAATTGGCAAAGATAAATTTTCACGAAGTACCCAATTTCATCAAAAAGAAAAAGAGACTGATGCGTTTTTTAAAACACATCAGGATGATCTAGGGTATGTCGTATTTTATAGTTTATCAAATGAATTGGCATTTAAACGCCAACAAATTGTATTTGATAGCCTTGGCGATAAATACGGCATAACGGTTGAATATGTAAATATTGATGAGCAACCAGACGTTGCAAAAAATTTCAAATTATCAACAAGCCTTGAAAGTTTTTTTGTTTATAAAAATAGCAAAGACGAAGCGATTTGGATGAGGGTGAAATCTGGCATAGCAACGCAAGAAGAAATAGTCAAAAATACAATGTTTCTATTCGATAATGCAATTATGGAGAAAGATAAATGATTAAGAAAATATTACATGTACCAGTTGCCGCAATGTTATTAATTGCGTCTTTTGAGATGGCATTTGCCAATGACGAACACTCTGTTAGCGTGGGTCAAACGTATGAATTTGGTGAAGCGGACATGCTTGATGCAATCAACGACCACTTAGTGAATAATAAAGACAAGATTGCTCAAAAAGTCAATATTGAGCAAGAAAAAATGAAAGAAAAGGCTAAAAATTTTAAACCAGATGGAATGCTTACATTGAGTCCAGCAGACCGTAATAACACTTTTTCACCTGATATGACATATACACTAGACCAAGATATTGCAGATGCAGAGGGGAGGGTGATTTATCCGCAAGGTTTTTCTTTTAACCCTTTGAAATATCAAAAACTTTCGTATGGGATGGTTGTGATTGATGGCAGTAACAAAGATGAAGTTGAATGGTTTAAAAAAAGTGGTTACGCAAATACCATCGCCTACAGAGTTCTACTTTCTGATGGCAATTACTACGATGTTTCAAAAGAATTAAATCAACAAGTCTATTATTGCTTACCTCAAATCACAAAACGTTTTCAGCTAAATCATACGCCTAGTATTGTGACGCAAAAAGGTGATGCTATGGAGGTAAAAGAAATTTGTATCAAAAATTGTAAAGAGGATGCACCTAAATGAAAAAATTAATTTCAAGTTTAACTTTATGCACCATGATTCTTCTGTTTCCAACGGCTGATGCAAAAGCGGTGTGCAAACCAAATCCAGCACAACTCGTCGAAACGGTAATGGCAACATGTTATGCGTGTATGCTCCCGTTAAGTATTGCTGGTGTTCAAATTTTACAAGGCCCTATGCCAGACCCACAAGGGAGTGTCGGTTCGCCTATCTGTATATGCCCAATGCCACCACCAATTTTTATGAGAATTGGCGTTCCTGTTAGTTTCTTTGAGCCTAGTCGTTTAATTGATGTTGTGAAAGATCCATATTGTTTTGCTGGCATGGGCTTTGGTATGTCCGGTAGCGTCATGGGGGCTGGAACAAAAGGGGATGGTGTAGATAGGACACGGACATTTTTCCAATCTCACTATTACGTTTTTCCAATATATTCCATGCTGGAGCTATTGACTGATTTTATCTGTGTTGAATCAACTGGCTTCGACCTTGCCTATATCACAGAGGTTGATCCTCTTTGGCAAGATGACACTCTTACGGCGATTATTAATCCAGAAGCTTTATTGTTTGGAAATCCCGTCACAAACTTAGCGTGCATTGCGGATAGTGTTTCTTCTCTGGTTAATGTTTCGTTAGATCCTTTGTTTTGGTGTAAAGGGTCATGGGGTAACGCATATCCTTTGAGTGGGAACACTAATACAAAAGATTACGTTGAAGATAGTGCTAGTGTAGCTGCTTCAATGATCTATAAATTACACCGAGAATTAATTCTATGGGGAAGTTGGGGGCAACTTGGGTTATGTGGCTATTTTCCGGCTCCAATTTGGAGGAAGTCAGCATATCGTTTACAAATAATGGCTCCGATTCCTCACCCTATGGCGACTGGTATTGGCCAGTCAGGTTTATTATGGTCTTTCGCTAAAAATATCCCATTTGTAGGAGATAATTTTAGCTACTTACTATTTAAGAAAAGGGAATGTTGTGCATTTTAATAAAGAAAAGGAATCGATGGATACGATTATAAAAACATTACACCAATCTTTACTGGTGAACTATGTTTTTCAACCGGTGTTTAACGCAAATGGGAATATCGTATTTTTTGAAATATTAGGTAGGGTGAAAGACAAAGGTACTCAAACCATTAAAGCAGTATCTCCCGAAATAGCTCAAAAATTCACTAAATTGCTACTATTTTTTACATGTAACATTGTGGAACATGATTTTTTAGGTGATTACAAAGTCTCTATTAATTTGTCCCGAACAGAAGTGAATGATGACATTGTTGACTTGATGATATACCTATTCGCAAAGTCTAAAATTTCACACAAAATTATTGTTGAAGTTACCGAGGATGTTCTTATAGACAGCAAAAATGCAAACTTTCTGCTTAAACTCAAAAGAAATAATTTTTGTATTGCTTTGGATGATTTTTGCAGCGAAAAATCTGTGAGAGACATAATATGTGATTTTGATTTCATCGATATTATAAAGTTTGATGGTGTTTTTATGTCTAAAATTGGCTCCATCGTGGAAAATGCCGCTCTAATCGATGGACTTAAACACTTAAATTCCTTTGCAAAATCACTAGGCAAACAAACTGTTATAGAGCATATCGAAAGTAAAAATCTTTTTGATGTTACTATCAATTCTGGAGCAGATTTTTTTCAAGGTTTTTACTTAGGAAAACCTTTATCTTTAGAGTATTATGAAAGGACTAAATATAATGAAGCAATTAACAGTTAAGACAATTATTTTTGGGCTAGTGTCCGTATCAATAATGGCTCAAGCGCAAGATGAAAACAAAACTCAAATCTACATGGATAAATATTTGCCAAATGAAAAGACAAGTCAGTTTAGCATCTCGCCAGAAGAAATGAGAGACCGGACAAAAGATATGAATTTGAGTAATTTTAATTTTCAAGCTGATGTAAACGAAAGTCGTTTTGAAGAACGTTTTGGTAAAACAAAAATGCTGAAAAACAAAAATGCTGAAAAACAAGCGGAGGAGGTATCAACCTTTGTAAGAACAGAAAAATTTCAAAAAGGAGTATCAGCCAATGAAAAATACATCCTTTATGACAAATCTATTGATTGGAGCAAATACACTGGCAAATATAGTGAGCAAACAAAAGAGGTAATTGATCAACTCGAAAATACCAATAGCCCATTATTGTCAAAAAATCAATTTTTAAACTCGAATGAAAAGCTTTTTATCGTAATTAGTTCATCGATTCCTAAAGAGACAATAGCAAATTATTTTAAAATGCTTGAAAAGGTAAACCTAGATGTTACTTTTATCATGCGTGGAGTCATTGGAACACCACAAAAAATTATGCCAACGATAAATTATATCAACGATCTCTTGGTAAAAAATCCAAGTGAAGATCCATCAAAGCAAGAAAATAGATACCAGTATAACGTTGAAATTAACCCAAAAATTACAAGGAGGTTTGATGTAAAACAAGTTCCAGCAGTTCTTTTTATAAAAAACTACAATCCAGTGGTTCAAGAGTACAAAGATGTTATTGGTTCTCCTGATAAAGATGAGCAATATTGGATTGCATATGGAGATACAAGCATAGACTATGCTCTTGAACAAATCAATAAAAAAGCCAAAAGCGAAGGTATTGATAGGTTATTGAAAGCAATAAACAAATCTTATGCACAAGGAGAATAAAATTATGGAATTGACAAAAACTTTACAAAAAATTTTAGCTGACACAGAAGCAACACTGGACAGAATGACTGGCGAATCTCCAGAGAGCCGAGCGGCGGCAAAAGCTAAATTTAAAAAATTCATCGAAAGTTTTACTGGAAAGGATAAGGACGAGAACGATGCTACTACGACTGATGAAAAAAAATAGATTCATCACTTTTTTAGTTGGGGCGATATTATTGCTCCAACCACTCCAAGCGCAAGTGTACGATAGCATTTACAAAGCAATCCCCGAAGCTCAAGAAAATGGCAAACTCGCAATTTTTATTGTAATTGCAACGTCATGTCCTCATTGTAAAGAATTAATGCTAGATATAGGACAAAATCAATCCTTAACTCAATTTATGCAAGAAAATTATATTATTGCAGTTACGGACGTTGAAAAAGGTGGTAAAGTGCCTTCGGATCTTCCTTTTACTGGAACTACTCCAACAATTTTTATTCTTACACCGGCTGGACAAGTTGTGGGCAGTCCAATAGAAGGGAAAATACCATCAAAAATGCTACTTGAATACCTTGAAAAAATTAATCAACTTAAGAAAAAATATGTTGAAAATGGGGAAGAATAGTGCCTGAAAATTTTAAAGTATTTCCAATTACGGAAGTTGAAGAATCTGAAATCGAGTTTATATGCCAAGATTGGCTTCCATTGCCCCTTAAAACTGTTTCTATACTCTCTGCCGAAGGAGGCATAGGAAAAAGCTGGATTGTCCTTCAAGCGGCAATGAGATACGTTAAAAGCGATGAAGGGTCAAAAGCTTTTTTATGGCTATCCGAAGATCCTCAAGGTATCTCAAAAAACAGAGCATCCTTAATTGCTAAAAAAATCATAAACACTGATTTTCAAAAATTTTCAAATTTAGCAATTTGTGGATCAGAAAATAGCACTTTAGGTATTGTTTACAACAATGAAAAATTCAAAAAATTCAAAGAAGCACTTAAGGATTATTCACTAATCATTTTAGATCCTCTAAATGGATTCTTTGAAGGCAATGAAAATTCAAATTCAGAAGCAAAAAAATTCATGCTTAAATTTACGCAATGGGCAACCGACGAGAACAAAGCAATACTCTTTGTACATCATGTCGATAAGAAAGCTGGAAAGAGTAGGGGCGCTTCGGCTTTTAGAGACGCAGTAAGAGTTTCCTATGAAGTCGAGGTTGATGAAAACAACCCTCTTCAATTAAATTTCAATTTAGACAAGGATAACTATCAAGCAAAAGCTTTGTTAAAAGAAATGCCATTTTCAAGAGTCGTTTTCCCTAATCCAAAAACTGCACGCAAAAAGAGGTAAAAATGTTAGCTTTACACAAAAAGAGAAAAAACAAAAATCAGCTTACTTTTTTCGACACACTCGAAAAGATCGAAAAATCAACGAGTACCATTAGTGAGCTCCGAGTGCCGGTTTATGCACCAGTAATGCAGATCACTAAAAATTCGGCAACGTTTAGAGAGTTTAGTGCAAATAAAAACGTTAGAAGGATAAAAACCAAATGGGGTGAAGTAGAAATTAGAAATAGAATTTTAACCCAAATTCATAAAGACCTTCTTGACCTAATTTTTTCATATGCAAAAGATACTCGAAGGCTTGATAATGGCAAAATTGTCATCTATTTCTCCCAGTCGGAAGTCATGCGTTATTATGGAGATCAAGGAAAAAATCTTAAATGGTTTAGGGAAAAGTTAAGCGAACTAAGAGATGCCGTCATTTTATATAGGGATAATAAGGGGAATGAATTTGACTTCAATATTATCGCAAACAAAACATTTGATTTTGACCAAGATATGTTTGGTATCATACTCGATGACGCTTACGTGAAGTTTTTTGAAGTAGGGTTGTCTGTTGATTACAGAAAAGAAGTTCAAGAGCTTCTAAAGGTCGGTAGTCCTCTTTTGCGTTCAATCATTCGTTTTTTCTTTACGCACCAATCTTTGAATTTACATGTAGATGATCTTTTGCAAGCGATAGGGTTTCCAATGGAAAGTATTAGATCTGTTCAAACAGCAAAAAAAGAGTTAAAGGAAAACGTAGCTGCATTATCTAAATTTGGCATCACCTACGATACCAGCAAATGTATTTTTTACTACAATGGACATAAATCGATTCATATTCTTCCCCCTATAACCCCTGCGTTAACAACAAATGAGGACAAAACACCGTAATTGGACTTCTGGAAAATCCTTTTTTATACTTCTAAGTTCTAAAAATTTGTCTCTATATATTTATATACTATAAATATCTACAAAAGGGTATTAGATTGCTTCGTTTACCCTATTGAATTACTTCGTTTGGGGTATTAGATTGCTTCGTTGGGGTATTAGATTGCTTCGTTTACCCTATTGAATTACTTCGTTTGGTACTTTTTGACGAGGATGCCTAGTATTAAATTACTTCGTTTTTTGGAATATTTTTTATCCTTGGTATTAAATTACTTCGTTTTTAAAGTGTATATTATGGGATATGGATAGACTTTTTAGAACGAAAAATTCTAAATAGATACCCGCTTCTATCGGTTATAGAACAATATGTGCTAGAAAATGTGGTGGGTATTGAATTACTTCGTTTGGGGTATTAAATTGCTTCGTTTTTACTGGATTTTGTTATTGAGTGGATGCGCCTATTTTGAGAGGTATTAAATTACTTCGTTTTTGTGAATTAGAATATTTTGGTCAGAATCTTGGAGTATTTTGGCTTGAACTCAAAGACAATCGTTGCTAAGAGCATAATCGCAATAAAGAATGCAGTAATGAAAAAAGATTGGAATAGAGCACAAATCAAAAAAACGGCCAGTGCAGCGATAAATGGCATTTAGAAACCTTGTTATATTGAGTTTAAATGTTCTGATTATAGCATATTTTGGAAATAAGGACATTAGAGAGTCACCACCAAGAAACTATATAGGTGTGTCTTTTTTGATGAACATTTCTCCTTCCCCTTTGAGAAACCAAATTATATCTACATTAAATTCTTCTTCGAGCTTGATGGTAAAAGTACACAATACACCTCTTCGTCCATCTTCCATGTAAGAGATGGTTCTTTGTTTTTCTCCAAGTTTAATGCCAAATTCTTCTTGCGAGAGATCTAATTTTTTGCGTACTTCCTTTAACCTAGCCCCTAATACTACATTTCTTTCTTTTTCTGTCATTTGTGTGTGTACCAGTATGTTAGATTTAACCTTTTTTTAGAATAAATTGTGCTAAAATCTGATAAAAAGTTTTATCACAACCCTAATAGGAAGTATTATAACAGAAATGTATCATAGAATTATTAAAGAATTAGACACAAGAGGCATCAAAAGTAGTTTCATAATCAAAAATCACAACCTTAGTACGGCTGGATTTTATGGTACGGTCTCTGGAAAAAGAAAAGACGTCAAAACATTGGAAGCTCTCGAAAAAGAGGGGTTGTTGGTGTTCCTAGTGCAAGAGTTCAAAGATTTTTTTCCTGAGTATGCTCATATTTTGTTTGTGAATGGTGAAGAGTCTAAATGACAATTCTTGATATTCTTGATGAAGTTTCTCGACAATACGACATTGATAACTTTAAAATCATTAATATCTTAAAAAGAGCAGTATGCGAAGAATTAGGGTTATCGGAGATTATTGATCAATACATTGAAGGAACTATCGTACTTTTTGAGTATTTTATTGACAAGCAAAACAAAAGAAGGATAAAAAGAGTAAAAATTACACAAAAAAAACTTGCCTATATTCGTGATCGCATGTATCATTTAATGATAGATGATTGTATAAAGACACGCTATTCAACTATCAAACAAAGTATTCAAAGGGGTAGAATTGTACGTGGAGAGATCATATCTGCTTGTGAGAGAGGAATAGGTATAAAAACGAAATATGGCGATGCCTTTGCGCCGCTTAATTTATTAAATAAAATTGAAATTGAAAAAGGTATTTATAAGATCGGCGAATCTTTTGATTTTCATGTTTATAAAATTGCATTAAAAAAAGATAGGATAAACATTGTGCTTGATCGAGTTAGTAAGAGCCTTACGGAGCATATTATTCATACCGTTCTAGGAGATGAAAAAAATATCTATTCAATAAAAAGGATGTTTGGTGAGCGCATCAAAGTTTATTTAGACAAAGAACCAAATGATGAAGAAAAAGAGATATTAGGGCTAATGTTTACAGAAAAAATCTTTTACAAAATATTATAGGAGTAGGAAATGTCTGGTGATGAGAAGTTTGGGAGTGGGCGTTTTGCACATCAAAATGTTGATTTAAAAGATGCGAATGCTTTATCAAACAAAGAAAGTGCATATCAAAAACCTAGGGGAATTTTAAATGCACTGAGTGAAATACAGCGATATTATGTAATCGAAAGTAAGGCTTCCGAAGAGTTGCCAATCGAATATTTTACTTTGGAACAAATGTGGGATTTTTTTAAAGTTGGATTTAGGCATGGAATTCTGGAAGGCTTATTGTTTATTACGCTCTTACCTTTTTTGCAGACGATCTATCCAAGTTTTAAATTCTATTTTTTAGGTAGTCAATTTACTGCAAGAGAACAGTTGTTTTTTAATATCGGCTCTTATGTGCCAATATTGATCACAACGCTATTTATGCTTTATTTGTCAAAATACTATGTTGGTGTCTTAGCAAAAAGAGCTATTTTTTCGCTCGTGAATGGACGAAGTGCGACATTTGTTATGAAAGGAGTGGCTGTATATTTTTTATTGCATCATATCCAAACACTCTCATTAAGAGATCCAAGCGTAGTTTATAGTTGGATCGATTTTACCAGTTGGTTGTTTAACATTTTTGCAAGCCACGCCGTTGAAGCAGAATATATTTACACCTATTACTTCAAATTCGTTATTCCAGCTTTAAGTGATACTGCGAATGAAATTCTCATAACAATGCTTGTTTTTGCATTTTTCCCCTATATCACGATTTTTTATAAAGGGTATAGGGCTAAAAGAGATGGATTAAAAGTAAAAGAAGAGTTTGAAAATTATTAAAATTAAGGTGAGCGCATGAAGTTAGATGAAATAGTTACGGAAAACATAGACATTGATTATGAAAAAAAATTTCTTGATGATTTTATGTTGATGTTGAAATTTTACAAACCAGAGTTGTTTAGAAAAGTTAAGCAAACGGGTGTTATTTCTTCAATGATTGGCCAAGAAATGGGAGTTGATGAACCAGAGTTTTTTTTAGCTGGATATTATTCCAATATTGGTTTGTTGGCTATGGGCTCAATTTTCAATAAATCTGGTCATCTTACAGAAGAGGAGCACGCCGTAATAAAGCGTCATCCAGTATTGGCATCGGAATACTTGGAAACAAAAGGGTTACGCAAAGCATCCTATTTGGCATATCATCACCATGAATTTACATCTGGAAAAGGATATTACAGAGTAACTAATTTCGCTAAAGAAGCTGCTTTTATTAATATTGCAGATGTCTTTCAGGGGTGTTTGACTCCAAAACCATATAGACCTCAATTAACTTTAAGAGAAGCCATCGAAGCGACTCTTGAACCTTATGGACAATATCTTCTCCTTAAAAAAGAAGAGCTTGACAAAATCGAAAGTGTTTTAAGAGCGTTTCATGCAAATCTTTAAAAATTGTTGCCTTGCAAAAAAACTTCTACAGCAGCAAGAAGAGATCAAAAAAGGAACTCTTATTGGGAAGGGTTTTCGACTGGACGACTATAAGCAAGAACAGCTTATTGATATTATCCAAGAAGATGACAACAAAACTTACCATACTGTAACTTTTGGTTCGTCTGGTGTTGGAAAATCAAGACTCATTGAATCTCAAATTGAACAAGATATTCCAAAAGGGGAAAATGTTGTCATTATTGATCCTAAAGGTGATATGAACTTATTTTCAAAGATGTATCAAAAGGCTAAACTTTGTGGTCGTGAAAACGAAATTCTCTTCATTTCGTCTGTTTATCCACAATACTCAATTTTTGTCAATCCCGTTAAAAATTACTACATGGAAGAAGAGCTTGTATCACATCTTGTTTCAGGCGTGCCAGCAAAGGATATATTTTTCTACAACGTTGCATATGAAACGATTCTGGCCATTGTCAAATCTCTCTTAATGATTAGGCGACAAACTGGCAATACAGAACCAATAAATTTTGCAGAAGTTTCTAGCTATGTTTATTTTGATGGTTTGAAAGCACTAAAAACGAATATTGCAACGATTAGTAGCGAAAATGAAGAAGAAAAAGAGAGATTAGATAATCTATTTGTCCAAGTTCTAGCTTCAACACCAGACTATTTTTCAAAAGTTGCCTCTAGTTTGCGTACAACCTTGACTCAAATGACAATGGGGAATGTTGGAAGGATAGTTGGAAATGTGCATGAAAATACTTTTATTGATCGTCTGGAGCAAAATGAAGGTGTTTTACTCTATGTTCAAACTGGCTCAATGCTTACAAGGCAAGTTTCAAGTATTCTATCCAAGGTTATCATTTCTATGATCCAAAGTTTAATTGGGCGATTATATGCGTCAGGGGATCAATTTGAGCGAAGATTAAATATATACTTGGACGAAATGGGGCGAAGCCTCTATTGGGGAATTGAGGATATGTTTTCACAAGCAAGAGCAGCAAATGTCTCTATGAATGGTTTTGCTCAATCGATGCTTAACTTAACCAATGCCGTTGGAAAAGACTATGCCGAAACGATTATTGACACGATTAGCTCAAAAGTGATTATGCGACTTAACGCAACAAACAGTGCACAAGTTTTAACAGCTCTTGGCGGTACTC
>Ga0265295_1005229_pt1 | contig 16757 bp, 15 predicted proteins | sample Munlansysbiofilm_FD_192503 | JGI IMG/M metagenome (GOLD analysis project Ga0265295, IMG submission 192503) | Leachate microbial communities from a municipal landfill in Southern Ontario, Canada - Methane capture system biofilm | ecosystem: Engineered > Solid waste > Landfill > Unclassified ...
ATTTTTATTACTGCCGGAATGGGTGGAGGAACAGGAACAGGCGCTGCTCCTGTTATTGCTCAGGTGGCTCGTGAAATGGGGATTCTCACTGTGGGAATTGTCACAATTCCATTCTCTTTTGAAGGAAGAAAAAGAAAAATTCAGGCTCAAGAAGGAATAGCAGAACTTAAAGAACATGTGGATTCTTTGATCATTATCTGTAATGATAAACTAAGAGAAATATTCGGAAACCTCAAACTTTCGGATGCCTTTGCTCGTGCTGATAATGTGTTGACTACTGCCGCAAAGGGAATTGCAGAAATTATTACAGTAACTGGATATGTCAATGTGGATTTTGAAGATGTGAAGACAGTTATGAAGGAAAGCGGAGTTGCTATTATGGGAACTGGTATTTCTGAAGGTGAAAATCGTGCATTGAAAGCTTCTGAAATGGCTTTGAATTCACCTTTGCTCAATGATAACAATATTAAAGGTGCCAAAAATATTCTGCTTTATATTTCAAGCGGAAGTGATGAAATTGCAATGGATGAACTGGCAGAAATTACTGATTATATTCAGGATGCAGCTGGTGTCGAAACAAACATTATTTGGGGTAACAGTTTAGACGAGTCTCTTGGAAATAAAATTAGCGTCATCCTTGTGGCAGCAGGATTTGATTCTTCTGAAAATGATATTTATACAGGAAATGATTCAGGGTCTGAAAAGTCACCCAAAAAACATGTCCTAGATACCAACCTCTCCGATTTAACTGAAGATGCAAAAGAAGATCCTATGCTCGATTTTGAAATACAGAAAAAACAATCTGTTGAGGACATTACTTTTGTGTCAAAAGCTCAGGACAATATTACTCCCTCAAAAAAATATGATCTTTTTGAGGATAATTTGCCTCAGCAGGCAAGTGATAAAAATGAATCTGATAATGTGTTTGAGCTGTCTGTGAGTGGTAAAGAAACAAACAATCAGGATAAACTGAATTTTGAATTGAAAAAAACTGATAAGCCAGTTGAAGATAAAGGACTCTTTTCAGAAAAAGGGAATGTTCCGCCTGTTTTAAAAACTCAGCAGGAAAGAATCAGCAAACTGAAGGATTTGAGTATGAAGATCAGAACTGGCGAAGGACTTGAAGAAATTGCAGGGCAACCAGCTTATGTGCGCAGAGGAATTGACTTGCTGCAAACTACTCCTTCTGATCAGTCTGATATTTCTGATTCTTCAGTAATTGATACTTCTTCCGGACTGCAAATCAATAAGGGGAATTCTTTCCTTCATGATAATGTTGATTAAAGTTGTGTTTTTATGAACCTCAGAGAGAAAATAGATCTGGATATTCGAGATGCAATGAAGGCCCGAGAAAAAGAAAAACTCGATGCTTTGCGTGCTGTTAAAGCTGCAGTATTACTTGCTGCAACCGAAAAAGGAGCTAGCAAGGAGCTTTCTGATGAGCAGGAATTAAAGATTATTCAAAAGTTGGTCAAACAAAGAAAAGAATCAGCAGAAATTTATATCGCTCAGCAGAGGCAAGATCTAGCGGATGTTGAACTTATTCAGGCTAAATTTATTGAAGTGTATTTGCCAGACATGATAGATGAAGCTACTCTTGCTGAAGAGATTAAAAAGATTATTGACAATCTTGGAATTACTGATCCTAAGGATTTTGGAAAAGTTATGGGGGCTGCCTCAAAAATGTTTGCCGGCAAAGCAGACAATAAAATGATCTCTGATATTATCAGAAAACATTTGGCCTAGCTTGTGTATCATTGATAAGGTCTGTGTAACGCACACTTTCTTGATTAATGGATAAATGATTTATGAAACGATTCATTCTCTTCTGTATTTGTCTTTTCTCGTTCATGCGAATTGGGTCTTCACAAGTGATAGATGATAATATTAATCAGAATTGTAACAGATTTCAATTTGTTGCCAACAGCTTTCCATCAGAAAAGTATTTGCAGTATTTCCCTTTCATTATATATGATAGAAATTTTATTGAATGGAATAATAATGAGGGAATTATGGATTTTTTGCAGAATATTTCAGACTCCAAAAATTCAGCTGTTCGTATTTTGCACATAGGAGATTCTCATATTCATTCTGACATTTTTACTGGATATGTACGAAAGAGGCTCCAAGCTTTGTTTGGTAATGGCGGCCGTGGATTGGTCTTTCCTTTTAGCACGGCTGGAACTCATGCAACTAGAGACTACAAGACTACTTCTACAGGGACATGGACTTCTTCCAAAACCACAGAGCGTGTATTGTTATATGATATTGGTGTTACGGGTGTTACGGCTAGAACTGACGATGTTCATGCAACTGCATCCATAATTTTTCGCCCTTCAGTATATTTAATTCCTCGCAGGCCCATGAAAATTTCGTTGATGTACTTGGCTGATGATAAGGCTTTTGATGTCAGTGTGCGTTCCGGAAATGGAGAATGGGAGATAGATACGATTGATGCAAATAATGGAGTAATTCACGGAAGCCTCAATTGGTCTTCAGACACACTTCATATTAGTTTTTCAAGGCAGGATTCCACTCAGAAGTTTTTTGAAATATATGGGCTGATTATCGAAGATGCTGATGATAAAGGAGTGATATATAGCAGTGCAGGAATCAACGGCGAAGCAATATATCATCTTATGAATCAGAAATTGCTTGAGAAGCATATTGAATTGATGAACCCCGATTTATTAATTCTTGATTTGGGTACCAATGACATTTATAGAGGGACTTTTAATGAATCAGTTCTTCATAAATTGATCTCAGTAATCATTCAAAAAGTTAAAATTGCAGTTCCGAATGCGTCAATTTTACTGATGCCTCCTCAGGATATGTATTATAGAAAAAGGCATGTGGTGACTACATCTGTATTTAGTACTTTGCTCAGAAAAATTGCTTTTGAACAAAAGTGTTTGTTTTGGGATTATTTTGCTGTGAGTGGCGGAGATTATTCCATGCTGGCATGGGAGAGAAATCTGTTGGGCAGAAGAGACAGACTTCATTTGTCAACTGAAGGATATGAAATGAAGGGAAAACTGTTTGTTATGGCGCTGCTTGATGTTTTGGCAGAGTCAAAGTTATATGATAAGCTTCCTGTGGAAAGAGTTTGGGAAAAGCCCGATTCTGCTTGTGTATCTTTATTATTTAAAGATCCTGCCATTTATGGCGGGAGCCTGCATCCGGATTCTATAAAGGCAATATATGTTGAGAAACCAGTTCAGCCAGCAAATCCGCCTGCAGGAGGATACGTTACTCATGTTGTCAAAAGTGGTGAAAGTCTTGGCATCATTGCACAAAAATTTGGTGTGAGCGTTTCGCAACTTCAGCAATGGAATAAAATTAATGGAACTACAATTTATCCGGGGCAAAAACTTCTTATTTATGGGAAAAGTGCAGCTGTTGCACAGCCGGTTACGAATAATGAATCCGCTAACAAACCAAATCCATCAAGTTCTATTACAGGTAAATCCAAAATCACATATACTGTGAAATCTGGCGATTCCCTCTATGCTATTGCGAAGAACAATGGTACCACTGTCGATAATTTGAAAAAGTGGAACAATCTGACAAGTGACCGTATTCAAGCCGGACAGAAACTTATTATCTATAAATAAGTATTCAGTCCTGCACAAAAGTAGTTTTTCATTTTCTCATTGACCTTATTCGGAACAATAGAAGAACTACAATGCTCAATAACAGCAGTATAATGAAAATGAAAAAAGTGAAGATTTCGGGATGCGAATTGGTGCTTGCAGATGATGTCTGGTCTGTTGTGTTTTGCAATACAATGTCAGATTGATCCGGCTTTTGATCAGTCATAAGTATCAGAAGCTCATTCTGGTAATGATATGCTTTTTTCCATTGTTTTGTTTCAGCGCATATTTTGCTGAGGGATTCAAGGGTTGAACGCATCAATTCAAAATATTTCAAATCTCTAGAATATTCTAAACTATTTTGAAAATACTCAATGGCTTTCACGGTATCTCCCTTCATATGATAATACTGTGCTTGAGTATAAAAGCCTGTGGACAGTTGCCGATAATCTCCTGCTTCCATGGCTAATTTCATTCCTTCAAAGAAATAGTACTCAGCTTCATTATACCTCTGTAAAGATTGCAGAACAGTAGCATATACCACATAACTTTGTGCCAGTCCCTTTGTATCGTGAAATTGCTTTCTTATTTCCAGACTTTCAAGGATATAGGGCAAGGCTTCAGCACCTTTATTATTTTCTGCGAGAACATTGGCGATATTGGTTCCTGCCATGGCAATATCACTCCTGATTTTCAGGCTTTTGTATATCTTATATGATTTTTTAAAATAACGCAATGCCTCTTCATTGTTCCCTGCATCATAGTAAACCGCCCCCATATTATTATAAGAATTGGCTGCTCCTTCCTGATTATCAACAAGTAATTCAAGTTTCGCTGACTCTTCATACAGACTAAGTGCTTTGGGATAATTGCCTTCATATAGATAGAAGCTTGCAAGATTACTCAATTCAATGGCTATTCCTGCAGTATCCTTGAGCTGAAAATCAATAGACAGGGATTGATAAAGAAGTGATTTCGCTTGATCAACATCTCCTTGAGATGAATATACTAGATGTAAATTATTGTAACAAGCTGACATTGCAATACTGTCGCTTAAAGTTTTTGATATCTCAAGGGCTCGGGTCAGGTAAATAATGGCTTGCTCATGTTCAGACATCGCCATTGACGAAATTCCAGCATTTCGCAGACTTAAAATAAATGTAGGGTTGAGCGTGTCTGATCCAGAAAGTTTCAGGGTATGCACAGATATCCTCAAAGCAATGTCAGGATAGGTATAGCGGATATTATATGCTTGCTGATTCAGACTGTCAATTTTGTGTTGATTTTGACCAAAAGAAGAATCAACACAACAAAAAAAGCATAGAAAAAATAAGAAAAAACAATAGAAGCCCGATCTTTTCACTGAAAAGGGAAATGATTATTCGAAAATTTCAATGTTGCGGAATTGCGTAATAAGATTGTAGTCAATCTTGATGTGATAAACGCCTCTTTTCCAGTCGCTTATGTTGATGTAGATTGGGTTTTGTCTAGTATGAACATCAAGTTTTACTTCTTCAAATGTTTTATAGATGAAGATATCAAATTCAACAACATCTTTGTCAAGGATATGTATAATCAGCGTATCACCTTCAGTATTGAATTTCATTTCAATATCATCAGCTTCTACTTTTTGAGCTGAAGCAGCTAATGAGAAAATTGATAGAAGCACAAGAGAAAAGAATATTTTTTTCATGATGATGGGGAATTTGAGTTTGATTTTATTTTGCAAATATAAAAATTTTTATGATTTGTGACACTATTATTAAGATGAATTTGTGGTGAAGGCAATTGAGAGGTCTGTGTTTTTTTGAAGGAAATGTAATATATTCAATCATTTTGCTTGGTTAATTGTTTTATGATTGACACCTTTTATTATATCGATTTACTAACCCGTGGTTGTTCATAATTTCATGTTACAGTGTAAGTAGGGTGCTTTTTTTTCTTACATTTGCATTGTACAAACCTATGGCCAGGGATATTCAATCTGTTTTTTCTGCTGTTCAACCTGATATGGATATTTTCAGGAAGGAATTTGATCGTTTGCTCACTTCCGAAGTCGGAATGATGAATGTGATTCTTAAATATCTTTTCAAGAAAAAAGGGAAGCAGATCAGGCCGCTTTTAGTGATTTTATCAGCAGGAATGTTTGGAAAACCAACCGAACAAACACACCGAGTGGCTGCGCTGGTTGAATTGTTACACACTGCTACCCTTGTGCACGATGATGTTGTGGATGAAGCCGATTATAGACGAGGAATGTTTACCATCAATGCATTATGGAAAAATAAAGCAGCTGTTTTGGTCGGAGATTATCTGCTAGCTACTGGACTTTTGATTGCGCTCGACAATGATTATTTTCAGCTTTTAAAATATGTCTCTGATGCAACTCGCAAAATGAGTGAAGGTGAATTGTGGCAGATTCAACATGCAAGGGGCATGAGTCAGGATGAGAAAAGTTATCTGAAAATTATCGAATATAAAACTGCTGTTCTTTTTGGCACTTGTTTTCAATGCGGTGCTTATTCTGCCGGTGCTGAAACTGAAGACATTGCTAAAATGTACTCTGTTGGCCTGAATGCAGGCATCGCTTTTCAGATCAGAGATGATATCCTTGACTTTAGTCCTAATCAGACTGGTAAAAAATCATTTACAGACTTGAAAGAGAAAAAATTGACACTTCCTATTATTCATGCTTTGGAAAATTCAACAAGAACTGAAAGCATAAAATATAGGAGATACATTCGGAAGTTTAAGAAAAAAGCAGGACGCTCTGATTTGATTTTAAAATGGTTGAACGAGAAGGGAGGTTTGCAGTATGCAGAAGCAAAAATGGCTGAATACCAGAATAAAGCATTGCAAATTTTGGATACATTTTCTGATTCGGTTGCCAAAACTCACATCAAGGATACAATATTATTTCTCACACAACGTAATTATTAAGAAACCAATATAACCATGAAGACAAGATTTTTTTTAATTTATTTTCTAATCATCACCACTTTGGCAGTGGCTCAAAAACCTCAAAAGCTAGTCGGTTATTGGACTAAAAAGCAGAAACAATCGCAGGGATATGTCGTTGATGGACTGAAAACCGGAGCATGGACCTATTGGTATGATAACGGTAATGTTGAGTCAACAGGGCAATATGAAAAGGGTGTGGAGACAGGCCACTGGATGTTTTATTATAAGAATGGAGAATTAAGGCTTGATGAATATAAGGAAACAGGCCCATGTGTTTCATGGTATGATGTCAATAACAAGGAATATGAAGGTGAAATGCTGAATGGTCAAAGACATGGAGTTTGGAAATTTTGGTATATCGATGGAAAACCATTGTCATTGCAGCAGTATGATGAGGGCAAATACACTGGGACTTGGCAATATTGGTTTGCCAATGGAAAAGTTTGGAAAACCTTAAGTATTGTGGAAGGACCTGTGGTAATTTGGGATTCTTTAGGAATTAAGATCGAAGAATGGTCGGTTAAAAACGGATTAAAAAATGGAACGTATAAATCATATTTTCCAAATGGTGATTTGATGCAAACACTTGACTATGTGGATGATATTCGTTCTGGTGATTGGAGTTTGTTTCATGGAAATGGCAAAAAAGCAGTTCTTGGTCATTTTGAAAATGACGAGAAAGTGGGAGTATGGATATATTATTATGAAAATGGCGTTTTGTGGAAGAAAATCTCAGTTGTAAATGGACCATGTGTTGTTTATTATCCTGATGAGGCAGTGAAACAGAAATACACAATGGATAGCGGGCATATTCATGGCGAATGGATGGAATGGTATCAAAGTGGTAAATTGAAAGAAAAAACCTTGTATGCAAATGGAAAAAAGGATGGTGTGAGTGAGATGTTTTATGAAAGTGAAAAACCTGAATTTAAAGGAATCTTCGTCAATGATTCATTGCATGGTTTTGCTCAATGGTGGTATCCCACTGGAAATGTTGAGATGGAAGGAGAAATGCGCATGGATAAGCATCAGGGTGTATGGAAATTTTATCATCCCAATGGGAAAATTGGAAGCACGGGGTTTTTTGAGAGTGGAATGCAGCATGGCATTTGGGAATATTTTTATGAAACTGGAGAAAAATGGAAAACCGGTACTTTTGTAAATGATAAAAAAGAAGGCCTGTGGGAAGCTTGGTATGAAAGTGGTCGAAAGCAGCGTGAGGGGAAGTTTGAAAATAATCTCGAGCAAGGATATTGGGTGAGCTGGTACGAAAGTGGACAAGAAAAGGACAAAGGTTATTTTTCAAAAGGAGAAATGGATGGAAAGTGGATGGGATATTTTCCAAATGGTGGATTGAAATATGAAACGAACTATAAGGAAGGAGTCAGGCATGGGGCTTCTACTTTTTACACTCATAAAGGAAATAAGCTCTATGAAGGAAGCTATAATATGGGTCTGCGAAACGGATTGTGGACAGAATATCAGGAAAACGGGCAAGCTTTTGAATCAGGTTACTATAAGGATGAAGTGAAGCAGGGATTATGGACATTTTTCGATAAATATGGTAAAAAATTTAGAGAACAGAATTTTGATAAGGGTCGTCCCAGCGGACTTTTTGTTGAATATCATTTGAATGGGAAAAAGTCACAAGAAGGAAGTTTTCTCAACAGTATGAAAGTCGGAAAATGGACGTTCTGGAATGAAGAAGGAAAGGTGATTCAAACCATGGAGTTTGACGAAAACGGCAAGCGCATTGTAAAGCTGCCCAAGTAATTCATGTGTAATTGATCCGCTGACTGTAATCAAAGCATTAGAATTGATAGAAAAACACAGGGAAAAGAATAGATTTATTGCGATTTAAAAAAAAAGTGTAAATTGCATTGTTTTTCTATGGAAAAAAAGGCACATATACATTTAATATGGTTGCTGTCTGCAATGTTTTTGCTGGGCTTGCTCTTGATAGCTCTGCTTAAAACACAGGAACCTTCTCTGTCATCTCAAGTTTCAGAGGATCATGATTGTATTGACTTGGTGCAAGTCAAAGAAAGAGGTCATTTGGACGTATCTCTCGATTATAATTCTCTCAATTATTATGTGATAAACGGTCGTCCGACAGGATTTCAGTTTGAACTTGCCAGATATTTTGCTAATTTTCTGGGAGTTGAATTACATATCCTAGTGACCAATGACATCAGGGAAGCGGTTGATTTTCTGAAAATGGGGAAAACGGATATTATATGCACAGATCTTACAATTGTCACGAATAGATTCGGCAATGCTGTGGAGTTTTCAATTCCTTGGGCATCTACAAATCAGTTGCTTGTTCAAAATTTAAATAGCAAAAGACATCGTCCTGTGACAAATATAAACGAATTGAGTGGCAAAACAATTCATGTCCCTAGAGGTTCTGTGTTTCCGGCTATCATTAGGCATGCATGCAGAGGTCTCTCCCCAATGCCATATATTATCGAAGTTCCAGGCTTAGGTTCCGAACAACTTATTGATGCTGTTGCTGATGGGAAAATTAGTTATACTGTGGCCGATTTTCATCTTGCTACGTATCATGCAGCCATTTATGATAATATAGATGCCAGTCTGGTTATTGGGGATGACAAGCCCCTGGGGTGGTGTCTGAGATCATGCTCTTCTATGTTGCTTGATACCCTGAATCTATGGTTGACCGAATTTATCAAAAGCAGACAGTTTGGATATTTGCATTACAGACACTTCGTTAATTCATTTAAGGTTGAGCAATACAACAATGATTTTTTTTCAGTTAAAAATGGAAATATTTCTCCCTATGACGAACTCATAAAAAAATACAGTAAAGAAATTGGCTGGGATTGGCGGCTGATAGCATCACTTATTTATGAGGAATCGCATTTCAAGATGGATCTTGTTTCTCCGTCTGGGGCCTATGGAATTATGCAGCTCATGCCCGAAACGGCAAGGACTTTGGGTATTGATTCTGCGTCTTCAGCCGAAGATCATATAAAAGCTGGTCTGAAATTGCTTAAGGGTATGGATAGCAGATTGAAGCCTTTTGTTCCCGATGACAACGAACGGATAAAATTCACACTTGCTTCATACACACTTGGTGAGGGTCATGTTCTTGATGCAATTGCACTTACCGAAAAGTACAGAAAAAATCCGCAAATTTGGGAAAACAATGTGGAGCATTTCCTTATTATGAAAGGTCAGCAAAAATATTTTATGGATAAAGTTGTAAAGTATGGCTACTGCAAAGGCAAACTTGCTTCCATTTTTGTCAGGAACATTTTAGAACGATATGAGCATTATAAAAACTCATTTCCTTTGTAACAAAGGCAGTGTTGATAAGTGGGGCGGGCTGTAATTTTATTTTTGTTCTTCGTCATCACTCCTTGAAAGCATGATTTCTCCTTTGACATGAACAATCGTGTATTGAGTGAAATTTTTATCTGATTCAAATCCATCGCCGAATATTATTTTGTCGGGTTGAACAATTTTGACAAATTTATCGGAATAGATTCTGTCGTTTTCTTCATCATAGATAAGATGTTCTGTATACATGTTTTTGTTCTCAATGTGATCGGTCACAATAACATTATATTTTGCCTCAAGAAGGTTTCTCTTGTCATATTTTTTGGCATAGTTTGCTGAAATTGTTGAATTAATAACTCCAGCAGAATCATACATTTCTAGTTTGAAGCCTTTCAGAAGTTCGGTATAAATTTCTGGTTGTTCATACTTGTTTAGCACTGATGCCGTCATTTTGGATTTGAGAATTCCATTTTCAGTATAGAAGTATTCCACATCAATGGCTCTTTCTACAGGGTAGATGCTATCATTTGCAAAAGTTGAAATTTTTTCCATGTCGTTATTGCAAGCAAGAAAAAGCATACCTGAAAAAAGAACAGGTATGCTTATCAAAATTAAACGATGTATTATCTGTTTCACGAAGAATCCTTAGTCAGAAGAACGAACTGTGGTAGTTTCGTTAATCCAGCATCCAACTGAGTATGAGTCGCCTTTTTTATATCCAAAAAAGAATAAATCTTCGGTTGAAGGGAATGCCCCTGAATAGGTTGAAATTCTAGAATTAGCAATATCAGTAACACCTTCATCAACACTTTTGGCTCTGTAATATTTGTCAACTGCAGCCCAGTATCCAGCTTTTGAAGTTACTTTGTCATCGCCACAACTAGCTGCAGAGGCTACATAAAGGTCGCCGATTAATATCCATGGCTTTCCATCGTTACGTCTGAGCTCGGTAACTTTTAATGCACTTGATCTTGCAGCAGAATAGTTGCGAAGATTTTTATATGCATCTGCCAGAAGGTAATAGGCATCAGCTTTTTTATCAGTGTCAGTTATTTTTTCGGCAGCATCTTGAAGGTAAGGAACTGCTTTGGAATACTGTTGAAGTTTCATGAACATAATCCCATTTGCTAGAGCTGATTCAGGAGATGGTTTGATTTGGTATAATTTATCTGCTGCTTGAACGTAGAGGTCATTGATGCAGTTTTTTCTGTCAAATGATTTGAGAAGTCTCTCAAGCATTGTTGTATCCTCAGAGTTTTCTTGGAATTTTTTTCCGTAAATTTTCACAAGGTTATCACAAGTGGCAAATGGTTCAAATAGATTTTCAATATTTCCCAGCGCTGATTCGTAGCCTTTCAGAGTCCTGGTGTTTTTGTCTGCTTCGGCAGGATTATTTTCAATTTCTGAATTCAGCCTTCTGATGTTATAATCTATAACTGTGCTTGCAATGTCATAGTTGTCAAATATTAGAATGCTGTCAGCTCCAAGTTCCCTGACCATTTTTGTAGTAAGGTAATAATAGTAAAAAGCCACTGCGGATTCTGAATTATTTTCTCCTTTAAGAATAGCTCTTGATAAAATCTTATATGCTCCTGCAATTGAATCCTCTTCATAGGTAATAAGCTCAATTCCTTTTCTGCCGAGGACAAAACCTTCATTTGAAGAAGGATCATTACCAAAAGCCATGATTCTTCTGTCATACATGAGCATTAGGGTATCCACATAAGCCGCTTTCAATTCGGGAGTTTTAGCCTTATTATACAAATGTTCAATAATCTTGGACCCATCAATATATGTGTTTTGACTTGCAAGGGGACAGTTGAACATGACATATTTCCATGAGTCTATTGTATAGTTAATCGCTTCGTTTTCGTAGTTGCTGCTTCTCCATTGTCTATAGTTTTCACGATAGAGTGAAAATTGAGTAACACATGCAATGCTATCTTCTCCAATTCCGTATTTGGCACCTGTGATGCTCCCCGGAACAGCGAATCCTTCTGTGTCATATTGTTGACCATAGGCTCCCGCCATTGATATAAAAATCAAAATGAGTCCGAGTGTTTGTCCAATTCTTGTTGTTTTCATAATTTCTGTCCCTTTTTTAATCATATTTGCGCTTGTAAAACCATTTTTCAGAAATACTCACGCCTAGTTTAAATTTTCCGTATGTTTCTTCTATCAATTTATTTTCTTTTGTTCCTGTTTTTCCAATTTCAAATGAGAGTTGAAGAGTGGTGTTTGAACTTCTGATCGGCATAGCAAATCCAAAACTTATGCCATACTGGTTTAATGACGTGTTTTTTAGTTCCAAATAGTTGCTATAGAAATGTGCCCCCCATAAAAAATGAGTCCGGCTTAGCATCGTTGCGGTAGCTCTTGCCTTGGGCATAATTCCTCCCCCAATAGAGATGCGGAGGCTGTTTGTTAGAGAATCATTGGATCCGAACGAACTGTAATCACTCCATTTTTGCCATTCAACATCAAGTCCCGTCATCCATTTCCTTTCTTGTTCAAAATAAATACCTCCACCGATATGCAAAGGTAATTTTATTCCTGACTTCTCTCCAGTGGTATTTAATACAGTATCTTTTGCTGCAGCAAAAATATTGTCTCCAGCAAAATGAACCGCCAGTACGTTTTGAGTGGCATTTAAAAGTGTTCCATTTCCACCTGAGAGACCGAAGGTTAGATTATATCCAGGTTTTTCTTCGATTTTGTTATTAAAATGAATCTGATATTGAAGTCCGGCCACAAGATGTATGTCTGAAACGTTGATTTTATTTGTGATCCGAGAGTTTCTAAATCCTGTTGTGTCAAATATTGCGATTCTTTTCCTTTCGATATTGCCAAAATAATAATTTGCATTCATCCCAACTGAAAAACCTTTAAAAATCTCGTATGCGGTTCCTATATAAAAAGAATTTAAGCCTCCCCATCCTTCATAAGTGTAATTCACTTTTCCTATAGAATCTATATGCTCGGATGAGTTGATTTTATATCCTATGCTGCTGTATGGGACCAGACCTAATGAAAATCCCCATTTTTTTGTGGCAGGAAAGGCAAAAATTAGATGACTAAGACTCGAGAAGAGGGTTGTTTCACTTGCATCGTCTGTATTAAGTATTCTTGGAGAAAAAAGAACGCCTCCGTCGAAAAGAAATGATTGAGCGCCAATTCCACTGTAAGATGCAGGATTTGCAAAATTAATAGTGTATGGATTTCTAAATCCGAATGCTGTGCCACCCATTGAACTGATATAGGTTGAATTTGAAAAGTTTAGTTCTCCAACACCATATCTGGAATAAGGGGACCAAATTCTTGTTTGGGCATTTATGGAAACTGCTGAGAAAAGGAGTGAAATGAGCAGAAGGTTCCTAAGATTTTTTTGTTTGTTCATTGAATTTGATTATTTCTTTCAGTCCTATTAACGTAATGTTTGAATTTGCAAATATCTGCCTTTTTATTTTTTTGGCAAAATATAATGTGTTGCCACCACTTAAAATAATATTTAGGTTCCCTGATTGTTTGTGTGCAGCTTCAATGAAACCTTCCATTTCAAACAACGTTCCATTCAGTATTCCAGATAGTAACGAGTCATTTGTATTTTTGGCAATTATTTCTGTGCATTCAACCGATTCAGTATCCACTAATGGAAGTTGGTGTGTAAACGTATTCATCGACTTGTTTCGTATGTGAACACCGGGAGAAATTGCGCCTCCCATATAACCTTTGTCCTTGAGAAAAAGATCATATGTGATACATGTTCCTGATTGTATAACTAGGAAATCATTTTCTGGAAATAATGAATGACCTCCAACAACACCTGCAAGTCTATCAATACCCAATTTCTCAGGAGCTTCATAATGAACACTAAATGGGAGTTTAAAGGTATGGTCGAAATGGATAATCTGAGATTTGCAAGCTGAAAAATAATCTAATATTTCGGACTCCACTGGTCTTACATTCAGATAGCATATCGCAGATGGACTTAAAGAACGTAAATGAGAAATAAAATCTTCGGTATTTATTTGTCCAGTTTCATAGTGGACTACCTTCTTTAATCCCTGATTTTCAATGATTCCAACCTTTGCTCGCGTGTTGCCAAAGTCAATAACGATATTCATGTATAAAATTTCTATAAATATTTGATAAAATTAGAAAAATTAGTTTAACTTTGCCAAACTTTTTTACTGGGTATCGTAGCTCAGTCGGTAGAGCAACGGACTGAAAATCCGTGTGTCGCTGGTTCGACCCCAGCCGATACCACAAAAAAGGAAACAAAAAAGCCTCGTTAAAGAGGCTTTTTGTTTTATAATCTAGTTGCACTAATGATTAATGATTGTGATCATGATGATCGCCTTCGCCTTCTCCATGATTGCATGCTTTCTTTATAACTTTGTCTGGATCAGTAAATTCAGTTCTATAGCCAACTTCTTCAATTGCTAACAAGATTTTATCTCTGCTAATGACTGTAGGCTCATATACAACTGTAACAATTTTTGTGTCGAGGGCTGCTTCAACTGAACTAATACCTTCGAGTGCTCCAAGTTCTTTTTCAAGAAGCGCTTTGCCATTTGGGCAATGGAAGAACACTTTGACATTAAGGGTTCCTGAATCATTTGCAGTAGTTTGAGCATTGAGCTGTCCGCTGCACATGAATAATAATACGAGGGCCGAAATTGAAATAATTTTTTTCATTGTTTTTTATTTTTCTTCAAAATTAAAAAAAAAATACAACATAGAAGCAGTTTTTTGGAAAAATCAAACTACTTTTGACCCTTGATTATGGCTAAACAAATCATTACTCTAACAACAGATTGGGGACTAAGCGATCATTATGTGGCTGCTGTCAAGGGGAAATTACTGACTCTTGCCAAAAAAGACATTAGTATTATTGATGTGTCACATGTCATTCCGCCACTGAGTGTGTATGAGGCTTCTTTTGTTTTGAGAAACTGCATGGATTTTTTTCCTGAAGGGACAATCCACATTGTTGGAGTTAAGTCTGATGCTTCGCCTGCAACACCTCACGTTGTTGTTGTTCGGAGAGGAAGTTATTTTATTGGAGCCGATAACGGCTTGTTCTCTTTACTTTTTGATGACCACGATAGAATCATTGAAATCGATATGTTTCAAGATTCTGATTTTTTCTCTTTTCCTACCAGAGATGTTTTTGTAAAAGCTGCTATTCATATTGCTAATGGTAATGATCTCGGATTGCTTGGGCCAGAGCTTGAATCACTCAATGATGATTTGAGAATGTTTACTCCAGCTGATGGAATAGACAGTATTTCAGGCGTTGTCATTCATATTGATCATTATGGGAATATCATTTCAAATATAAATGTTGAAGAATTCAGAGAAATTATAAAAGGAAGAAAATTTATAATTTCTTTTGGTGGCTATGAAGTTTCTGAAATTTCTGATTCCTATATGGATGTGGATGATGGTGAGCTATTAGCTCTTTTCAATACTTCTGGACTTTTAGAAATTGCACAGAATAATGGTCATGCAGCTAGTGTTCTTGGAATTAGCTTTACTGATAATGTGAAAATTATTGTAAAAGAGTAATTTATTTGTCTGCCTGAAATTTAAATCCGAGTCTTTTTCCTGTTTTTATTCTCATGTTTTCTATGGTTTCCTGCATTTCATACACACTCACAATTTTTACATCATCATAGGGAGGTGTCAGCAGGTCGAAATTAGTTGTGTATAGAATTGATGATAATAAAACCTGTCGGATATCCTCAATACTAAGGACAGACCTGGAAAAGTCATTGTAAATCATCGCAATTTCACGTTTTCCTTCAATATAATAGTGGTTTTCCTTGTTTATAAATAATCTGCCGATCATATATCCTGAATCATTGATTCTGTTGTATTTAAAAGAATCTGAGAGGAAGTTGTATATATTGATTAATCCACAGTAGGAGCGATCTTTATCCTTTTTTACATATGGAGATTTCATGATGCTGTGATCTCTGTTGAATTCAAAGATATTGGTGTGCATCATAAAAATTAATATGTCTCCTGCAAATTTAATTTCAAACTCAAAATCTCCCTTATCTCTAAACTCAAGAGGGATGACATGTTTTGATTTTACTTTGATGCCATGCAACTCCTCGATGATTTTTTGAGCTTCAGCCTTCATTAAATTCATGGCTGCCAGTGTGTTGTCGTATACATCAAGTTTTAAACTGCCCTTGTGATGAATGACTCCTGCAATTTCTTCGATCTGATGTTTTTGAGGCATAATATTCGAGTTTAATTTTCAGCAAACGTATAAAAAAATACAAGATACTTTACACCATGGAAATTATTTTGCAAAAACATTTTGTAGTTTCAAAAAATGTATTAAATTTGCAACCTCAAATCAACCATTGGTCCGTTCGTCTAGTCAGGCCTAGGACGCCAGGTTTTCATCCTGGTAACAGGGGTTCGAATCCCCTACGGACTACAAATTAATTTTTTTCTTATGGCACATCATCTTTCAGCAAAAAAACGAATCAGACAGACAGTTACACGTAAAACGTATAATCGATATAATGCCAGAACAGCACGTAATGCCGTTCGTGAGTTCAGAGCTTTGACCGACAAAACTGTTGCTCAAGAAAAATTACCTGGATTGGTGTCTACAATCGATAAGCTGGTAAAACGTGGTATTATTCATAAAAACAAAGCAGCCCATCTCAAATCAAAACTGGTTAAGAGAGTTGCTACTATGTAATAAGGTACGATAAGATATTTTTGTAAATTAGGGTTGCTTGTCAACCCTTTTTTTATTCCATAAAGTACTTTTTAAATCCTTTGGTGCATCGAATAGTCCATGTTCCATCACTGTTTCCAAGAATAAAATAGCCTTCAATGCCATCTGTTGATTCGCACATTTGCATTGCTTTT
>Ga0265295_1005230_pt1 | contig 16756 bp, 18 predicted proteins | sample Munlansysbiofilm_FD_192503 | JGI IMG/M metagenome (GOLD analysis project Ga0265295, IMG submission 192503) | Leachate microbial communities from a municipal landfill in Southern Ontario, Canada - Methane capture system biofilm | ecosystem: Engineered > Solid waste > Landfill > Unclassified ...
GTTTTTTTACATAATCTATAATGTGGATTATATTGCTTTCATGATGACGTTGTTCAATTTCTATTTGCAATACCGGCCTGAGCCGTTTAAGCGTTTCAGTGCCACCTTCAATAACTTTCGATTCATGGCCTTCTACATCAATTTTTATAAAATCTAATCTGTGGATCTTTTTTTTATTACAAAAGTCATCAATGGTATCGGTAGTAACGTCAATAAGACGGGTGGTGGTTTCTCCCTTTTCTTTATAAGTAGTATTAAGTGTACCTCTGGATTTAAATTCCTGACCACCAATATAAGGAATCTTAAAGCTGTGTGTACTAATTTCATTAGAAAAGGCGACCCTATAATGCCTTACGGCTGGAAACATATACTTTAATCTGCGTGAAAGCTCAGGTATAGGTTCAAAAGCATAAATTTTGTCAGCAAGGGTATGTGATTTGGCCACGTAGGTATATAAACCAATGTTGGCTCCAATATCAAAAAATACCGAATCGGACTGAAGCCAGAACCTCAAAAGCAGTAGTTCCTTTTCTTCATTTCCATCTTTATTAAAACTTAAATGATTAAAAAAATGCTTTAACCGTTTTCTTTGATAATCAGGATAAATCATGATTATTAGCGTCTTTATTATTTCTTTAAATTGCAACATTTGTACTGGGTTAAAGATGAATAGCTGGTTGTTTTTGTTTGGGTTTGAACTAATGTGTGTTTATCTCTGACTCCTTGTCATCATCAGGATTTGCCTCCAATGTTTGGGTTTGATCCCTGAAATGGTTTACATCAATAATATAAAGCAGCAGGCTGATAGCCACAATGTGGCCAGCTGAATTTCCAAAAAAGCCATCTCCGGTAAAAGAAACTAAAATAACAAAAACAAAGAAATATTTTATATAGTTGAGTTTGCCAGTCATCTTTTCTTTTAGTACTTTAACCAGCATCAATACAACCCCGGTAAGGAAAATCAATCCAAACCGGCTAAAATCGCCGATAATACCTATATCCGATTGGATAAAATGATACACACTTCTGTACATTTGAACTATTACTCCATAGCTAGAGTTGGTACTGTCCATACCATTTCCGAAAAGATAACCCCACTTGTTTGGGAAGAAGTCTGTAAGATAAAAAATAGCTGCTGATACCCTTATGTCATCCTCAATATTTTCTGTTTGTTTTTGTGAGAGTGTAACCATGGAAAGAATCAAATCCTGAAACATAATAATCAATGGAATAGTTCCCAAAACGATTAATACGATGATTAAAATTTTGGATTTAACCTGTTTACTAAACAAAACATTAATCAGGGAAATCAATAATACTGATAAAATCAACTGTCGTGTTGCCATTAAGAAAAAGATACTCACGAAAAGTAAAAGCATAGCCAACTTCGAGAGTGAAAACCTCTTGAAAATTTGATTGAGGAGTAAAAAATAGGCGATAACCAGATACGCCAGACCTGGCAGGAAGATTCGAATAGTGCCACGAGACTCGGCAGCTCTCACATCGAATATACGCACCGGAAAAGCTGCAAACTGAATCAAGTAAAATATTGAATGCACCACTGCAAATCCAATTATGATTTTCTCAAGATCATAATCGGGGATTTTTAGTAAGTGTAACATGTAATAAGTCAGGTAATAATACATAAACCGTTGCGCAATCAGCGTTGTTCCAAAACCCTGGTTGTAGTTGTAATTCGCCATGAACATGCTGGTAAATACAGCGATAAATATGAGTAAAATCTCCCACTTAAAGTTGAGAACGAAGTGCTCAACCGGGCTGTAAACAAGCTGTAATCCAATAGTTAGTAAAATTATTACTACTCCGGCAAGCCCAATGATTTTCATGACTGAATCAGGAAGGAATGAAAAGCGGAACAACTGTAAGGATGCAGCAATAATGGTAATTATAAGGATCTTTTTAAACATGTTCAGTATTCTTTCAGCAGCAAAATCAACATTTTAAGGTTACAAATTTAATGAACTAATCATACAAATAGTGGTAAAAATCATCTATTTGTTCGTCATGAAGTAAAAAATTTAGTGGCAACCTTTCATTATCAGATTTTATAATGATTAAATTGAATTTAGATAATGGTGGAATTCGGCAATAGTTTATGAATAGATTTTAGTACAAATTTTTATTTTGCCCAAATTCCGGTATCTTTTTGATTAACAATTTTGTAATACTGAAATGGTGCAATGATGGCTCCCGGCAGGTAAGTAAGGGCTGAGCCCAGCACGACTCCGGCAGCGCCCATACCCATGGGGCCGGCTAAAAAGATGGATAAGGGTATATTAAAAATTGCTACCACCACTGAAATGTATAGTTGAAGGGTGATTTTACCTGTTGCATTAATGAAATAAATAAATATAATGTACCAGATATATACTGCATTAAAAAGTGCCATCATTACCGAAAGCATAAAGGGTATGCCTACCTCTTTTCCTATCCATAACCGGTAAAAATCCTTTGCGAAAACGAGCATTAATGCCAATCCAATGAGCACCCCCCCCCAAACCATAATCAAATTTCGGTTTACTTTTTTAATCCAGGTAAATTCCTTCTTTACATAAGCTTCTGTATATGCTGACCAGTAGGTGTTGCTGATAATAACAAATAACATCATGGCAATACCAAAATACTTATTCGCAATATGGTATTGAGACACCGCCTCGGGCCCGACAACCTGTGTTATAATAATGCTGTTAGTGGACATTATAATTACTACTGTTACCTGAATGATGAAAAAACGAATACCCAGATTGGCCAAATCTTTAAAGTATTTAAAACGTATCGTTTTTATAGAAGGCCGGTAGCGCTTATAGTCCCGGCTAAAAAAGTATATAGTAGCAGTCCCGAGTATTATTAAAGGAGCGGCTGACATGACCATTCCGAGATTGAGCAGCGTAGGTGTTGCGAATAAAATTACAAACACCGTTCCCAATAGCGAAAGTAAGTTGGATGCTGGTCCAATAGCTCCGCTGAGAGCAGCACGCTGATCGGCCATCAGGATTACCATCAACAACTGAAGAATAAACCTGAGTAAAAAAAATCCTAAAACAAAAATGGCAAGGAAGCTGAGCTGGTGTTCAAGTTCGGGAGGTGCTTTCAGAATAGTGCTCCAGTTGAGAAAAGGGTTTAAGATTAGAATTATGATAAAAATAGTACCAAAAATAATGGTGAATCCGGCGTAGGTTGTACTTACATATATCCTGGCTTTTTGATGTTCGTTTTTGGCCAATGCCTCGGCGAAACGGTTACGCAGACCATTGCCAAGTCCAATGTCAAAGTAGATTACCCATGCAATAATGGATGTAAGGGTAATCCATATGCCATACTCTACCGGCCCCAGATGATTGTAAAGCAGGGGAACAAAAATTAATCCAATAAGAATACTTATGCCCTTGATTACAAAGGATGCTAAAATATTCTTGCGTGCCTTCACACTCCGCTTGTGCCCCCTATTCAGCATGGACATTAAGTAATTGAACAGTTTTTTCATGAATGAGATTTCTGGCAGTTTTTATTCAATAGGAGTAGAGGGCAGTTAGAGCTTATATGCATTGTAAATTCTTAAACATCAAACTTTATACCCTGTGCCAGTGGTAGTTCGGTAGAAAAGTTGATTGTGTTTGTTTGTCGGCGCATATAAGCCTTCCAGGCATCTGAACCCGATTCGCGTCCGCCACCGGTATCTTTTTCGCCACCGAAAGCGCCTCCAATCTCCGCACCATTGGTAGCTATATTCACATTGGCAATGCCACAATCAGAACCTTCATGCGACAGGAAACGCTCTGTTTCAAGCAGATCTCTGGAGAAAATGGCAGAAGACAAACCCTGTGGTACACCATTATGCAGCTCAATGGCTTCGTCGATTGAGTGATACTTTATCAAATACACAATGGGCGCAAAAGTCTCATCCTGAACAATTTCGAAGTGGTTCTCAACTTCAGCGATACAGGGCACCACATAGCAACCCGATTCATATCCTTGGCCATTGAGTACTTCACCTCCGTAAAGTATCTTACCTCCCTGCGCTATGATTGTCTGCTGCGCTGTCACAAAGGTTTCCACGGCTGTTTTATCTACCAGCGGACCAACCACTGTATCTTCGTTCAAAGGATTACCAATCCTGAGTTGTTTGTAAGCCGCAATTAGTTTTTTGCTGAATTCGTTAAAAATCGAATCCTGAATGATTAGTCGCCGCGTAGAGGTACAGCGCTGACCTGCTGTTGCCACAGCGCCAAAGAGGCTGGCTCTTAAAGCCATATCCATATCTCCGGATTCAGAAACAATGATGGCATTATTTCCACCCAGTTCAAGAATACATCTTCCCAGCCGTTGACCAACTATTTGGCTTACATGACGGCCTACCTTTGTTGAACCGGTTATTGAAATCAATGGGATGCGTTTGTCTGCAATAAAATCATCACCTATATAGGATGAACTGCCTGCCACCAGATTTAGCACCCCTTCAGGTACGTTGTTTTCGCGAAGTACCGGTTCAATAATTTTATGTACCGCTATCGCACAAAGCATGGTTTTTGAGGAAGGCTTCCAAACGACTACATCGCCACAAACCAAGGCTATCATGGCATTCCAGGCCCAGACAGCTACCGGGAAATTAAAGGCTGACACCACTCCCACAACACCCAGCGGGTGATATTGATCGTACATGCGGTGACGCTCCCGCTCTGAATGCATGGTGAAGCCATACAATTGCCTCGATAAGCCCACGGCATAATCCGCAATATCAATCATTTCCTGAACTTCTCCAAGTCCTTCCTGTCTTACTTTACCCATTTCATAAGCTACCATTGCACCCAAAGGTTCCTTAAATTCACGAAGGCGATGGGCAATTTGTCTGACGATTTCACCCCGTTTTGGCGCAGGCACCATGCGCCAATCTTTAAAAGCCGCAGTTGCCTTTTTCATAATCACTTCATAGTCGTCCCAGGTTGCCTGATTTACAGTCGCAATTAGCTGACCATCAGCAGGGGAGAATGATTGCAATGCTTTGCCTTTGGTGTCAAGCCAATGGGTTCCTGTTGTGGCACCTTTGTTGAAAGGCTCAAGGCCAAGTGTTTTTATAAATTCTTTCGGGTGATTTGTCATAATTTCGGAATTTGATCTGTTGGTTGGAATTTTTGTAGTCAACAAAAGTTTATGCCAAATGTTTAGAAAATATCAGTTCTTATCACTATGCTTTGCTTGTTTGATGACACATTCAGATTATCAATTTGCGTTTATAATGTTCTGAGATCAATAATTTCACCCGAAGGTGGATTGTTACCAAAGGTAAGTTCAATCAGCCTTTTGGCAACTGCATCGGGTTCGCTGAGCTGCTTGCTTTTGTATAGATGGATGAATCTGTCCAGTTGTGGGAAGTCTTCAGCAGAAGTCTGACGCAAGGTTTTCTGCATGGAAGTATTAACTACCCCAGGGGCTACGGAAAATATGCGTACCGGCCAGTCTTCAGATTGTTGTTCAAGTGCAATCACTCTGGTAAGCATGTCGAGGCCGGCTTTTGAACTGCAATAAGCACTCCATCCCGAATAGGGGTTTTGGGCGGCACCGGAGCTGATGTTGACAATGGTTTTTTCCACTTTCAGGGAAGACGCACGGCTGATAAATTCATTCGCCAATATCATGGGAGCGGTCAGATTCACTTTTATGTGATTCTCAAGTGAACGCAAATCAAGCTTACCCGAAGGCGCTACCGGTGAAACTACCCCGGCATTGTTGATCAATGCTATGCCTGAAGCAATCTCAGGATCAATAAAAGTAAAAATTTCACGCATAATATGAGCTATCGCCTGGCTGTTGGCCAGATTTAACTGATAGTACCATAGGCCCGTATGTTGGCTGGATGCCAGTTTGGTAAGGGTAGCATTCATTCGTCGCGAAATACAGAAAACTTTTTGTTTTTCGTTAATGAGTCGGAGTGCCAGGGCTTCTCCGATACCCGATGATGTACCGGTAACAATGTAGTATTTCATTCAATTTATATTTATATCTTTGCCTTTGATTGCTAAATAGAGAAAGAAAATACAAACTTAATAAATATAAGTATGAACAATTCAATTTTTGTCGTTGATTATCCGGATAATGAGCCGGTAAAATCGTATGCTCCTGGCAGTGCTGAGCGCAAAGCAGTTCAGGCCGAGCTAAATCGTCTTTCATCTGAGCAAGTGGATATTCCGCTCATTATCGGAGGAAAAGAGGTAAGAACAGGTAAAACCGCACCGGTAACCATGCCTCACAACCACCAGCATGTTCTGGGCCATTACCATATAGCTGGTGAAAAGGAAGTAAAAATGGCTGTGGATGCAGCAGTTAAAGCACACAAAGAGTGGTCAGCCATACCACATGTTGAGCGTGCATTTATTACCCTGCGTATAGCTGAAATGATAGCTACCACCCAACGGGCTACGCTCAATGCAGCCACCATGCTTGGCCAGAGTAAAAACGCTTTCCAGGCTGAAATTGATGCTGCCTGTGAAACCATTGACTTTCTGCGCTTTAATGCGCGTTACAGTGCTGACATTTACATGGATCAACCTCATTCGGATACAGGCATTATCAATCGGCTTGAATACCGTCCGCTGGAGGGCTTTGTTTTCTCACTCACTCCCTTTAATTTCACCGCCATCGCTTCAAATCTGAACATGGCTCCGGTTTTAATGGGAAATACTGCCTTGTGGAAACCTTCTTCCACCTCTGTTTTTTCAAATTATGTCCTCATGCAGATCTTCCGTGAAGCAGGCCTACCCGATGGTGTAATCAATTTTATTCCCGGAAAGGGATCAGTTATCGGGAAGAGCGTTTTCAGCGATCCACATTTCGCAGGCCTTCACTTTACCGGATCCAGTGTGACTTTTAACCGAGTATGGCAAACCATAGCAGAAAACCTTCCTAACTATAAATCATATCCAAGGATTGTTGGAGAAACCGGTGGCAAGGACTTTATCATGGTTCATCCTTCAGCTCATAAAGACGAAGTGGCCACTGCAATTGTGAGGGGTGCCTTCGAATTCCAGGGACAGAAATGCTCGGCTGCCTCAAGAGCTTATATTCCTAAATCAATGTGGCCCGGAGTTAAAGAGCGCGTAGGCGATATGCTTTCTCAGATCACCGTAGGCGATGTTGCTGATTTTACCAATTTTGTGAATGCTGTTATTGATGAAACATCTTTCGATAACATCATGAATTATATTGAACTTGCCCGCAAATCTCCGGATGCAGAAATCGTTTTTGGCGGTAAGGGAGATAAATCAAAGGGTTACTTTGTTGATCCAACCGTAATTCAGGTTACTGACCCGCATTTTGTTACTATGGAAGAAGAAATTTTCGGTCCGGTAATTACCATATTTGTTTATGATGATAATAAATATGAAGAAACCCTGCGTCTGGTAGACGAAACCTCACCTTACGGACTTACCGGAGCCATATTTGCCAACGATCGCAAGGCCATCGCCCAGGCGAACGATGTGTTAAAATATGCAGCCGGCAACTTCTACATCAATGATAAGCCAACCGGAGCCGTGGTGGGACAGCAGCCTTTCGGTGGATCGCGCCAATCAGGTACCAATGACAAGGCTGGCAGTATGCTCAACCTTATCCGTTGGACCAGCCCCCGAACCATTAAGGAAACGCTTATACCTGCCCGCGATTTCAAATATCCGTTTTTAAATAAGGACTAATTTATCCTGAGAAAAAAAGCCCGTTAAGGGCTTTTTTTTATCTCTGTAAAGAAGGTGATAAGTTGGTGAAAATCTTAAAGTAAAGCGATTGTTTTTGCATGAATAAGATCATAAGCGATAGCAGATAATTTTTACCAATAGTTGGATGTTAACCCAATTTCACTTACGTTTGCAAGAGGAGTTTACGCTCTTGAATTAAATAACATGGCAAAATCAGTAAAAGAGCAAATCAGTGATTACCTGAGCCGTTTTACGGTGGGCATTGCAGGCTGTGGCGGATTGGGAAGCAATGCTGCCATGGCTTTGGCGAGGGTAGGAGTGGGCAAGCTTTTACTGGCTGATTTTGCCATCATTACCCCTCAGTGCCTCGACCGTCAGTATTTCTTTGCTGATCAGGTGGGAAAACTTAAGGTTCACGGATTGCGTGACAATATTATGAAAGCCAATCCCAAGATAAATGTTAAAGCCTTCGATATAAAGTTGTGTACTTCAGATGTGATAGAACTGTTCACACACTGTGATGTGGTGATTGAAGCTTTTGACAAGGCGGAAATGAAGCAGATGATCATTGAAACCATGTTGACGAATTTACCTCACATTCCCCTGGTCGTAGGTGTAGGCATTGCCGGATGGGGAAAGAATGCAGACGTACATATCCGCCGCAGTGACAACCTGATCATCTGTGGGGACGAAGTTTCTGCTTTATCCGACCAACTGCCGGTATTTGCACCCCGGGTCGGGCTGGTTGCCCACATGCAGGCAAACGAAGTAATGAAACTATTACTGAAAGATTTTATTTCGAAAACAGCCGATGAACCATGACCATAACTTTAAATAACCATACGGAAAGTTTGCCGATTGATCAAATGAGTATCATGGAATTGCTCCAGGCTAAACAGTTTGATTGGAAGCTGCTCATTGTTAAACACAACGGGAAGTACATAAAACGTGCTGCTTATGAGGCTACTGCGCTTAAGGAAGGCGATGATATCATGGTGCTTAGTCTGATAGCCGGTGGCTAAACCTATACGATTTCAGCCACGACAAATGCACTCCCTCCCACAAAAACCACATCACTATCACTGGCATTTTTACAGGCTGTTTCGTAAGCTTCCTTTACTGAAGGGTAAATCTCACCATATAATTCATAGTGATTGGCCATTTCTTTAAGCTGAGTAGCATCCAGTCCACGGGGGATATCGGCCTTGCAAAAATAGTATGTTGCGTTCATGGGAAGTAGTGAAAGAATGCTGTCTATATCTTTGTCATTCACTACACCGATTACAAAATGCAGCCTGCTGTACTCCAGGGTCTGTAATTGACTTACCACTGCGGCTATTCCATCCCGGTTATGTCCTATATCGCAGATGGTTAGAGGTTTTTTATTCAATATTTGCCACCGCCCCAACAGATTGGTATTTTTGAGGGTGTTTTTTATTCCACTTACCATTGGCAATGATGAAAAATCAGGGTAGGTAGCTTTTAGCAGATCGACTGATGCAACCAGTGTTGCCAGGTTTTTTAGCTGATAATTTCCCGGCAGGGGGCATTCAACACGTGTTTTATACCCGGAGTGAAAAACGGTTGCATTCAGCCATTGATTGTCAGCTTGCCGGCCATCTTTTACCACTGTAACTATTTGATCGGCAATGATTAGGGGAGCATTGAGCTGATGAGCAACATTTTTAAAGACTTCGATGGATTCGGGCAGGGTTTCTCCAATTACAATGGGTACTTCCGGTTTAATGATACCTGCTTTTTCCAGGGCTATCTCAGGCAGACTTTCTCCAAGATACTGCATGTGATCCAGGCCAATGTTGGTAATAACTGACATGAGGGGGGTGATTACATTGGTGGAATCAAGCCGGCCTCCCATACCTGTTTCAATAATGGCGATATCTACTTTACTGTCGCTGAACCATTTCATGGCCATCCCAAACGTCATCTCAAAGAAAGAAGGCCGGATTCGGTTAAAATCTTCCTGATAACGTTCAACATAGTCCACCACGTACTCCTCGGCTATCATCAATCCGTTAATTTTCATTCTTTCTCTGAAATCACGAAGGTGCGGTGAGGTATAAAGGCCTGTCTTTAGATTGTCTTCCTGCATGATAGAAGCCAGCATATGCGATACGCTTCCTTTTCCGTTGGTGCCCGCTATATGGATTACCGGAAAATTTCGGTAGGGATGGTCGCTAAGATCGCTGATGGCGATGGTATTATCGAGATTTGCTTTGTAGGCAGCGGCTCCAATGCGCTGAAACATGGGTAATTGGCTGTACATATAGTCCAGCACCTGTTTGTAATTCATAGCTGGCTTTAATTCAGTTTGAAATTATAGGTAATCGTTCCTGTTTGTTCTTCGGGAGCATCTGGGTTCGCACTGAAGCGGGCCTGCAATGCTGCTTTTTTCGCGAGTTGAATAAGTTGCGAACTGCCAGTTGTAGTACCTCTGGCCGGTGCTTCTTTTACGCGGGTAACGGCACCGCTGCGGTTTACGAAAATACTTATCACCACTTTTCCGCTTTCGCTGAAGGTATCTGGCAGAGGGATACTCTTGGGTTTGCGTCCGCTCAGGTCATAGGAAACTCCACCTCCGGAACCACCACTGCCATCGTAATTGTTTGAATTGGGATCGCCATTGGGTTTGCCCTGATCGCCAGGTTGGCCGGTAATGCCCTGGTTTCCCCCTTCACTGCCTGTTGACTTACCCTTGTACAAGGCATTTTGATTGACCACAGGCTCGGGTTTTACAATAGGTTGGGGTTTTGGGGTGGGTTTTTCCGGTTTGGGCTCTATAATTTTAGGCCTGGGTTTAACTACCGGTTCAATGCGGGGGGCTTCTTCCGTTTCCTCAGAAACCAGTTCTTCCGCGGCTGAAGCCTCTGGTTGTGGAGGAGCGGCTGCCTCGCTGGCGGCAGGTATAGGTGGTTGTATATCTCCCATGCCCTGATCGCTATATCCCAGGTTTACCTCTACACCGGCTTCTTCGGGAAGGGGTAAGGGAGTACGCAATGCAAGAAACATAATGGCAATCAACAGCAACCCATGAAAAATAAGGGTGCCGGCAATTCCTCTCCATTTGTCTTTGTTTGTTTGCATGAGCCTAAATTAATAAAAAAGTAAACGTAAAGGGAGGTATTCCCTAAATTATTGTGGAGGCCGCGTAGCCAGAATAACCTTGTGTTTTGAGCCCGTAAGCTCATTTATCTTATTCACCGCATCGATTAGCGTTACCACATACTGCACCGGAACCGTTTGATCAGCTCTGAGCACTACGGTAGCTTCTGCTTCCAGTTGTAGCTTTTGAGCCAGGGTTTCAACGAGAAACTCAGGATTAACCGGTTGTTCCTCAATGTAATACTGACTTTGAGGATCAATGTAAACGGTTACTGTTTGTTTGGCCATGGTTTTGCTGGTACTTGAGGGTAACAGCAATTTGATGGCATTGGGACTGACCAGTGTGGAAGTGAGCATAAAGAAAATGAGCAACAGAAATACCAGGTCAGTCATGGATGCCATGCTGAACTGTGCATTGATTTTATTTCTTGATTTAATGGCCATGTTTTGGATTTTGCAACGTTAAAGTGCGGTAAGCCAATGCTTATGCAGCGGGTTCATGAAGTAAATCCATAAATTCAGTGGCGCGCGCCTCCAGAATAAATACAACCTTCTCCACCCTGGCTACCAAAATGTTGTAGCAGATGTAGGCGATAATTCCTACGATAAGACCAGCCACAGTTGTAATCATGGCCTGATAAATACCCCCCGAAAGCAGCGCAATGTCAACGTTGTTTCCGGCCATTGACATGTCGTAGAAAGCCTTTACCATCCCGATTACGGTTCCAAGAAAACCGAGCATAGGTGCAGCCCCAGCTACGGTCGCAACCCCGGCCAGGTTCTTTTCCAATTTCGATACCTCAAGTTTTCCCACATTTTCAATCGCAGCGTTAATGTCGTTGAGCGGCTTACCAATACGTGATATGCCTTTTTCAATCATGCGCGCTATGGGCGTGTGATTGTTCTTGCAAAGCGACAAGGCTGAATCAATCCGCCCATTGTGAATAAAATCACGGATATTGTTCATAAAGTTGTTCTCTTCCTGGGCAGCCCTGTTGATAACGATATAGCGCTCAATGAAGATGTAAATTGCAAAAACAGACATGAGTGCCAGTGGAACCATAATCCATCCACCCTTTAATGAGAGCTCCCAAATGGAGAGTTTTATCTCTCCTGTCTGAACGGGTACCTGCATTACAGTGGTCAGCGTATCATTAAGTGCACCCACTGCGGGGCCAATTTGTAATAAGAATCCTGAAGTCATTGTGTTGATTTTTTCACGGTAAAAATAATGTTTTATTTTGGCCGGCAATGGATGTTCTGAAACAAACTATCAACACGGCATTGTTAATATAAACTAAGGGAAGTGAATATTATTATGCAATACCTGAAATTATGGTTTTTGCCCGCTTTCATATTGGTTGTTTTTTTTGTAGGCTTTGCTTTATTTAACAACGGGTTGCAAACCCCTTATTGTAATGATGCAGTGCCTTTTCCTGATTCATGCAACAAAAAAAGGCGTGATGAACTCACGCCTTTAAAAAGGTTTCTCAGGAAAGATTTTTTAGATTCCCAACAGGGTCATTACAATCTTTGCCAGGATAATAATGGCTGTTAATAAGCCAAATACTATAAGGAAAGGTTTGAAACCAGACATACCTTTTCCGACTGATTTTTCGGTTGACATATTCGTGAATTTTAAAATGAAACATCTGATGTTTTTAAAAAATGGCTTGAAGGCCGGAAAGTTCAGATGATTCTAAATTCTGAATATGCAGTTAAAAATGTGTTTTCCCGTATGGATAATGTTCCAATCAAAGGGTGTCTTGAAAAGTACATGACCTTTGTTAATAATATACGGAGTGTTGAATGTCGGTTTTACCGAAGTATGCCATTGAATCAATATCCAGCTAATCCCGGAAGTGGGGTTTTCTGTTGTTTCGGGAAGAAAAGGCAACAGATTTATACTCTGCTCAGTATAAGAAGAAGGCTGGTCTAAAACGGGTTTCGAGGCGATATCAGGCCGGTTGATATGCATGGATAGCATAAAAACCGTCAGAAACAGGAGAAACTGACTGCAATTTTTTACCAATGCCAAATTATTTTTAACCATTGCCACACCTGATTATCAATATTGCAAAAATACAACTTTTTATATTTACCTTCACCTATTCTCTGTTAACTTTGCAATAATGGGGAAAATAATTTTTGTTAAAACCGAAAGGTTTTGAAGAAAAGAATGTCAAAGGGTAATACGAAGTTTATTTCAGCATAATATATTCATGACCGATACGGAATTGATTCAGGGGTTGATTGATGGCGACCAGCGCGCCGGACGATTTTTGGTGGATGAGTACCAGATAATGGTTTACAATACTTGTTACAGTTTCCTACATAATGTGCACAATGCTGAAGATGTTACCCAGGATGTATTTATTGAAGCCATTAAGCATGCCTCCCGTTTCCGTGCTGAAGCGAAAGTGAGTACCTGGCTTTACCGCATTGCCATCAATCGTTCCTTAAATTACATCCGTAACAATCGCAAACGATGGTTCTGGCAGGAAATTGATGAATTTTTTGATTCAGGGAAAGCAGTCAATGAGCCAATGGCAGAGATCGACCCGGTAGAACGTAGTGAACAAAAAAACATCATTGCACGTGCCATTGATGCCTTGCCTAAAAATCAAAGGATAGCTTTTTCATTGAATAAACTCGAAGACTTATCGTACGCTGAGGTGGCAGAAGTCATGGAACTTAAGCTTCCGGCAGTAGAATCTTTGCTTCATCGGGCTAAAATGAATTTGCAAAAGAAATTGAAGGCTTACTATGAAATTTGATTAATTCCGAAAGTATCCGGTAATAAATGTGTCAAACCTAAAAACAACCTAAATGAACTGTCGGGAATGTGAAAATATAATTTTTGAAGCGAGCGCTGCACAGCTCGTGAGCACGGAAGTGAAAAACCGGCTTGAGCAGCATTTGTCTTTATGTAGTCATTGTCGGCAACTGTATATTGTTTATGCCGAAGGGATGGAACAGCTTTCTGGCGGCAGGCGTTCAGAAGGTGACGACGGGCTATATGCGAAAATTGCAGCACAAATGCAGGCAACACAGCACGAACCGGTAAATGTCAGAAAGATTATTCGTTTAAGTACGGCATTTTCTGGTGCAGCCGCAGCAGTTATAGTTGGGATCTTTATTGGAAACCAGTTGATAAATCCACTCAGTGAATCTGCTTTTTATCTCCGGAGCGAAGTTTCCTCTGCCGTCGCCTATGCTTCTGATGATCTCTATCAGGAAGATGCTTTTTTACTGTCACTTGAATCGTATCTTTCAGAAACCGAAAAAGTCTCAGAATGATGAAAACATCCCGCACCCGTACCTTACTGATTGCTGCCATTGTGGCTGTTACGCTGATCAATCTTGGAGCCATGACGACTGTACTGATTAAATACCGTCAATTAAGCCGCACCGTTACACAGGAGAGTGTTTCTAAAACCGACGAAACACTTGTGCCGACACCGGACCATGCCTATATGATGCGTCAAATGGATTTTGATCAGAATCAGCGGGACCAGATCAGGCAAACCCAACAAACATTTCGGAAAAGCATACGACCGCTTATTCAGCAGATAAATGATCTGAATGCCCGCTTGCTGGGGGAGCTTGAACAGGAGAAAGTTGATACACTTGAAATAAATGAGTTGTGCCACGAAATAGGAGACCTGAAAGCACAGATGAAAGTACAAACCATGTTTCATCTGATGGATATTCGTGAACTTGCCAGGCCGGAACAACAAGAGCAGCTTTATCCCTTCTATCGTGAAATACTGACCCACGATGGCAACAGGCCACATGGCCGGGGCAGGCACAGACAAGGACGCAGAGCTCAATCCAACCCTTAAAACTGAATTTACTTAATTACAATAATTTAAAACTCAACAATCATGAAAAAATCAAAAATGAATCTGAAACTCATGGCCATATTGTTTGCCGTGTTTGTATTTGTGTCCATGGATGCCTATGCGCAAAGGCCAGGCCGGGGTTTCCGGAATAATGCAGGACAATGTGATGGCTACGGGCCGGGCCGGGGTTATGGTAATGGCAATGCGGCTCAGGGCTATGGTATGGGTAACGCTGCCTACGCCAACATCCCTTCGCTTACTGCCGATCAATTGAGTAGTATTGAAAGCCTTCGTACTCCGCACCTCAAGAAGATGCAAACCCTGCGGGCCAAACTACAGGAAGAGCAGGCACGCCTGAACACCCTGAGAGTGGAAGGCAGTGATGAAAAGGCAATCAATAGTAGTATTGATAAACTCACTACCATGCGGGGCGACCTGATGAAGGAACGTGAATCGCACCGCCGTCAAATCAGGGCATTGCTCACTGAGGATCAAAAAACATGGTTCGATGTCCGACCCGGTTGTCGTTACTATGGAAATGCCAGCGGAAACCGCCCATACGGGAGAGGAAACGGGGCCGGCTGGCGCAATCAATCTAACTGGAACGACATGGATGATTAATGGAAGATAAAAGTTCTTAAATAAAAAAAACAGACCTGCTCCGGTGGGTCTGTTTTTTTTAACCTATACGATCAGTAAGGCTCCAGTGTAAAAACATCCCATCCGTTAAGGCAACCCAGGTGCATGGCCTCCTGTTTTTGCATAATGGCGCCTCCCCAGATATTGTGGTCGTATATTACAGGAGTATTAAACCAGCGCTCAACATTCATCACCAATCTGAGATCGGTTACTTTTGCGTCTTCAAGCCTGAATGGCGCTCCTGAAACCTTCACACTAAATGAATTGTCAACAAACTCAATGATATCGGGAACCTGGCCTGAATTGTTTTCGTAAATCTGTCCGATGCCAAGGTGAAAATCAAATGGCCGGCGCAGATCTACCGTGTCACGCCACCATCCGTTTAACATAAGGTAATGATATCCGCCTCCCAGCACTTCCGGCCAGGCCATGTTTACTTCGGGAGGATTAACAAACATGAACGACTGATTCTTTGAAGATTTAATGCCAAATGTAAAAGACAAACTATCATAGGTGCCCGTTGGATAATCTCCGGTAATCAGCCATTCCCAGGTTTCGGGAAGGTTGGTGTCCGTGTAATGTATGTCGTTAAGGCTGCCTTTAGAAATAAGGTTTCCATTGCTGTGATATAGTTTCACATCCGAAATAAAATACATAATTTCCTTAACTTCATAGGGGTTGCCCGCAGCATTGATATATTGCATACTGTTGAAAACTAGCTTATTTGTATTTAAATGATGGTCAAAATGAAGCCGGATTCCCCGGACTTGTAATTCAGGTTCTTCACCTTCACATGACCACAATGCCATGGAAATAAAAACGAGGTATAGCAGCTTATTCAGCAATCGGCAGACTGAGTTTCCTTTTTTCATTAAATGCCCGTTCATAAATTAATGATCAAATTTACATAAAATGAACGACCCGGCTCATAAAAGCGGTGATTACTTCCAATAATATTCCGGTTCAGGTGCATGGTATAAGCCTGGTTGGTCAGGTTTTTAATGCCAAGATGGAGGGAGGCAAAGCTGAAAGGGTTGTATGTTACGCCGAGGTCGAACAGTATAAATCCGGGCGTAGCTTTTTCGTAAGCACTTTTCGAGATGGCACGTTGATCGGATGCAGCTATAATTACCAATTCTGGTTGTAGCTTGTTTCCCCATAAACCATAGGTTGTTTTTAGTCTTGCTTCGAAGGGGGGAATTTCAGGAATAGGATCATTTTTCAACATAACCGTACCTACTGCCTGATTGTTTTCGAGGACAATTTTCTCAATCTCAGGAAAGTAAGCATAAGTGTAACCGGCATTCAGGGTAAAGGTGAACTGTTTGTAAAAACTGGCGCCTAAACCTGCCTCAAAACCCATGAACACCGCACGATCAATATTGGTAAATTGCTTTACTCCCGGAGCACCCATGCTAACCGGTTTAATCTGATCAGGAGGCAGCA